>ERZ887830.849-NODE-849-length-18423-cov-6.029018_pt1 | contig 18423 bp, 15 predicted proteins | sample MGYA00521101_ERZ887830 | MGnify/ENA primary metagenome ERZ887830 (study PRJEB32303, sample SAMEA104408592) | aquatic metagenome | biome: Marine water; feature: Pelagic; material: water | place: Baltic Sea | collected 2014-06-05T16:38:00 | depth 1,762 m ... | reverse complement strand
CTGTCAAAATATTTTTAATAATTATGTTAACTTTTATTAATTTAAATATATATTAACTCAATTATATTAAAACTATTAGGGCAATTTATAATTTATGAACTCAATTGAATCAAAAAAAAGTTTAGGCTTGTCAGGTGAAATAAAAGTACCAGGAGACAAGTCTATTTCACATAGAGCTTTAATTATTGGCTCAATGGTTAATGGTAAGATTAAAATAAAAAATTTACTAGAAAGTGAAGACGTAATAGCTACTGCTAATGCATTAAAGCAATTAGATGTGAAAATTAATAAAGTTACTCAAAATGAATGGGAAGTTTTTGGAAATGGAATTGGTTGCCTTGAAGGATCAAATCCATTATTAGACATGGGAAATTCAGGAACTGGCGTTAGATTATTGATGGGCTTAGTAGCTGGATCAGATGTTGAAGCGACTTTCACTGGCGATAAATCTCTATCTAAAAGACCTATGGAAAGGGTTATTAAACCTCTCATTATGAATGGAGCTTCTATACAAAACGAAAATAATAATACACTTCCTATAAAAATCAAAGGAAATAGAATACCATTGCCCATTAAATACCATAGCCCTGTTGCTTCAGCACAAGTTAAATCTGCTATATTTTTAGCTGGACTATCATCTCTAGGAAAAACTACTGTGATAGAACCTTCATTGTCTAGAGATCATACTGAAAGACTTCTTAAATATTTAGGCGCAGAAGTGATTACAAATCAACTTCCAGATTTATCTTGGGAAATAATATTGCAAGGCATGCCTGAATTAAAACCATTAGATATAAGAGTCCCTTCAGACCCATCTAGTGCAGCTTTTCCAATTGTAACTGCTATTATCACTCCAAACAGTGAAGTGTTAGTAAAAAATGTTTGTATAAACAAATTAAGGATAGGGTTATATGAAACTCTAATTGAAATGGGCGCAAATATTAAATTTTTAAATGAAAGAGAAATTGATGGCGAAAACATAGCTGATATTAGTGCCAAATCTAGTTCACTCATAGGTACTAATGTTCCAAAATCGAGGGCTCCATCTATGATCGATGAATATCCAATACTTGCAGTAGCTGCATCAATAGCAAACGGAGTAACTATAATGGAAGGTGTACAAGAACTACGATACAAGGAAACAGATCGAATTAAAGCGATGGCTGAAGGCCTGACTTCTATGGGAATACAAACACAAAATACAGAAGATAGCTTGACTATATATGGAAAAGGCACATCTTCTTTAATAGAAGGAGGTGTTTACATTCATTCAATGTTAGATCATAGAATAGCAATGTCTTTCTTATGTTTAGGTTTAATAAGTAAAAAACCCATTATAGTTAATGATACAGACACTATAAGTTCATCTTTTCCTAATTTTTTTGATGAAATGAATAAAATTGGTGCAAATTTAAATTATATTTAAAAAATTAAAAGTAAATAAAAATAATGATTGAAATAGCTATAGATGGAACTGCAGGATCAGGCAAAGGTACATTAGGGAAAAACCTATCTATAAAGTATGGATACCCTCATTTAGATACTGGTTTGATGTTCAGGGTAGTTGCTTATAATCTTTTATCTATAAAAAAAAATGATTTAAAAAACTTAGAATCATTAAGTTGTGAATTTGCTAAAAGCTTAAGTTTTATTGCCATAAATGAAAAAAAATTAAGGTCCGAAGAAACTAGTTTTATGGCTTCCAAAATAGCCGTTTTTCCTGAATTAAGAAATATACTTAAATTAAAACAAATAGAATTTTCAAATATAAATAAAAAAAAATATGGAGGGTGCATATTAGATGGTAGAGATATAGGAACTGTAATTTTACCAAATGCAGATTTTAAGTTTTTTATTACAGCTTCAATTGAAATTCGCGCTAAAAGAAGATTGCTAGAAAAAAATATATCATGCTTGCAAGAACAGAATGTTGAGTGTATGTTGCATTCTATAATGAAGGATATTTCTAGAAGAGACGAAGTTGACAAAAGCAGATTAATATCTCCTCTAGTTCCTGCAAAAGATGCATTTATAATTGATACAAGTATGATTGATGCTAATGAATTAATGTCAATCGTAGTTAAAATAATTGAAGGAAGAAATTAAACATTTGACAATATTAATGAATTTTATTGTCGTAACATATAACAACTTACCCGCTGATAGAATTTTAAATTCAAATTAGTTAAACTTAAAAGTCAATTTACTTTTAAATTCATAAGTTTAGTCTATAAAATCAGCAAAGTGCATTTTGATGCGCATTTTCTTAAAGGAGAATTATATTGTCTCAAGCTGACATAACAGTAAATAATACTACGGAAAGTTTTTTAAATTTATTAGATCAAAGCTTCCAAGAAATGACTAGCATAGAAGGTTCAGTAGTTTCTGGAACAGTATTATCAATTGAAAAAGACATGATACTAATTGATGTAGGGCTGAAGTCAGAAGGTAGAGTTCCACTTAGAGAATTTGTTACTGGTGATAACGATGTCGAAATTAAAGTTGGTGATATTGTAGAAGTTTATATAGAAAGTCTTGAGGACATTAATGGTCAAGCTGTTTTAAGTAGAGAAAAAGCTAGAAGAGAAGAATCATGGGTTAATTTAGAAAAAGCGCATGAAATGCAAAAAAGAGTTAATGGTGTCATTTTTGGAAAAGTAAAAGGCGGCTTTACAGTAGATTTAGAAGGAGCAACAGCCTTTCTTCCTGGAAGTCAAGTTGATATTCGTCCAATTAAAGATTTAAGTTCGTTAATGGGAACTCCTCAACCTTTTCAAATATTAAAAATGGATAGAAGAAGAGGTAATATTGTCGTTTCAAGAAGAGCTGTTTTGGAAGACAGTAGAGCTGAAGCAAAATCTGAGTTAGTTGCTAATTTACAAGAAGGTCAAGTGCTTCAAGGTATAATAAAAAATATAACTGATTACGGTGCTTTTGTTGACTTAGGAGGAGTAGATGGGTTGCTCCATGTAACTGACATATCATGGAAAAGAATTAATCATCCTTCTGAAGCTCTTCAAATCGGAGAATCTGTTCAAGTTAAAGTTATAAAGTTTAACGATGAAACACAAAGAATATCTCTGGGAATAAAACAATTGACTGAAGACCCTTGGACTCAAGTGTTTGAAAGGTTTCCAATAGGTACCAGATTGTCAGGAGTTGTAACAAATATTACTGATTATGGTTCTTTTGTGGAGCTAGAAGATGGTATTGAAGGATTAGTTCATGTTTCTGAAATGAGTTGGACAAAGAAAAATATTCATCCTGGAAAAATAGTTTCTTCATCAGAAAAAGTTGAAGTTATAGTTCTTGATATTGATGTACCAAAAAGAAGAATTTCTTTAGGCATTAAACAATGCTTAGAAAATCCATGGGAAACATTCAAAGCTAACAATAAACTTGGTGAAATAATTGAAGGCGAAGTGAGGAATATTACAGAATTTGGCTTGTTTTTAGCTCTTAGCGAAGATATTGATGGTTTAGTTCATTTATCTGACTTAAGTTGGGATGGAAATGGAGATGAATTAATAAAGACATTTATTAAAGGAAATCAAGTGAAAGAAAAAATACTTGATATTGATGTTGAAAAAGAAAGAGTTTCTCTTGGAATTAAACAATTAACTGAAGATGTTGCTTCAATAGAAATTGATAGCATACGAAAAGGTACTACTGTTACATGTACTATTACAAGTATATCTGATGCAGGATTAGACGTTACTGTAGGTGAGAATAATATCAAAGGATATATTAAAAGAAATGATCTCGCTAGAGAAAGAGCAGATCAAAGAACAGATAGATATGGAGTTGGAGACAAAGTTGACGCTACCGTGACAAACTTTGATAAAAAACAAAAAAAGCTCTCACTTTCAATAAAAGCAAAAGAAATAGAAGAAGAAAAGAAAGCATTAGCTGATTATGGATCATCTGATAGTGGAGCAAGTCTAGGTGATATATTAGGAGCCGCATTAGCAAAAAAAGAAAGTAGTTCTAATTAAATATATTTAAAACTTTAAAAAAAGGTGACTGAATTGAATAAATCAGATCTAATAATTAAAATCATGAATTTAAATAGTCAAATTAATCCAAAGGAAATAGAAAAAACTGTTGATACTTTTTTTAAAACAATAAATATCTCTTTGACAAACTCTAAAAAAGTTGAGTTAAGGGGATTTGGTTCATTTGGGGTAAAAAAGAGAGAAGCGAGACTTGCAAGAAACCCAAAAACAGGATCTACAGTAGCTGTTTCAGCAAAGAAAATCCCATTTTTTAAAATGGGAAAAGGAATGAAAGAACAATTAAATAACTAATGTCTATTAGATGCTTTTGATATTCAAAGAATAAATTTTCTTTTTTTAAACATATGAGTAAATTATTGGAAATAAAAATATGTGGTATTAAAGATAAAGACTCTATGAATGCAGCATTAAACAACAAAGCAAATTATGTTGGACTAGTTTTTTATAAAAATTCTCCCAGAAATATTTCAATTGAACTTTCTAAAAAATTACTGATAAGACGAAATTCTTACACTAAAATTGTAGTTCTTACAGTTGACCCAGATGATATTTTGATTTCAAATATTATATTTAATATACAACCTGATTTTCTTCAACTTCATGGACAAGAGACTCCTGAAAGATGTAAAGCAATTAAAACAAAATTTAATATTTCAATAATCAAAGGAATAGGAATTACAAATAAAGAACAACTAATCTATTCAACTAAGAAATATGGAGATGTTTCAGATATATTGCTTTTAGATGCCCCGTCGTCAACATTACCTGGTGGAAATGGCACTAAATTTAATTGGGAAGTTTTAAAAAACTATGATTATAGAAAAAAATGGATGCTTGCAGGTGGTCTTAAATTTGATAATATAAAAGAAGCAATAAAAATTACTAATGCTCCTGCAATTGATGTTTCTTCTGGAGTTGAAGTGCATAAGGGAATCAAAGATCCTAAACTGATAGAACAATTAATTAAAAAATGTAAAAATATTTAATAGGAAAATAATGACTGAATTAAATTTTAATAGCTTAAGAACTGGCCCTGATTCTAATGGAAAATTTGGGATTCATGGAGGTAGATTTGTAGCTGAAACTTTAATGCCACTAATATTAGAAGTTGAAAGTGAATATGAAAAAGCAATTAAAGATCTTTTATTTCTTGATAAATTAGATATTTACAGAAGAGATTATATTGGGAGACCTAGTCCTTTATACTTAGCAGAAAGACTGACAGAACATTTTGGTGGTGCAAAAATTTACTTAAAAAGAGATGAATTAAATCATACAGGCGCACATAAAATTAATAATGTCATAGGACAAATATTATTAGCAAAACGAATGGGCAAAACTAAAATCATAGCAGAAACCGGTGCAGGTCAACATGGAGTAGCAACAGCAACTGCTTGTGCATTATTTGGATTTGAATGTGAGGTTTTTATGGGTGCAACCGATATAGAAAGACAGAAGCCAAATGTCCAAAAAATGCAACTTTTAGGAGCAAACATAAATCCTGTAACTTCTGGAAGAGCTACATTAAAGGATGCAATGAATGATGCACTAAGGTTTTGGGTAGCAAATGCTAATTCGCATTTCTATATAATTGGCACTGCTGCTGGACCTCATCCATACCCTAAAATGGTCCGTGATTTCCAATCTATTATTGGAGAAGAAGCAAGAAAACAAATTTTAGAACAAGAAAACTGCCTTCCTAATGCACTAGTAGCATGTATAGGTGGAGGATCTAATGCTTTAGGGTTATTTCACCCTTTTTTAGATGATAAGGACGTAGAAATTTTTGGAGTTGAAGCTGCTGGAAAAGGTTTAAATTCTAATTTCCATGCAGCATCTATATCCGCTGGAACTCCAGGTATTTTACATGGTAATAGAACGTATTTACTTCAGGATGATGATGGTCAAATTACAGATGCTCATTCTATTTCTGCTGGATTAGATTATCCTGGAATTGGTCCAGAGCACTCTTGGCTTCATGATATTGGAAGAATTAAATATCTATCTACTACTGACATAGAAAGCTTAGAAGCTTTTGAATTATGTAGCAAACTAGAAGGTATAATACCCGCTTTAGAACCTGCACACGCTCTTCATATAACCGGTCAGCTTGCTAGCAAGAGAAAAGGACAAATAATCATTATGAATATGTGTGGTAGAGGTGACAAAGATTTATCATCAGTTCTGCCATTAATAATGAAAAATAGAGGTAAAAATTAATTATATGAACAGAATAAAAAAAACATTTGAAAATCTTAAAAAAAATAATAGAAAAGCTTTAGGCATTTTTTTAACTGCCGGTGATCCTGATATGGATACATCTTTAGAAATTTTAACAAAACTTCCGCCTAATGGAGTAGATTTTATTGAAATTGGTATGCCTTTTTCTGATCCTATGGCTGATGGGCCAACAATACAAGAATCAAGCGAAAGAGCTCTTAAATCAGGAATGACCTTGAAAAAATGTTTGTTAATTGTTAAAAAAATTAGAGAAAAAAATAATGAAATACCAATTATATTAATGGGTTATTACAATCCAATATATAAATATGGTCGTGAGCTTTTTGTTAAAACAGCCCTAGAATACGGTGTTGATGGGCTTATAGTTGTTGATCTACCTGCAGAAGAAGATGAAGAGCTATATAATTATTCAGAAAAAAATAATTTAAGTTTTATTAGACTAATTACTCCTACAACAAATCACACAAGGCTTAAACATATACTTAAAGACGCTAGTGGGTTTATTTATTATGTATCTATTACAGGTATTACTGGAACTCAATCAGCTAAACTAACCGAAGTATCTATAAAATTAGATGATATAAAACAATTAACTAACCTTCCAATTGTTATAGGATTTGGAATTAGGACACCTAAACAAGCATTAGATATGTCAAATATTTCTGATGGCATTGTAATTGGATCAGCAGTAGTAGATAAAATTAAATCATCCCTGGACAACAACCAAGCTGCAAGCAGCTCTACTGTATTTAATTGCTTAAATTTTATTTCTGAAATATCAAATAAAATCCGTCATATTTAAGCCTCAATATTTTTGTATAATAACTTTTAAAAGAAGGTATTTTAGTGAACTGGATAAAAGAAACTGTACTGCCTAGATTTAAGGCTTTTGTTAAAAGAAAAGATTCTGAAGAAACCCTTTGGATTAAATGTAATTCATGTTCACAAATGATTTTTTATAAAGAGTTTAATGAAAACAATAAAGTTTGTAAAACTTGTGGATACCATGGCCATTTATCTGCAAAAGAAAGAATAAATTTTTTATTAGATAAAAATACAATAGAACCAATTCCAATTTTAAAGTTGAATGCTGATCCTCTTAACTTTAAAGATAAAAAAAAATATATTGATAGAATTAAAGATACTCAAAATAAAACAAAACTTGAAGATGCTCTTTTAGTTAGCCATGGTTACATTAATAATATTCCTGTTGTTATAGCATGTTTTGATTTTTCCTTCATGGCCGGTTCAATGGGAAGATATGTTGGAGATGGTATTATCCTGGCATCAAAAGAAGCAATAAAAAGAAATTCAGCGTTAATAATTATTCCTTCATCAGGAGGAGCACGAATGCAAGAAGGAATTTTCTCTCTTATGCAAATGCCAAGAACAGTTATAGCCATAAACAAATTAAAAAAATCGAGGATCCCATATATGGTTTTACTAGCTAATCCAACTACTGGAGGTGTAACCGCTAGTTTTGCAATGTTGGGAGACATACATATAGCCGAGCCAGGAGCTATAGTTGGATTTGCAGGCAGAAGAGTTATAGAAGAAACTGTAAAAGAAAATTTGCCTTTAGATTTTCAAACTGCTGAATACCTTCAATCTCATGGGATGATTGATATAGTTATCCCTAGATCTGAGCAAAAACAAAAAATATCTAATTTAATAAAATCGTTAACTTTTTATAAAAGTTAATTTTTAAAATAACATATTATGTATAATATTCATTCAAAAACTAAATTAACTAAAACCTTAAATAGGATGTTTTCCTTACACCCTAAATTAATAGATTTTGATTTATCTAGATTAGAAGAATTAATGATTAAATTTGGTAATCCAGAGAATAAATTAAGTAATGTAATACACATAGCCGGGACAAATGGAAAAGGATCTACATCTTCTTTTCTTAAAGAGATGTTAGAAGCACACAACCTAACTGTAAATGTATATACATCTCCTCATTTAATAAATTTTAATGAAAGAATTCGTATTAAAGGAACCTTAATTACGGATATTCTTTTAGATGATCTTTTAACAGAAATAGAGTTTAAAAACCAAAATAAACCAATTACATTTTTTGAAATAACTACAGCAGCAGCATTCATATCATTTTTAAGGGATCCAGCTGATTTTAATATTATTGAAACAGGTTTAGGAGGGAGATTAGATGCTACAAATATAATTAAAGAAAAGAGATTATGTTTAATTACTAAAATTGGATATGATCATCTTGAATACTTAGGTAATAAAATACAAGATATAGCTTTTGAAAAAGCCGGTATACTAAGAAAAAATACACCTTTAATAATTTCTCATCAAGATAACCTTGAAGCATTTCATGTTATTAAAGATCAAGCTTTAAAGCTTGATATAGATATAATTGAAACAATTAATTTGCCAAAAAGCACTATCATAGGATTAAAAGGTGATCATCAATATGAGAATGCTTCAACTGCTTTAACAGCCGCATATAATTTAATTCCTAACATCTCTAAAGAGAAGGTACAATTTGCTTTAACTAAAACTTTATGGCATGGAAGAATTGAAGAAATTAAAACTGGTAAAATTTTAAAATATAGAAATAACATAACTATATTAGATGGAGCTCATAATATTGATGGAGCAATTGCTCTATCTAATTTTCTAAAAAAACAACCTCATCGTAAATGGAATTTAATTATTGGAATGTTAAATAATCGAAATATAATAGAATTTATATTTAATTTAAGAGAACACCTTAATATAATTTATACAATACCTATTAAGAATCAAAAATCTTCTTCTAATCCAGAAGAATTGTCATTAGTCTTAAATAAAGCAGGTTTAATATCTTACCCTACAAACACTATAGAAAAAGCTTTAATTAAATCAGACAAAGAATTACCTCTTCTTATAACTGGATCTCTTTATTTAGCTGGAGAAGTATTAAGGTTTAATGATACTAATATAACATAATAATAATTTTAAAATTATATAGTATCATTAACCCAGGCTTGTAATGCAGACTTAGGAAGTGCTCCCATTTTTTCAGATATCTTTTCACCATTTTTAAAAATCATTAAAGCAGGAATACTTCGAATACTATAATTCTGAGATGTTGTAGGATTTTCATCTACATTAATTTTTACTATTTTGAGCTTATCTTTCATTTCAACAGACATTTCTTCTAAAGAAGGTCCAATAGCTTTACATGGACCACACCATTCAGCCCAAAAATCAACTAATACAGGCTTTTCAGAATCTAATACGTCTAATTTAAAATCTTTATCATTAGTTTTGTTAGTTGCCATTAATTGATCTCCTTAAGTATTATGGTTAATTAAGTACTTTTTCATATTTTTTTTCTAATTCTTCTATAAAATCGTTAATTTCTTCAAGGAATAGAAGTTTTTGATCTTCACCCTTTTCTTCTAATTCTAATCTTTCTTTATCTATTTGTTGATATGCTTTTGGAATAGTGTTCCATTTCTCATTATCAGTACTTAGCAGTTGTTTAGCAATAATTTTATGTATTTGGTTATAAATATCTTTTGGCAAAATCTCAGGATTTTCTTCATAAATTATTCTTTGAGAAAAATATTTATATCTTTCATCATTAAATTGGTTGGAAAGAAAAAATTTTTTATCCCAGTCTGAATTATGGAACTCAATCATTTTTGATTTATCATCATTGGAAGGAAATCCTCCCATATATAAACTATCTTCTGGCAAAACGTCAATTTGAGACTTTAATTGTTCTTTTTCTTCATTTTCTTCAAAAAGAATTCTCTGAATTTTATTTTTAAAATCATCATTATTTTTTATTACTAAGGCTCTTTCAATTAAGGTATCTAATCCTATAGCTTCATATGCTGGAATATTATGCACATAATTTTGGTTCATAAGAATTGGATTTTTATTATTTTTAATTTCTCTAATAATTTTAGGTTTTAATTTCATTCTCGCTTTTAAGTCCTTCATAGACATATCTATAAAATCTATTGGATCATGAATAAGATCAAAACATTGAGGATAATTAAATTGATTTTTACATAAATAAGTCACAGCGTAAGAATTAAATTTACCAAAAAAATATTCATCCATACAAACTATATTATTTTTTAAAAGGTAATTATCTACATCTAGTTTATTACTGTTACTTATCCCTGAATTCCAAACGTCCAAAGCTTGTTTAGATAATATTTTTGCAATATCTGTTGTAGCTAACACGTCACCCATAGCATCGTGCGCATTATGTTCAATATCATTCATATGAGTAAGCACATCTAATTTAAAAACTTTATTACCTTTTTCATTTATTCCTACATTAATACAATTAGGATAATAAAATTTTGCACTTCTTGTCATACCAAGAATATCTGCTCTTTTATTTCCATTAAATTGTGTTATATATGGTTCAAGGAGTGATTTAAAAAATGTTTTTCTTAAAAATTCTTCATCAAAACTAATAGTATTAAACCCAATAAATATAGCTGGAGACCATTTTTTATAAAGCTCTTGAATTTTTTTTATTAATTCATAGTGAGAAAGATTTACTTTATTTAGCATTTCAATTGATGTCTTATTTACTATTAAAGCTCCTGGTTCCGGAATTACGCCTGATTTAAGACGACACCTTTCTTCAAATCTATCAATTTCATTAAAATCACTATCAACTAATATCGCTCCCACTTGTATTATTTGATCCCATGTATTATTTCTTCCTGTTGTTTCAAGGTCATAAAACACATAATTCATAAATAAATTCCTTTAATTATAAAGTTATATTACTATTTAAAATACGTTCTTTCCAAGTATTAGAACCAAAAAAAGTAACTGTTCTGATACTTGATACTACTTTTTTTTTAGAATTATTAATTTTAATTGAAATGTTTAAAGGATCATACTTATTAATTTCTTTTATAAATTTAGGCCATTCAATAAAAATTATTTTTTTTTTATATCTTCAAAAACACCTATTTCTTCCACTTCATCAAATTCATTAAGTCTATAAAAATCACAATGCCAAATTTCAATATTATTAGAACCACATAAAGGATATGTTTGAACCAAATTAAAAGTGGGGCTTGGGACTTCTAAAATACCTGTCATATTATTAATCAGAGACCTAGAAAGGTAAGTTTTCCCTGCACCTAAATTTCCATTCATACAAATAACATCCTTAACTTTAAAAATATTAGATAATATTTTACCTAATTTTTTCATTTCATTTTCAGATTTTATTATTATTTTTAAAAAAGTATCCAAAATTAGTATCTGTAAGTATCTGACTTAAAAGGACCTTGCGCTGGAACACCAATATATTCAGCCTGTTCATTTGATAATTTAGACAAAGTTGCACCTACCTTATCAAGATGAAGTTTTGCTACCTTCTCATCTAAATGCCTAGGAAGTGTGTAAACCTTATTTTCATATTCACCTGGCTTTTCCCAGATTTCAATCTGAGCTAAAACTTGATTTGTAAATGAGGCACTCATTACAAAACTTGGATGCCCTGTTCCACAACCTAAGTTAACAAGCCTACCTTTAGCTAACATTATTATTCTTTTTCCATCTTGAAATTCAACTTCATCTACTTGTGGCTTAACTTCAGACCATTTCATATTCTGAAGAGATTCAACTTGTATCTCAGAATCAAAATGACCAATATTACACACAATAGCTCTATCCTTCATATCACGCATATGATCAACAGTAATCACATCTTTATTACCAGTAGCTGTAACAAATATATCTCCCCTTGAAGCAGCCTGCTCCATAGAACACACCTCGTAGCCTTCCATCGCAGCTTGTAAGGCACAAATAGGATCAATCTCAGTTACAATGACTCTAGCTCCTCCTTGACGAAGAGAAGCAGCAGATCCCTTCCCAACATCTCCAAAACCAGCAACGACTGCAACTTTTCCAGATAACATTACATCAGTTGCACGTCTTATGCCGTCTACTAAAGATTCTCTGCAACCATAAAGATTATCAAATTTTGATTTTGTAACTGAATCATTGACATTTATAGCTGGAAAAGGAAGATCGTTTTTTTCTGCCATTTGATATAATCTTAAAACACCTGTAGTAGTTTCTTCAGTAACACCTTTGATTGAATTCTTTACTTTTGTAAACCATCCAGGAGATTTTTCTAATCTTGAGTAAATTTGCGCTTTAAGCGCTTCTTCTTCCTCATTATTTGGAGAAACTAATACTTTTTCACCAGCCTCTGCTTTTGCTCCAAGAATTATGTATGAAGTAGCATCACCTCCATCATCCAATATCATATTAGCTACATCTTCATCTGACCATGTGAAAATCTGATCTACATATTCCCAATATTCTTTTAATGTCTCGCCTTTTTTAGCAAACACAGGGATATTTTGTTCAGCAATTGCAGCAGCAGCATGATCCTGAGTAGAAAAAATATTACAACTTGCCCATCTAACTGTTGCGCCTAATGCAATTAAAGTTTCAATTAAAACTGCTGTTTGTATAGTCATATGCAAACAACCAGCTATTCTTGCGCCTGCTAAAGGCTTGCTTTTTCCAAACAACTCCTTACAAGCAACTAATCCTGGCATTTCAGTTTCTGCGATTGAAATTTCTTTTTTTCCCCAGCCCGCTAAAGTAATATCCATAATTTTATAATCGCTCATTTTTTACCCTTTAATTTTTTTAATTGATATAACACTTAACATAAAAAATGCAAACTTACACTTTGAAAATAGTATAATTAAATTAATATTTTATAGTTTTTTAAAAATTGTTTTAACTGTAGCTCCATTATATTTTTGATTACTGTCCAATCTATTGAAGGCTTCAATACTACCTCCATGAGCTTCAATAATTTGCTTTGAAATAGATAAACCAAGACCTGAGTGATTTCCAAAAGTTTCTCCATTTGGTCTTTCAGTATAAAATCTATTGAATATTTTTTTTAATGCGCCACTAGGAAATCCTGGACCATAATCTTCTACTAAAATTATGATATTTTTAAAATTACTTTGTATTCGTATATTAATTACATCATTTTTTTTTGAAAAAGATACTGCGTTTTGGATTAAATTATCAAAAACTTGAGCTATCCGATTTTCATTTCCAATAACAAAATATTCATTATTGTCTTTAAAGAAATTAATTTTACATTTAAGTGTAGTAACTCTTATTTTTATTAATGTATTAAGCAGTTGGACAAGGTTAATCTGTGTCATTTCAATTCTAGAAAGCTCCGCGTCTAATCTAGATGCTGCAGAAATATCATTTATAAGTCTATCAATTCTTTGTACATCATTTTGAATTACTTTAATTAGATTTTTTTGTTCATTTAAATCTTTAATTTTTCCAATTGTCTCTGAAGCAGATCTTAATGATGTGATTGGATTTTTTAATTCATGCGCAACATCTGCAGTAAAATCTGCAATATAGTTTATTCTAGATTGTAATTCATTTGTCATTTTAGAAAAAGATCTTGCAAGATCACCTATTTCATCTTTCCTAATTTTAAATTCAGGTAAATTTATTGTTTTAAATATTTTATTATCAGCTATTTTATCTGCTTCATTTGCTAGTCTAACAATTGGAGCTGTTATTGATTTGCCTAAATAAAAACCCAAACTTAAAGTTGCAAATAATATCAAGCCAAAAGCTTTGAAAAGTTCGAATTCTAAATCCAACAATTCTTTTTCTATTTTTTCACCTGATACTGAAAGTAGAATAGCACCTCTGATCATTCTTATATTTTTAATTGGTAGAGCAATGGATAAAAATAGTTTACCGTTAACATCTTGTCTTAGTGCTTTAGTATTTTTACCTTTTAATGCGGCAATAACTTCAGGATAATCATTAAAAGAGAATTGTAGATTGTCATTAAACAATGGAAGTTGCAAAGGTCTAGAAATCCATCTAGATAATAAAGATAAAAAATTTGTGAAATATTCCTTAAAGTTATTCATCTTTTCTACTGATGGTAATGAACTAACCTTAACAAAAGGAGCATATTTCATGCTTGTATTAGTATCTGCAATTAAATTCCCATACATGTTAAAAAGTCTAGCTCTTATATTTGAACCATATTCAACTTTTGGAATTAAAGTTTGCAATGCTGGACTTGAAATTTGATTTTTTTCAATTAAATTATACTGATTTTCAGCCAAAGCAAGAGCTTTTGTTAAAGTTAAACCTTGCCTTTCTAAAGCTGCAAACTCAGATTTAATAAGAATATCTTGGTATTTATTAAAATAGATAATTATTATAGGATATAATATAACCGGCAATAAAATTATAACAAGTATTCTCATTTTCAATGGAAAATAGAGATGCTTTATAAAATTATAAAAAAATAGCTTTTCAATAAGTTTCAAATCAACACTTCACTTTCAAACATCTTTATATCTATAACCAACGCCATATAAAGTTTCAATATTATCGAATTCTTTATCAAAAAATCTAAATTTTCTTCTCATTCTTTTTATATGACTATCTATTGTTCTATCATCAACATATATAGTTTCACCGTATGCTATATCAATTAATTGGTCTCTGTTTTTAACAAGTCCTGGCCTGATAGCCAAAGAATGAAGGATTAAAAATTCTGTTACAGTTAACCTAACTTCAACTTCTTTCCACATACAAAGATGACGGTCTGAGTCAAGGGATAGTTGCCCTCTTTTAATCATCTTTGTAGGCTCATCAGACGTTCTTAGTGAACTTCTTCTTAATACAGCTCTAATTCTTTCAACTAGAAGTTTTTGAGAAAATGGCTTTGTAATATAATCATCCGCCCCCATTCTGAGACCAATTGCTTCGTCTAATTCATCATCTTTGCTAGTCAAAAATATTACAGGCAAATCACTCGATACTCTTAATTTTTGCAAAACCTCCATGCCATCTAGTCTAGGCATTTTTATATCTAAAATTGCTATATCTGGTGAATTTCTTTGCAAAGCTATTAATCCTTTTTCACCATCTGGATATGTCTCAACTTCCCAGCCTTCAGCTCTTAAAGCTAAAGAAACAGATACTAAAATATTACTGTCATCATCAACTAAAATTATTTTTTCACTCATGACACATCCTTCAAATAATTATTTAAAAATATTTATTAAGATATTATTTGAATTCATAATTAAGGTTTATTCAAGGTTAATTTAGTCTATTTTTTGTTTAGCAACATTAAGACTAATGTGCTTCTGCCCAATTATTTCCTATCCCTACATCTACTTTCAATTTTACATTGAGAGGTACCATTGGTAAATTTGCTTTTTCCATAATAGGCAAAATAATATTTTGAACTTCTTGAAGTTTATTTTTATTTATTTCAAAAACTAATTCATCATGTACTTGCATCAACATTGACACATCATTTTTAATACCTTTTAAATCTCGATGTATTAAAATCATGGCATTTTTAATTATATCAGCAGCAGTTCCTTGAATAGGAGCATTAATGGCCTGACGTTCAGCAAAAGCTCTTAAATTTAGATTTTTAGCATCACTTCCGTTTATATAAATTCGTCTTTTAAATAATGTTTCTACATAACCTTTTTCTTGAAGCTGATTTTTTGTATCTTCCATATAATCTCTAATTCTTGGGAACCTTATAAAATAAGAATTTATAAATTCTTTTGCCTCGTTAGGAGAACATTTTAATTGTTTTGATAAACCAAACGGCGAAATACCATAAATAATTCCAAAGTTAATAGCTTTGGCTTTTCTTCTGATGTCAGATGTCATTTGCTGAAGTGGTATATTAAAAACTTTTGAAGCTGTGTCTGCATGAATGTCAACACCTATATCAAAGGCTTCTAACATTGTTTTTTCGTCTGCAATATGAGCTATTAACCTTAATTCAATTTGCGAATAATCCATAGAGACCAAACTAAAACCTTCTTTACTTTCAAAAGCGGTTCTAATTAATTTACCTTCATCTGTACGAATTGGAATATTTTGTAAATTAGGGTCAGAAGATGACAGTCTTCCAGTACTTGCTCCTACCATAGAATAACTTGTATGAACTCTATTGGTCTCTGGATTAATTTGATTAACCAAAGCATCTGAATATGTGCTTTTCAGTTTAGAAAAATGTCTCCATTCTAAAATCAGATCAGCGATCTCATAACCATTATCAGAAATTGCCTGTAGAACGTCAACACTCGTTTGCCAAGAGCCATTCTTAGAACGCTTAGCTCCTTTTATTTTCATGTTATCAAATAAAACTTCACCTAATTGTTTTGGTGAACCTATGTTGAACTTATTTCCAGTTAAATCAAATATCCTATTTTCTAAATTATTTATTCCTATAGATAAATTATGTGATATTTCTTTTAATTTTTTAGGATTAACTAAAATCCCTATGTTTTCCATATCCATCAATACATGTATCAATGGATTTTCTAATCGTTTATAAACAGTAAACATTTTATCATTAATTACTCTTGATAAAAGCACCTTATATAACTCAAGAGTAACGTCGGCATCTTCTGCGGCATAATTGAGAGCGTCATTAGGAGAAATTTGATTAAATTTGACTTGAGTTTTGCCTTTACCACAAATATCTTCAAATTTTATTGTTTCATAATCTAATTCTCTTAAAGCAATACTATCAAGTTTATGATTTAGAACCCTACCTGGATCAACAACGTAAGAAAGACACATTGTATCTACAATAGGATTTAAATGGATATTTCCATTTTTGTTTTGATTAAACACCAAAGCATCATATTTAATATTATGTCCAACTTTTAAAATAGACTTATCTTCTAATAAAGGTTTAATTTTTTTAATTACCTCCTCAAAAGGAATTTGATAAAAAGTCTCTTTCTTATCTAAAATAAAATCAGATTGATTATTTGTTAGGTTTGATCCATGCCGTAACGGAATATAACACGCCTTTCCAATATCATAAGATAATGAAATGCCAACTAACGTTGCTACTTTTGCGTCTAATGAATTTGTTTCACAATCGACTGCTATAATTGATGCCTCATAACATTTATCTAAGAAACTAGATAATTGTTTTAAATCAATGATCAATTGATAGTTTTTTTTAATATTTTTAAAGTTGCTTTTATAATTTGTGTTAACATCTACTTCTTGAATATTATTAGTTTGTTTAACTTTATTACTTTCATTATTATCTAACTTTTGTAATAACCTCTTAAAGCCATGTAATTCAAGAAAAGGCTTTATTTTTTTTAAATCTAAAACTGGATTAATTTCTAATTCATCTATTGAAATTGTGATTGGGACGTCTTTTTTTAGAGTTACTAAATCACGTGACAATCGAGCCTGATTAGCAAACTCAATAAGATTTTCTCTCCTCTTATTTTGCTTAATTTCAACTGCTCTTAATAACAATTGATCTAAATCTCCATATTCATTTATTAATTCTGCAGCAGTCTTTATACCAATACCTGGAACTCCAGGAACATTATCGCTACTGTCTCCAGCTAACGATTGAACATCAATTACTTTATTGGGGAAGACACCAAATTTTTCAAAAACTTTTTTATCATCAATCCAAACTTGTTTCATAGGATCTAATAGAACAGTCTTATCATCCACTAATTGCATTAGATCTTTATCGCTTGATACAATAATAACTTTTTTATTAGAAATAGAGGCCAATCTTGAGTAAGTTGCGATTAAATCGTCAGCCTCAAAGTCTTCTTTCTCTAATACAGGCAATCCAATTGCAATTGTAGCTTCTCTTATTATTGAGAACTGAGGAATTAATTCTTCAGGTGGAGCAGATCTATTTGCTTTATAATGTTCATAAAGATCATTTCTAAAAGTCTTTCTTGAAACGTCAAAAACTACAGCAGCATATTTTGGCTTTAAATCATCTATTAATTTCATTACCATACTAGTGAAGCCAAAGACGGCATTTACAGGAACTCCATCTTTGTTAGTCATTGGAGGCAAACCATAGAACGCCCTAAATATGTAACCAGATCCATCTATTAAAACTAAATTTTTAGGATCTCCAGGTTTAAAAATACGCCTGTCATCATTTTTTTCTTGATCTAATTCCATTTAGGTTAATTTCAACTTATTTAGTTTAAGAATGTTTAACAAAAAAATTTATTTTACTTTATTTGTTATTTTACTTATATAAAAATTTAATTTCCTGTATTAGAGAATTAGTTCTATAAATTTTTAAGTTATATTATATGTT
>ERZ887830.848-NODE-848-length-18445-cov-8.285699_pt1 | contig 18445 bp, 20 predicted proteins | sample MGYA00521101_ERZ887830 | MGnify/ENA primary metagenome ERZ887830 (study PRJEB32303, sample SAMEA104408592) | aquatic metagenome | biome: Marine water; feature: Pelagic; material: water | place: Baltic Sea | collected 2014-06-05T16:38:00 | depth 1,762 m ... | reverse complement strand
GCAATTAGCTTGTCTCGAATTGAGCTCGACCAGTGCCGGCTGCTGGTACAGCGCGCGGCGCATTTGTTAGATACCGTTGGCAACAAGGTGGCACGCAAGCAGATTTCTATGATCAAAGTCGCGGTTGCGCGGGTTTATCAGAGCATAGCTGACAGAACAATTCAGTTGTATGGGGCTAGAGGCGTGACCAATGACACCCCTGCCGCTCGTGCATTTGGCAAGGCCCGGGCCTTTCGCATTTACGACGGCCCTGACGAAGTACACCTACAAACAATTGCTAGACTTGAAGCCCAAGAACAAGACGGTGAATTACTAGAGCACTACTTAATGTAGGACGTCTTATTAAAAAGCCTCTTTAAGTGGCGCGTCTGCCCAGCTACAAGCAAGGTGCGAGACGCGCCCAAGCACGAGCAGCCTCGCCCTAAATAATTCTCAATATTGGCAAACAAACGCTTTGACACGCTACCTTTCCGTCGTACTGTCGTGCTTTGAACTAGGCCACAAAAATGGAGTAAGCCTATGCTCACTGATGAAGAAAAATTTCGCTTCGACCTAGAAGGTTATCTGGTGATTCCCGGCGTGCTCAGCGCTGATGAATGCGCCGCATTATCTTCCCAGTGCGACGAACATTGGCCAAGACAAACTGATGACGGCCCTTTTCGAAGAACCGCTGACGTGAGCAAGTGGGGCGAGTCTTTTCTCAACTTAATGGACCACCCAAAGGTGCTGCCGTATTTAGTTGAACTAATTGGGCCGCGCCTACGGGCGGACCATGATTACTCAATATTTATGCAACCTGATGCACCGGGCCAGTTACTCCACGGCGGCCCATTTTTATTTGAAACCGATCATTGGTATCAATATGCCGACGGCGTTATGCGCAACGGTTTAATGGTCGCGACTTGGGTGCTGAGTGATGCGAATGCCGGCGACGGCGGGTTTACCTGTGTGCCTGGCAGCCATAAAACCAATTTTATTAAGCATCTGCCTGGCGACGTTCGCGCCCATGAGCGCAAGCCAGAGTACGTTAGGCAACCGGTACTCAAAGCCGGCGATGTGGTGCTGTTCACTGAAGCATTGATGCACGGCACCGCGCCTTGGACGGGTGTAAACGAACGCAGAGTATTGCTTTTCAAATATAGCCCACCACACTCCAGTTGGGCCAAGACGCCCTACAATTTGGCCGACTATCCAAACGCTACAAATCAACAAAAGCGGCTTATGGCACCACCCTCTGTCGAGGATCATGAACGGGTTGTCGAATAAGGGTTTCTCACGAGGTTTGTAGCCTCTACCGTAATTGGCATTACAAGCTTTATGCGCTTTGCCAGTTTTTTGCTGGTGGCTTTTCAGGGCGTCGTAATCTGCGTTTAATCAAATGGCGTAGATAAAGAAACAAATAGACACCGCTAGACAAAGAAAGAAAAAGAATCAAATGAATAAAAAACACGCGCTCATTTTTGTCACTATTACAGTCTTTCTAGACACCGTGGGTTTCGGCATCATCGTCCCCGTTATTCCACAGTACCTTGCGGATGTGGCAGACGTAAACTTGTCAGAGGCATCGGCCCTCAGTGGCTACTTGGTGGTCAGTTATGCAGTCACCAACTTTCTTTTCTCACCCCTTCTCGGTGGGCTCAGTGACAGTTTAGGGCGGCGGCCGATTTTGGTGGTTTCGCTATTTTTCTATGGCATCAGTTACTTGCTCTCTGGATTTGCCACCGCCTTGTGGGTGTTGTTTTTGGGACGGCTATTAACAGGTATCACCAGCGCTACCTATGCAACTGCTAACGCATTGATCGCAGACGTTAGCCCGCCAGAAGAGCGCGCACAAAACTTTGGACTCATGGGTTTAGCATTTGGCTTAGGTTTTATCTTTGGGCCTGCGCTAGGCGGCATCATTGGCGCATGGGACATTCGAGCACCGTTCTTTTGCGCTGCAGGGCTGGCGTTCATCAACTGCACTTATGGTTTCTTCTTCCTCAAAGAAACCCTTGGCGCGGAAAATAGAAGACCCTTCGAGTGGCGTCGAGCCAATCCCTGGGGCGCAATAAAACAGGTAGGCCGCTACCCACTACTCATAGGTCTGCTTTGCGCAGTGTTTTTGTACAACATTGGCCACCATGTTTACCCGTCGAACTGGAATTTCTACACCATAGAAAAATTTTCTTGGAGCCCTTGGGACGTGGGTCTGTCTATGGCTTTTGTTGGCGTGCTCTCGGCTATCGTACAGGGCGGACTCATTAGAATTGTCATACCAAAATGGGGTGCAGTAAATTGCGTTTATGTAGGCGTATTTTCCGCGTGTGTCGCCTATACGGGCATCGCTGTTTCAAACACCGGAGCGGAACTGTATTTTTGGATGTTAGTCTCGGCACTTGCGGGTCTTGGCGGTCCAGCAATAACCAGCATTTTGTCCAATCAAGTGGAGCAAAATGCACAGGGCGAATTACAAGGTATTTTAGCCAGCATTGCTAGCTTAGCCACCATCGCCGGACCACTGATTATGACCCAGACCTTTACCTACTTCACCTCCAACCAAGCACCCACCTACCTTCCCGGCAGCGCCTTTCTTATTGCCGCAGCATTTACCTTCATTGCGTTGCTGATATTTGTAGTGCAAATCCGCAAATTACCAAAAGAGTCGTTAGTTACCTCAGACAGTTAGAATGCGGCACATACTATGGGCTAATTCTTTGGCCCCATTTTGTCGAGCGGCCTTGAAGCAAATTTGTATAGTTAGATTTTCTGGCTGATGGCTAATCACCCTCGGACTGGCGTTCTGGATTTTCGGCAGGCGTTTTTTCTAACGCTCGTTGCTGCGAAATAGTCTGCAGGTTTTTTGCGACTAATGGCGCTAATTTGGTCATATGTGGAATTTTCATGAACAAACGCCAAGTTGGAATATGCGATCGGAAAGACAATCTCGCATTACGTACCCACTTTGGAAAGTGCTTTCCCCAACTGGCATTATTCATTGCGCCAATACCTACGGCGTATAAATAGTCATCAATTGTTTCTGGGTGAGGGGTTACTCGGCAAAGCTTATTTTGCATACCTAAATCGCTAAAGGCGGTTTCTACATGAGCTATAAGCGACGCGCTATACACCTGCTGGCACATTGACACAGATTGCAGCGTTATCTTTTGCGCACTGAAAACCGGCACAATAGGTCTGTTAGACAAGCCATTGGCTGTGCAGTCTACAAATAGAGTTTGTTTAGGCACATTAAAACTGCCCTTTTCTAGTAGGACCTGACCCTCTTCAATACTGACCACCCGGCCTGCGCGCACTACATTTTTCACACTTCGCAACAGGGCAAGTTCTTCGCGATTAACTGTGGCGCAGCGATATTTTTCCGCCCATACAGACTCGTCAATGCGCATCAACATGCCATCGGCCTCAAGATTGAGTAACAACGCTTGTAGCGTTTCGGACTTGGCCATCGCCTCCTGCTGTTTGCCCAGAGATAGGAGTAATCCATCTGGGTGAATATTTCCGCGATCAAGAAGCCAAGCATCATTGGGCATAATCCAAGTAATGAGATCTGGCGCTAGCCCCAAGCCTAAAAGATATAGAACGGCGTCCATACCGGTTTTACCAGCGCCCACGACCACATACTGCTCGTAGGGGCTGGAGATATCTGCGAGCCCATTGGGGGGCACCACTTCTAAACCATGAGTCACTCTGTAGGGCGGTGGGCGCATAGATGGCACCTCAACTTTCATGTAGGTGGCGTCAACCAACTTGCGTTTAACATCTACCGAATATTTTTCGCCGGTCACCGTCGACGTAAAATCAGAATTCAATTCCGCAGTTGCCACATATTCGCAGTGCGGGAAAAATTTCAGCCGACCTGACGCCACATGCCTTTCTAGTACGCGCTGAAAGTACGCAACCACTTCCAAGCCAGAAGCCAAGCTCTTGCCGCCACTGCCTAAATTTTCGGAGTTCACGCCATAGAACGCCGCAGGCTGGTGCAATGAAACAAAAGGATAGGAACGACGCCAATGCCCACCGGGACCAGCGTAGCGATCAACCAAAACAACTGTGGCCGTTAAGTCGCCGCTGAGTATCTCATCCACAAAGGCCATGCCCATTGCGCCAGCGCCTATCACTAAATAGTCCGCCGTTAATTGATTCGACACTGAGCTTGATTGGTCGGTCATATCCACACTTCTCTTTGATCTATTTGCGCCCCACAATACCGATATGACAGACATACTCAAATATAATCGCCAAGCGTGGGACGTACAGTCCGAGAACGCTGAAAGCCCTTGGGTCCAACCGGTGGACAGCGCCGCCATTAACGCTGCTAGGAACGGTGATTGGGACGTCATATTGACCCCAAATAAAAATGTACCCAAGGCATGGTTTGGCGACATTCGCGGCAAAAACGTTTTGTGTTTAGCATCGGCAGGCGGGCAGCAGGCACCAATACTTGCGGCAGCGGGCGCAATGGTCACCAGCTTCGACAACTCACCCGTGCAATTGACTAAGGATAAATTGGTGGCGGATCGGGATGGATTGGATATCCATTTAGTACAAGGCGATATGGCCGACTTGTCCTGCTTTGATGACGCCTGCTTTGACCTAATCTTTCACCCGGTGTCGAATGTTTTCTCCCAGACCATTAGGCCCGTTTGGCAACATTGCCAGCGCGTACTTAAGCATGATGGCCGCTTACTAAGCGGCTTTATGAATCCGGATTTTTTTCTTTTCGATCACTACGACATAGAAGCCGGTGGGCCACTGGAAGTTCGATTCGCTCTGCCAAACGCAGACATAGACTTACTCGACCAGGCAGAATTAGATAAACGCAAAGCCAGTGGCGCAGCGCTCGAATTTAGCCACAGCTTAGATGATCAGATCGCCGGGCAAATAGACGCAGGCTTTGTTATCGCCGGCTTTTTTGAAGACAAATGGGACAATGCAGCCACTCCACTCAATGCCTATATGCCAACGTCTATGGCCACCTTGGCAATAAAGACCAACGGCATTTAGGGTCCCACTATATTTTGCAACGCAGATACTAATATTGACCACTTCAACAAAGGAATAAAAAAATGGATCTAGGACTTAAAGACAAAGGAATTATCATTACTGGTGGCAGCAAGGGCATTGGCTTTTCTATCGCTGAAGCCTGCGCGAAAGAGGGTGCCTGGGTATCTATTTGTGGCCGCACCCAAAGCAGTTTGGATGAGGCCGCCGAAAAGCTCAAAAGCTATGGAGGCAAAATACACACTGCGGTTTGCGATATTGCTGAGGCAGACGCCATTGCCGCTTATGTTGATGAAGCCGCCAGCGCTCTGGGTGGCCTTTACGGATTGGTAAACAACCCAAGTGGGTTCGGCAATTCAGACAATGAAGAGGGATGGCAAAAAGGTATCGACATAGACCTTATGGGTGTTGTGCGCACAACTTGGGCCGCCACCCCACACCTCAAGGCCAATGGCGGAGGCAGTATCTTAAATATTTCATCCATCAGCGGATTGGCAGCGTCAGGCAATATTTCCTACGGCGCAGTGAAAGCCGCTGTCATTCAGTTAACCCAGAGCCACGCCAAAGCAATGGCCGCAGATCACATTAGAGTAAATTGCATAGCTCCTGGCTCTATTGAATTTGCCGATGGCGTTTGGGACCAAGTGAAGAAGAATATGCCAGATATGTATGCCGCAACATTGGCGGGCATTCCTTTTGGGCGCATGGGCTTGCCTGAGGAAGTTGGCAGCGTTGCCGCCTTTTTAATGTCGGCGCCCGCTTATTGGACCACCGGGCAAACTATTGCTGTTGATGGTGCGCAGAGCCTTTAACACCAGAACATTCTAGTTAGGTGGTTCGCTATGACTTGTTGCTAAAGGCCTGATTTACAGCCTTTAGCGACGATTATGCCTCTACTGACGCGGAGGCCATAACATCAGCGTTGGCGTGTTAGCCACATACGCCTGGTACTCCGGATCTTCGCCCCACTGCTTGTGTCCGCGTGCTTCTAACATCCGCACGCCACTTACAGCGGTGAGTAGGAAGATCACCCACAACGGCGACAGCATTAAGTAAATCTGGTTACCCACTAATGTTGGATAAGCGATGATGGCAATACCCACCCATAGGAGGATTTCACCAAAATAATTGGGGTGACGGGACCACGCCCACAGACCCGTATTAATGAACTTATTCGCATTCTCTGCATTATTGCGAAAAGCAGTCTTCTGATTATCCGCGATCACTTCAATGGCAAAACCGATCACCCAAAGACCCGTACCTAAAACAAAAGCCGTGTCTAAACCAACGGTGCTACTGGAGGTAATGCTGCCCAATGCTGCGCTGGCAGTGATATAGACCCAAGCACCTTGCAGTGTCCAAGTCATCAAAAATGTTGGGAATGAGGCTTTGATTGACCTGAAACGTCGGTCTTCGCCAGCACGCTTAATACGGAAGAACAAAAACGGTCCAAGGCGCAGCGCCCAAATCACAATCAGGCCGGTGATTGTTAGCGAACGTAAGTCGTCAGCGCCAGCCAACACCGCAGCGGCGACCACAACTACAATGTAGGTCAGACTGCCAGTCAGGTCGAAATAGGCTTCGGTTCTTGCCAACCATGCATGAATAAAAATTAGCCACTGCACGGCAAAAGCGAAAACACCACACCAGACAAACACCGACATACCGTCGTACAACACGCCTTGATCAGATCCAGACCAAGCCACCATGGACGCCAGTGCAACGGCGCCAATGATGCTGATAATTCCTACTATCCACTTTTGCATATTACTCCCCTGTAAATTCGCTGTGGTGATCTCGGCTCGTATGCCAGATTTCTCCACCAGTTCCTTCTTCCCATTGCTTGTACTTTGTCATGATAGATGTGAAAAGATCGTTGTTGAGCCAAGCTTCCAACCAACGCACAAGATTAGGCCTTGGTTGTTGGTCAAACCACTGTTTGTCGACAAATGCGAACTGACGAATGAACGGCATGAGCGCAATGTCTTGCATCTGGGGTACATCACCCAACAAGTAGTCCTGTTTTTGCAGACAGTGCTCCAATTCATCTAGCCAGGCCAAAGCCTGATCGCGGTAGTAAGAGGCTGGGTGTTCAGCGTCTCGGCGGTCATATTTGTAGGCATCTAAAAGCGGCTTAAACTCTTGATCGAATTTTTCTATGTAAGCCTTTTGAGTATCTAAGCCCCCGAACTTAAGCCACTCAGCGCAATGCTCCGCGATAGCCCAGATCACTAGGTCTAAACTTTCATCGATCACCTGGCCGTCGTTGGTGATGAATACCGGCACAGTGCCCTTGGGCGAAACCTCGAGCATTGAGGCGGGCTTGTCCCGCAACAAAATTTCGCGGACTTCAACCTGTGTATCTATAAGAGATAGGGCCATGCGCCCACGCATAGCGTAAGGGCAGCGACGAAACGTATAAAGGGTGTGCATAGATGCGCTTATTGACCGTTCTGCTTAGGCATATCTAATGCCACCAAATCTTGCGCCCAGTCGATTTTGGACTCACACCAAACCTCTTTCTTTGGCGGCAAGTCAGCTACTTCGGCCAACATACCGGTACGCAAGCCCAGCATGCGCTGCCCCCGCGGCACATCTTCTACCACTGAGGTTGCGTAAATATGGGTACCGCAGTCACCACAAAAGGCCAGTTCACGGCGATTGCCGCTGTCACCGGTTTTGAAATACAGCTTTGGTGTGCCATTGAGCATATTAAAATCAGCCTCTTTGACTGGCAAAATACTGCGATAAGGCGCGCCAGACATCACCTGACAATCTCGGCAATGACAAACAACGGAAAAGTTTTCGTTAGCATCCGCAGTAAACGCTATTTCCCCACAATGACAGGCACCATTAACTTGCATATCTCTCCCCTTATTTCCCTTAACAGTTACGCAATACTTTGGTCCATCTTACCTTTGCAAAGCAATACTTGCGCAGGCTTATCTTTGCAAGGCTTTTGCCTATAGATTTTGTTGAGGCATACTCCCCCGGTAACTTTTTAAAGCTTTTTGGCTTTTTAGACTTTTATTCTTTTAGACAGAGGAGAGCGCGTTGGATAAGCCCACCAGAAGCCTGCCCCAGCCTACACCGGAAACACAGCATTTTTGGGAGGGTACTCAAGCTGAACAACTGTTGCTGCAACGATGCACCGATTGCGCCCATACGTACTTTCCACCAAGACCTTTTTGCCCCTCATGTAGTTCGCGCTCTGTGGAAGTTTACGCAGCCAGCGGTCGAGCCACTTTAGCCAGCTACGTGATCAACCAGCGTCCACATCCAGCATTTGATGGGCCTTACGCTATTGCGTTAGTGGATCTAGAAGAGGGTCCTCGGATGATGACCAATATTGTGGAATGCGAGCAAACACCAGAGGCCTTGCAGCTTGATATGCCCTTAGAAGTGCGCTTTGAGCAGGTCAGTGAAGACATTAAGCTGCCGCTATTTGCTCCCGCAGGAGCAGATAAATGACCGGTGTAGCGGTAGTAGGCGCGGCAGAGACTACTGAACTGGGCAAAATCCCACACTTAAGCCAGCAGCAACTCCATGCGGATGCGGCGTTAAACGCAATGGCTGACGCGGGTCTCACCGCAAAAGACATAGACGGCATAGCCACCGCCGGCGAGCGCCCCACAGATTTGGCTTACTACCTCGGCATTACCCCAACCTGGGTAGACGGCACCTCGGTTGGTGGCTGCTCCTTTATGCTCCATGTCCGCCACGCGGTAGCAGCCATTGCCAGTGGGCAATGCACAACTGTACTGATTACCCATGGCGAAAGTGGGCGCTCTGGTGTTGGCCGAGGCGGGTTTCCAAGGGCACCGGCCTCTCTTGCAGGACAGTTTGAAATGCCGTTTGGACCCACGGGACCACCGACAATGTTCACCCTGCCGGTACTTCGCTATATGAAGGATTACGGCATGACCCACGAGCAACTGGCCATGGTGGCGGTTGTGCAAAGGGAATGGGCGTCAATGAACCCAAGAGCCAGCTTTCAAAATGAGATCAGCGTAGACGATGTGCTCAATTCAAAAATGATAGCGTACCCGTTCCACTTGCTGGAGTGCTGTTTGGTCACCGATGGTGGTGGTGCTTTGATTTTAACCAAAGCGGACAGAGCAGCAGACTTCCCCCAGCCACCTGTACATATTTTGGGTACTGGCGAGAGCGTGGAAACACCCATAGTCAGCCAGATGGAGGACCTAACAAGTTCTAGAGCCTTTAAAGTTGCAGGCGCTTTTGCCATGCGCGACGCAGGCATTACCCACGCAGATGTTGACCATTTAATGGTCTATGACGCGTTTGCCCACCTGCCGATATATGGGTTAGAGGATTTAGGCTTTTGTAAAAAGGGCGAAGCCGCTGACTTTATCTGGGAGCAAAACACCGCTCCCGGCGGCAGCTTACCGATGAATACTAACGGCGGCGGTCTGTCCTATATGCACTCCGGCATGTACGGCATGTACGCTTTGCAAGAAAGCGTTAGGCAAATTCGCGGCACTGCACCGGCTCAAGTAGTGGATGCTAATGTGTCGCTTTGTTTAGGTGTGGGTGGCATGTTTGGTGCCTCTGGCTGTATTGTGTTTGGCAAAGAGCCAAAGTAAGGCTCGTTAATCAATCGGATCTTTAACCTCGTTAGCTTGCTAACGCTCTAGAATCAGAAAAAGGAAAAATATATGTTTCGCAAAATCGTTTTACTCACGCTTCTAACTGCTTTCAGCGGCAGTCTATTTGCGGCTAGCGCCGAGGAACGCGCGCAAACTGCAATAGATACCCGCCAAGGTCTGCTCAAGGTTGTGGCAAGCTACTTTGGTCCAATCGTTGGCATGGCGCGTGGACAAATTCCATTTGACGCTGCGGTTGTAGAAAAGAACGCTGGAAAAATTGCCCAACTTGCGCCCATGCTAGAAGACGTTTTTGCTAAGGATACGCGCGAAAGCGGCCTGCAATCTGGCGCCAAGGATGGCATCTGGGAAGATATGGCAGACTTCAAAGGCAAAGCTGCTACAACAACAGAAAGAGCCATTGCATTAGCTAACGCTGCAAGCCAAGGCAAAGGGCCCACCATGAAGGCGTTCGGCGCATTAGGTGCTTCCTGCAAGGGCTGCCATGAAAGCTATCGCGAAAAAGACGAAGGCTAAACGCTAGCACAAGCGCATGTCCCAAACGCCCTCGTCTAAAGAAGGTTCTTCTACCGAAGAGGTCTCTTCTCTCAAAGAGGAATCACAACCAGGTGCCACCGGCACGCTGGTTTGGGATTTGCCCCTAAGATTATTCCACTGGACCTTCGCTTTGAGCCTAGTGGGATCTTGGGCCACCGCAGAAGCCGGCTTCGACTGGACAGAAACTCACTTCTTATTTGGCTACACGGCGCTTGGGCTTATCAGCTTTAGACTGCTCTGGGGTTTATTTGGTACCACTCACGCACGTTTCTATAATTTTCTAACCGGGCCAAAGGCAGTGATCAGCGCGCTAGGCCAACTAAAACAACAAACACCACCGGGTGAAATCAGTCATGTAGGCCACGGGCCACTCGGTGGCTGGGCAAGCGTCGTACTACTGGCGTTGGTCATGACTCAGGCAGTCAGCGGGCTATTTATTAGCGACGACATTTTTTATGCTGGCCCCTATAACAGCGCAGTCTCAAGCAGCCTCGCTGACTACCTAGGTTGGCTACATCACACCAACTTTAATATTTTGTTGGCGGCAGTAGCCCTGCACCTTGTTACAATCACTTGGTATTTGCTCGGCAAAAAGGAAAACCTGATTAAACCCATGTTAACGGGCAAGAAAAATATTGGCCCTTCTTTGGCAAAGCATAAGACGCCGCCTGAAACACAACCGCTAACGCAACCAGCCGTTCCCAGCAACCTTCTCTGGCGCGGCTTTTTTATCGCAATCTTTGTTTTGGTAATGATCGTACTACTGGTCAACCTAGCACCTGAGCCCGAGTACTTTTAATACTGCCTGCGACAATCACCCTTAGACTGGGTCTTCGACGAAAGTCCCTGTCTATTCAAGACCTTTTAACAAAACAACCAAATATGACAAGTTCTTTATTCGGTAGGTCGCTTTAGAAAAATCTTGGCTTGCAGTAAACCCATACTCCACCACCGCGCAATCAATGCCGGCAGCCACTGCGGAACGCAGCCCACGCTCAGAGTCCTCTATCACCAGTGCCTGATCTGGTGTTATGGAAAAATGCTCGAGCGCGGTCAAATAAGGTTCTGGGTCCGGCTTACTGTTGGTGTAGCTTGATCTGGTTAAAACAAGGTCCATATGGGGAACAATGTTCAAGCTGTTTGGGGAGTGGTCATGTATATAGGCAAAGTCTGCATCTTTGCAGGTAGTGACTATGGCCATTGAGTATTTTTGTTTCAGCTTAACTAAAGCCTCTTCAACCCCCTCAATGGATAAATCTTCTGCGCCGAGCAACGTTTGATAAAGCGCATTACGTTGCAATCTTTGCGAAGCAATGACCTCTTCAAAGACACCCCTCGCTCGAGCCAGTTCCCATACATCAGAACCGTTAACCATAACTTGCATGTAAATAGGCAGCGTCAGGTCAATGTCTAACTCCGCTAATTTTTGGCGTGTGGACTCGTAATACAAATGCTCGGTATTGACCAACACACCATCGTGATCGAACAGCAGATGACTATATTTTTGCATACTCAAAGGTTTTCAAGCGAAGAAAAATCTCTCAGCTACCTTGTTGGCAGCGAGGTTATTTTGCGCGGGCAGCGTTACGCCACTCGATACCGCTCAATCTGAATATCATCTTCACCAATATCAGAATAGTTGTCGGTAACCCTGCCACGGATATATTCCTGCCATGAGAAAGCATGGTATAGAGCAACATCTTGCTGACCTACCCAAGGCTCAATCACTGCTTTCACTGCGGGCTGATAAAAGAACGGAATGCTGTAACGGCCCTGTTCAGAATGCACCGGCAGTACTCTGTGTACGCCAGCCGTACAACGATCGTTAGTCCACACTTGCAGTACGTCGCCAATGTTCACCACAATGGAGCCATCTGCCGGCGGCACGTCTATCCAACCATCTTTCTTGGAACGGGCTTGAAGACCGCCATGGTTGTCTTGCAACAACAAGGTGATCGCACCCGGATCGGTGTGATGATGCAAGGCCATATCACCCAAACCTGTTAGGTCTGAGCGCTCTGCATCTGGCACCGGGTCAGCGGATGGATAATAGTTAAGCCGGGCCGCGCTAGAATGCAGCTCACCAAACCCCTTGTTCATAGTCTCTGCCACTTCGGCATCAGACATGCCTAGCGCCGACAGCACCATGCTCATGGTAGCTTCAGACAATTGGGTAAAGGATTGGAAGAAATCTGTTAGCGCAGGTCTGAAGCCGTCGGGCTGTGCAGGCCAGCGCGTGTGTCTTTCCGGGTTTTTAGAAATATGGCCGCCGGCCTTAAAATCAAATACCTCTTTTTGATCGCGCTTTTGCTTGGTCAATTCGCGATCGTAGTAGCCCAGCGGATTACTTTCGTCTCTATAGACTGCTGTCTTGTTTTCCCGAGGCAGGGCAAAAAAATCATTCGATGCCGCAAATGTAGAGGTCACCACATCCTCTAAGCCATGATTGGTTAGAATAAAAAAGCCATGGTCCTCGCAGGCTTCTACTAACGCCTGCTGATCAATGGCGGCAAAACCACCCTTTTGGTATGCGGCAAAATCAATTGTAGGAATATTTTCCATGGGGATGCCCCTGCTAAAACGTCCATCCTAGCGCCAATTAGCGCACGGAAATAGACTAATGGTGTCACCAACGTAAATTCACCACGGGCTTTTACATTGAAAGGTTTAAAGCGCCATTGGCTAGACCTGCGAAACGAGGCAACAACCACGTTGGCCTATACGCAGCCCTTAGGCTAGGCTGGACTGATCTTGCCTATCCGGTGAACTACTGTGAGCAAATTTATGCCCCATTCTGTCAAAGCCGCCAAAGCTGCTAAAACACTACTGAGCACTGCATTCCTATCTATTAGTCTTTTGGCGGGCTGTTCCAACGACGGCTCAACAGCTAACGATGCCACGTCTGCAACAAACAATGACGATGAAGCATTTCTTTTAGAAGCCCAAGCCATACACGCATCCGCGCTGACATTGGACGCTCACGCAGACATTGAGATGCCGGGCAAACCTTCCGCTTATGTGGGCGCAGATGGGCTGTCCAAAGTGGCGCCAGAGAAGATGGTAGTGGGTGGATTAGATGCAGTCGTAATGTCTGTGGCCGTGAGCCCAGGCCCCAGAACCCCAGAAGGCTATGCGGCAGCGCAAAAGATCGCGGCAGCAAAGCTGGCCGTGGTTAAAGCCATGGCAGCGGATACGACAAATAATACTGTTTTAGCGCTATCCCCAGATGCGCTGATCAGCGCTCATGAAGCGGGCCAGTCTGCGCTGGTGCTGGGCTTTCAAAACGCCCTAATTCTTGGCACAGATGCCTCGGCCATTGAAACTTTTTATGCCGATGGAGTGCGCCTATTTGCGCTGACCCACATGGGCCACAACGCATTTGCGGATTCTTCACGACCCTTGTTTGATGCCGCTACCGGCCAGCGCGAGGCAACGGCGGAACATGGCGGATTATCTGAGCTGGGCATTGCTGCCATCAAAAAGATCAATGCACTGGGCGCAATTGTTGACATCTCACAGCTGTCGAAACAGGCAGCCCTGCAAGCGATTGAGCTTTCCACAACGCCAGTGGTCGCCACTCACTCCAATGCTCGTGCACTTACACAAGTCAGTCGCAATCTGTCCGATGAGGAACTGGACCGCATCGCTGCAACCGGCGGTGTTGTACATGTTGCGCCGTTCAGAGGTTACCTCTTTGATACCTCTAACCCGCAAATGGATGCAGACATTAGAGCCGTACGCCGCGAAGCCAACATAGACGAAGACTACTTATACCCTTTTGAACTTTACTGGGAGATAGACGATGCCCAGGTGAAGAAAACCTTCCTCACTAAGGTCAGCGGCTTACTCGGCCCAATCAGCTTGGAAGACATGCTCAACCATTTGGATTACATAGCCAAGCGCATAGGCGTAGACCACGTCGGCATTGGGACTGACTTTAATCATGGCAGCGGCATACCCGGCTATGAAGACGCCAGTGAATCCTTAAATGTGACCATAGGATTGCTGAAACGAGGCTATAGTGCCGAGGACATAAAGAAGATTTGGGGCGGCAATTTTATCCGCGTATGGCGCGAGGCAGAGGCAATAGCTGAGGCAAACCCACAGTAACGTTTGTCACTACAAGCGCGATACCGCGATATAAAGCGCGGAGCACTGCTGCTCCGCTGCTTTGGCGAGTAACTTGACCCGCTATTTGTTTACTAGCTTCCGGTCCAGTTAGGCGCACGCTTCTCTGCAAAAGCTACTGGGCCTTCTTTGGCATCGTTAGAGCTAAAGACCTTTTTCTGCAAAGGCACCTGCATTTCCCAAAGCTTATCCTCTTCAATACCCATCGAGGCTGCTCGAACCAGAGTTTTGGACGCCACAACGGCGAGTGGGGCGTTTTCTGCAATGCGTGCTGCCAAGGCCAACGCTGCATCTAACGCCTCACCGGGTTCGGTAAGGGCGCTTAACAATCCCGCATCCAATGCTTCCTCGGCGGTAATAGGTTCTCCGGTCAAAGCCATTTCCATAGCTTTCGCGTATCCCACTCGGGCAGGCAGTCTAAAAACACCACCCGCTGCGGCAAAAAGTCCTACTTTGACTTCACGGATACCGATCTTGGCACCTTTTGAGGCGACAATAAGGTCACAGGTCAACATTATTTCGCAGCCACCTGCCAAGGCAAATCCATTTACTGCGGCAATGAGCGGCTTCGTCGCACCCGTGCGCACGAACTCATTCAATGGGCCAATGTCTTCTCCACGGGCAAAGGCTTTGAGATCCATTCCGGCACAAAACGCACGGCCGTTGCCTGTGATAACGCCTGCGACCAACGAATCATCAGCATCCAATTCCTTAATGGCATTCCAAAGTCCATTGGACAACTCACCGTTGATGGCATTCATTGCATCTGGTCGATTCAGTGTAATGACCATCACGCGCCCTTTGCGCTCAACTATGATTGCTTGTTCTTCGCTCATTTTGGGATCTCCCTCAGTTTATAATTCTTAAAGCATCGCATTAAGCTACTTATTTCGATAGGCGAAAATAGCTTCTGCAAAATGTTCTTTGGCATGATGGCGCGTGCGAAGTTGCTTCACCCTGGAAGGCGCTGCACCCACAATCTAGAAACAGCAGCTTTGTCGCCACTGGGTTCAACTACTGCCCCAGCAAAATTTTCAATAACCTCATAAGCTTGGGTACTCGCAGCCACCTCCGCTCGCAGCGCACCCGGGGCTACACGAAAAGCAGCGCTGCGGGGTCCAACGATGTCTTCACCCAAGTCATGCTGCAAATGCTCTTCTACCATCAGATGCCCGCCGGGAAGCAGATGGTCCATGAGTGTAGTAAGTAGGCCCGGCGCAACAAATCTGAACAGAATAATCAGCTGATATTGGCCGAAACCATCTATGGGGTTTTTTATTGGATCTTTTATTGAGTTTGGGGCCAGCGGCGACGTTTCTCTTTTAACAAGCGCAGCTGTAACAGCAGGAGCAACCGCCGGCTCAACCTCAGCATCACTTTGGGCAAGCAAACTCTTGCAAACCCAATCCACTTTTACACCAACCTGAGTTGCGTAGGCCGCGCCTCTGGCAATTGCGGCTGCGGAAATATCTATCCCTTGAGTGGCGAACCCATGTTGAGCTAAGAAGACGCTGTTACGACCGGCGCCACAAGCCAGATCTAAGGCCCGACCGGGGCTTTGGCCATTCTCATCAGCCAACTTAGCCAACGCCTGAATATTTTGCTGCAGAAAATCACTTGGCCATGGGCGCTGAGCATAAGCGCCTTCGCGGTAACGCGCATCCCACCGGGTTCTATCGTCCATAATTATTTCTTTCTTATTACTTCACAGGGCTATTAAAAAATTTCGCATCATTGCACCAGAACTGGGGCAAATAGCTAATGCGCATAATCATATACGCTTACGCGCCTTGCATGCTGAGGGCCTAAGCGCTAGCTTATGCCACCTTTCAATATGTCAGCAAACTGTGCCCAATTCTGAAACCGCAAATAAGTCTAAACTAGACCGTACGGCAATATGGTTGTCGGGTTTGTGCCTGATACATTGCTTGGCTGTGCCTGTCACTTTACTGCTCATGCCCTCGGTTAACAGCTGGCTTGCGGACACGGAAACAATGACCCACTGGCTGTTACTGGCCTTTGCTGTGCCAATAAGCGTGCTGGCGTTGTGGCGCGGCTACCAAAGCGAAAAAAGTATTTTGACCCTTGCACTAGGCGGCATTGGACTAACGCTCATGTTCTTAGCGGTGATCCATGTGTTGGGCGAAAGCTGGGAAATTCCGCTAACAGTAGTCGGCGTAATACTGGTATTGATAGCGCATATTAGGAACCTCACAAACCACCAACATTCAGAATAAGAAAAACGGAGATTTGCTATGAAATACGACAATATTTTACAAACCATAGGCAACACCCCGGTAGTCAAACTCAACCGCTTTGGCCCTGACCATGTAGACATGTACGTGAAAGTTGAATCTTTTAACCCGATGGCTTCGGTTAAAGATCGTCTAGCCTATGCCATCATTAAGGACGCACGTGACAGCGGCGCACTTAAGCCCGGACAAACCGTTATTGAGGCCACCTCTGGCAATACGGGTATTGCGCTCGCCATGGTGTGCGCCGTTATGGGGCATCCGTTTGTAGCGGTAATGGTAGAAACGTTTTCCATAGAGCGGCGCAAGCTGATGCGCGCACTGGGTGGCAAGGTCATTTTAACCCCTGCCGCAGAACGCGGCACCGGCATGGTTAAGCGCGCAGAAGCATTGGCTGCCGAGCATGGCTGGTTTATGGCCAATCAATTCAAAAATCCAGCTAACCCTAATTATCACGCCAGCACTACTGGTCCGGAAATTCTTTCAGATTTTGCCGGCGAGCGTCTGGACTATTGGGTTACAGGCTGGGGTACTGGCGGCACCTTGTCTGGTGCGGGAAGAACCCTAAAAGCCGCGCGCCCTGCACTACAAATTGTCGCCGCAGAGCCTGAACAGGCTGCGCTGCTTTCTGGTGGCGAATGGTCACCGCATAAAATCCAAGGCTGGACCCCAGACTTTATACCTGAGGTTTTGGATCAAAAAATCACCGACCACATTGTGACAGTGAACGAAGACGAATCTATGGCCTGTGCATTACGCCTTGGCCGGGAAGAAGGCATATTTGTGGGCATATCCGCTGGTGGCACGCTTTCTGCTTCGCTGAAAATTGCCGAACAAGCTGAGCCGGGTAGCGTGATTTTGACCATGCTTGCGGACACTGGCGAGCGCTATTTAACGACGCCTCTTTTTGCTTCTATCAACGAAGGTTCCGACGACGAGTGGCTTGCTAGCCTGAAGTAATTGCTTACTTTAAGCCGCTAAGACAAATCTAGGCGCGTGGCCACCGCATTGGTTGAATAGGTTAATGCTCTACGCGCTGCAAATCGTTGTAGTGCTTCGGGACCAGACTCGCGGGAGTTCTGCCACGAGGTAAAATCTGGGTACCATGTCAGCAAGTGCATCACGCAGTTTGCCGATGGGGTTTGCGGCGCGAACAGACCCATAGGCTGAGCTGCGTAATTCTCACCCGCTTCAAAGGTCTGCCAAGCAGCACTGGACAAAGCCACTACCTCTTCGATGTCTTTACCGTCCAAAACAAAATCACGAAAAACGTATATTCCAGCCTGGCTGAGGGGCATGTTGTCTGTCGGGCGGGCAGTGGCTTTGAGTTGATAGACCTCAGCCACACGAACATTTTCTGGCAGCGCTAAACCATCTTCCTGTTCATCGTGGGCAGTGACCAACATCAACTCGTTTGATGCCATGCCAAAAACACCATGCCATATACCCCAGAGCGTTGTACCCGCATGGGCCGCCACAAACTCGCGCAGCATTTGCACAGGTTGTTGCAGATCTTGAGTGGCGAACGCCAGCCTGCGTTTAGTATAAAAACTCACTAGTCACCCCTTTATCGACTCTCTGTTAACTCTCGATCACTTCTCTATCCAAGACTCTATCAACGTCTCTATCAACGTCTCTATCAACGCTCTATTCATGCTCTATTAACGCTCTGATAGCCCGCTGTTGCTGCCTTGTTAATGCCTTGTTAATGCCTTGTTAATGCCTTGCCATCAAATATTGACGCGTTTTAACTCTGTGCGCTTTGCGGCGAAAAGTATTCAGTTTAGTACACTGACAATTCTGCAATTTTGGTTCTTAACCAATCCGCAGAGTATGCACCGGGGCCGAGATTTTCCGCCAGCATCTGCATAGCCATCACAACACAGGCTTCATTTGCTGGCG
>ERZ887830.847-NODE-847-length-18479-cov-6.276541_pt1 | contig 18479 bp, 22 predicted proteins | sample MGYA00521101_ERZ887830 | MGnify/ENA primary metagenome ERZ887830 (study PRJEB32303, sample SAMEA104408592) | aquatic metagenome | biome: Marine water; feature: Pelagic; material: water | place: Baltic Sea | collected 2014-06-05T16:38:00 | depth 1,762 m ... | reverse complement strand
TGACAAAATCATAATAATGAATATTTTTACCTACCAGCTTCTCTTTTTGCTTGTCTTACCCTTGGCTTTGTTGCGATTACTGCTCAGAGGTATTCGGCAGCGCGCGTACCTTTATTCCTTGCCACAGAGACTAGGTTTTTTCTCTCAGTCTCAGATGGTATTAACCGGCTCTGAGAAAGTAATATGGATACATTGTGTGTCTGTGGGAGAAACAAACGCTGCCTACCCCCTTATCGAAATTTTATTGAAGCAGTATCCTCGACATCATATGCTTATAAGCCATACTACCCCGACGGGGATGAATACGCCGCTAGTCAACTCAAACCGATTACATCGATGTTATTTACCGTTCGATCTAAGCTGGAGCATGGGTCTTTTTTTAAAGCGTTTTAAGCCTCAGTTAGGGATAATAATGGAAACAGAGATTTGGCCTATGATGGCGCATCAATGTCAGGTCAAGAAAGTACCTCTATTTTTGATCAATGCAAGGCTCTCCGATAAATCGCTACAACGGTATTTAAGATTTAATTCTTTTGCTAGAGCCACCTTAGAAAACTTTGAAATGATTTGTACTCAGTCTATTAACGACAAAAAGAATTTCCAGCAATTAACGCGAAATAATCTGCAGGTGATAGCTAACTTAAAGTTTGATTTCCCCCTTCCTAGCAACTTACAATCACTGACCAACAAGCTACAAAAAGATTTAAGGATAGCTAATGATTTTGTTGTGGTTGCCGGAAGCACGAGGGAAGGAGAGGAAGCAGATATCATAAATTATTTTAAGTATTTGCCTATCGAAAATGTAGTATTAGTTATTGTGCCAAGGCACCCCCAACGATTCCATGAGGTCGAGCATTTAATTAAGCTCACGAATTTACCTTATGTTCGTAAGAGCAACATAAAGGACATTAAAAGAAAGCCCAAAATAATTTTGGGTGATACGATGGGCGAGCTGAATGTTTATTATGGTTTAGCTGATCTAGTTTTATTGGGAGGAAGTTTAAAAGATTTTGGTTCTCAAAATCCGATTGAGCCTTTACGTTTAGGCAAGTATGTTGCCGTAGGCCCTTCTGCATATAACTTTATGGATGTTATTGAGAAAGCGGAAAAGCAGCGATTAATTTTTAGGCTAACCAATATTAGTGAGCTAGAGAGCTTAATTAAAAAATTGATGAAGGCTGGTCACAGTAAAGCAGCCCAAGAAAAAAGGCATGCTTTTGTAGAAAAACAATCAGGTGGAAGTAAAAAAATTGCAGAGCTAATTAGTCGATATCTTTAATGAGCGGGGCAAGAGTTTTAAACAGGTCATGATCGGCAGATTTAATCCATTCAAAAATAACTGATTCCGTATTAGTGACAATACAGCCTGCTTGCCTAAGGCGACCAAGCGCATTTTGTTTATTAAGAATATTCCTTGAAATAATGGCATCTTCAATCACAAATACTTCTTTGCCTTTTCCGATCAGAGAGAGAGCCGTTTGTAAAACACAGATATGGGTTTCCATTCCCATAAGAAAAATTTGTGGCCTTGTCCTGACTAAGTACCGAGAAAAGATTGGATCTGCAGTACAGTCAAAAGCAGTCTTCTCTACATATTTTGCCTGGGTTAAAAAGGATTGCATCTGCGACAATGTCTTACCTAGACCCTTAGGGTACTGTTCGGTGCATATGTAGGGAATATCTAGCCCATGAGAAGCTGTAACCAATAATTCAACACGCTTAACAACTTTATTTAGGACCTCTTGGGGCATGGCTGCCGACAATTTCTCTTGCATATCTATAATAACTAACTGACTCTTTTCGGCGTTTGCAATCATTATTTATTCCGAGGATAGGTAGCGATTAATTTCTTCGAGATCTTGCTGAGCAAGTATGCCCACTGATAATTTAAGGTTAATGATGTTCATCAGGTAATTATAACGTGACTTTAATAAATCTCTTTGAGCATTAAATAATATCTGTTGAGAGATAAGCACCTCTACACTATTTCTTAGTCCTTCTTGAAAAGCCAGTTGCGTTGATTCAACTTGCAGGGTTGCGGAATTTAATGCTTGTTGATAAGCCTCTATTTCAGCAAAATTAGCTTGCAGGTTTAAATAATGCTCCCTTACCTTAAGTTCAACCTGTCTTTTAAGGTACTCAGCGTCCTCAGCAGTTTTTAGTTTGAGTTTTTGTGCTTCCCTTACTCTTGAAGAGGTATAGCCCCCCGAGAATATTGGAATATTAATTGTCACGCCAAGTACATCTGAAAAGGAACGAACACCTTCATTTGCAAGTGCACCATACGGGTAGCCTCCTTTATCCCAATTTCTACTTCTACTTGCAGTAGCGTCTATGGTGGGATAATGATTGGAGCGTCTGACATCAATTTCTGTATCGGCTATTTTTATTTCATCCTCTATAATTTTTAGTTCTAGATTATTCTCGATAGCAAGACTTATCCAGTCCTCCATCATATCGGTTACTGCTACAAAACTTACGCGACTGTTTATGCCTTTTATTTTATCGGGTAGCTCGCCGGTTAACGATTCAATTTGACGGTTTTTAATCTTGAGTCTTTGAATGGCTGCAATGATTTGCGCATCAATCATAGCTGCTTTAGTTTTTGATTCATTAACATCGGTGATAGATATGAGCCCTACGTCATAGCGTGCTTCAGACTCTATGAGCTGTTCATTGATCGATGCCTTTTGCGCCTGCAGAAGGCCGACCTCATCTCTCGCCATAAGTGTCTCAAAATATATTAAGGCGACTCGATAGATTAGGTCTTGTTGCGCTTGAAGCAGTTTTTTTTCTGACAAGCTTGTTTGGGATAAAATTTGCTTATATTGCTGGAATGCTCCGTAGTTAAATAATGGCTGCGTAATTGTAATTCCGTAATCATAACTATGATATTTGGCTTGGTTGCCCGATAGAAGCACGTTGCTTGAAATGCTAGGAGTTAAAATCTTTCTTTCATTATTATTGTCATCATAGTCCAACGTTGCAGTAATATTAGGAAGAAATAACGACCGTCCCTGAGATATTAATTCTTGCGTAGCCTCGTTTTCAAATCGTATGGACGCTAATAGAGCATCATGCGCTAGCGCTTTTTCGTATATAGCAATTAAGTCAGTTTCCTGGGCGTATGTATGAGAGGAAAAAGCTAGCATGCATGTAACTAAAAGGACTACGGTTGCTTTCTTCATATGCCATTGCAGGCGTGTGTTCATTAATGCACCCATTAAAATACGAAACAGGAGGGCGCAACATCATATTTCAATGATGGAATAACGCAATCAAATAAGTTGGTCGTCTCATACTGCATTTCATTAGTCCGCTTAATAATTTTTGCAACCATCATCGGCCTCTCACCTTCCACAAAAAACAACCTTCCGTTAATTGCTAGCTGCTCCCTTAATCCTAAAGGCTCTTTTTTAACGGACCCTGAAAAAATAATGACATCAAATGGCGCCTTTTCTAAGGATCCCAATAGACCATTACCAATCTCATAAGTAACGTTATGTAGTTTATCTCGATTGTGAAGAAGCTGGGCTTGTTCAATAAATTCAGGGTATACATCAATGGTATGTACGGTTGCTGCTAGTTTTGCGAGTAATGCAGTGACGTAACCAGACCCTGTCCCAACATGCAGAACTTTATCACTTTTATGCAGTGCTAATGATTGAACAATCCTGGCCTCTTGTTTTGGTTGAAGCATAGTTTGTTCATGACCAATAGGAATCTCTGTATCAGAAAAAGCTAGTTGCTGAAATTCTTTTGCTACATAGTTTTCCCTGGGCATTTCTTTTAATGTGGCGAGAATTAGTTCGTCCAGAACATCCCAAGTACGAATCTGTTGCTCTATCATATTAAAGCGCTTTTTTTCAATCATGAGTTGCTTGTAGATGCTTAATTAAAGGTTAATAAAGGGACCGATTTATTATATCTGAGCCAATCATTATTTAAAGACTAATTTTAGGAAAAAAAGATTCAATTTTTAATTTTCCAGGGTTGCGTATTCAATAAGATTCGCGTAATTTAAAGTCCTACTGCTAGGGGTCTATTTAAATTCATTTAAATAGTGAGAAAAACCCTTTGAACCTGATGTGGCTTATACCACCGTAGGAAAGCAAACGATTTGCTTCTACGATGAAAAAAATAATACTAGGAGCTTTTATGAACACTACAGACAAACAACTTAAAACTGCAAAAGAATTTATTAATGAGGATGCAAGTCTCGACCCTTCCGCTTTAGAATCATTTGCCAACTCAAAAAAAGTATACATTCAAGGGTCTACCCCCGATATTCAAGTGCCATTTAGGCAAATCTCTATTTCAGATACGCCATCCGAGTTTGGCGCAGAAAAAAATGCACCTGTTTTAGTGTATGACACCTCAGGCCCTTATACCGACCCACAACATAATATTAATATTCAGAATGGCTTGCCAGCCCTAAGAACAAAGTGGATTGAGGATCGGCAAGATACCGAAATCTTAGAAGGACCTTCATCAACTTACGGGAACGAGCGAAAAAATGACCCTGAGCTAGCAAAGATGCGCTTCAACCTTCAGAGACAACCAAGGAAAGCTAAGGCAGGGAAAAATGTCTCCCAAATGTATTATGCTAGAAAAGGCATTATTACGCCCGAAATGGAATTTATTGCCATCAGAGAGAATCAAAGAAGAGAGGGTTTGTCAGATATTATTCAAGAGCAGCATAAGGGAGAAAATCATGGCGCTAAAATTCCAAACCATATCACGCCAGAATTTGTAAGGGATGAAGTGGCTAAAGGTAGAGCAATCATTCCTGCAAATATTAACCATCCCGAATCTGAGCCAATGATTATTGGACGTAATTTTTTAGTAAAAATTAATGCCAATATTGGTAATTCTGCGTTAGGTTCAAGTATTAGTGAGGAAGTAGAAAAAATGGTTTGGGGGACCCGGTGGGGTGCCGATAATGTTATGGACCTTTCTACTGGAAAAAATATTCACGAGACACGTGAATGGATTATAAGAAATAGTCCTGTACCGATTGGTACGGTACCAATTTATCAGGCTTTAGAGAAAGTAAATGGTAAGGCAGAAAATTTAACTTGGGAAATTTTTAAAGACACCCTAATTGAGCAGGCAGAACAGGGCGTCGACTACTTTACTATTCATGCAGGCGTCAGACTGGCTTATATTCCAATGACAGCAAAACGTATGACCGGTATTGTAAGTCGGGGTGGATCGATTATGGCGAGTTGGTGCTTAGCTCACCATAAAGAATCATTTTTGTATGAACATTTTGAAGATATATGTGAAATCATGAAGGCTTATGATGTCAGCTTTAGCCTTGGTGATGGCTTGAGGCCTGGATCAATTTATGATGCTAATGACGAAGCACAGTTTGCCGAACTAAAAACATTGGGCGAATTGACTAAGATCGCTTGGAAACATGATGTGCAGGTTATGATTGAAGGGCCAGGACACGTCCCGATGCATATGATTAAAGAGAATATGGATTTACAGTTGGAGCATTGCGATGAAGCACCTTTTTATACTCTTGGCCCCTTAACTACTGATATTGCTCCTGGCTATGACCATATCACTTCCGGCATTGGTGCGGCTATGATTGGTTGGTATGGCTGTGCAATGCTGTGTTATGTGACCCCTAAAGAGCATCTCGGTCTTCCGGAAAAAGAGGACGTCCGTGTAGGTATTATTACTTACAAAATTGCGGCACATGCTGCAGATTTGGGTAAGGGCCATCCTGGGGCACAAATTCGAGATAATGCTTTATCGAAAGCACGATTTGAATTTAGATGGAATGATCAATTTAATCTAGGCCTTGATCCAGAAAAAGCTAAAGAATTTCATGACGAGACACTTCCGCAAGAGGGTGCTAAGCAAGCACATTTCTGTTCAATGTGCGGGCCACATTTCTGCTCAATGAAAATTTCTCAGGATGTTAGAGATTACGCTGCTAAAAAAGGTATTTCAGCAGACGAGGCATTAACTAAAGGCATGGAAGAAAAGTCTATTGAGTTCGTAAAGAAAGGCTCGGAAGTTTATCAAAAAGTATAGCGACTAGCTTACACTTTCATTATGGATTTATATTTATTATGGGCAGCATTTGTTTTAGGTGTCATAGAGGGAGCAACTGAGTTTTTACCTGTTAGCTCAACAGGACACCTTATTATTGCAGCCGACGTACTAAATTTCTCTAATAGCTCCAGTGATGTGTTTGAGATTTTCATTCAGCTTGGGGCAATTATGGCAGTGATCACGGAGTATAGAAAAAAATTAATTCAGACTATATCTGACATTCCTCATGATCCTGCAGCTCAGAAATTTGCAGCATCTATTGCTATTGCATTTATCCCAGCAGCAATTTTAGGCTTCTTTTTTCACTCGGCAATTAAGCTTTATTTGTTTAACCCTGTGACTGTTGCTATAGCACTTATTGTTGGGGGAATAGCTATGATTGTCATTGAAAAAAGCATGCCCGTTTTGAGCGTTGCCAAACAATCTGACGTAAGTTTTAAGCAAGCTTTTTTAATTGGTATAGCCCAATGCCTTGCATTAATTCCGGGAGTGTCCAGATCTGCTTCAACCATTATGGGTGGAGTTTTATCCGGGCTAGATAGAAAATCTGCTACGGAATTTTCTTTTTTCTTAGCTATCCCTATTATTATTGCTGCGAGCTTTTATGACCTTATTAAAAATTTTCATCTATTAGATAAGCATGACTTCTTAATTTTCTTTATTGGTTCTTTGACAGCTTATATCAGCGCTTTATTCATTATTAAACTATTTATTCGGTATGTGGCGCATAACAATTTTATTGGATTTGGCTGGTATAGAATTATTGTGGGAATAATTACGCTTTTCTATTTTTATTAGTGCGTTATGGAAAGTTATAATAATCTTGCTGATTTGCTTGAAGAGGTAGCACTTACTTCCAAAAAAAAACCAATCCGTATTAAAGAAATTTTAGGAAAACTAGAGAGGTCTGGATTTTCACTTATCACGCTCATTCTTGTATTACCTTTTATGCAACCCTTTCCAGTTGGTCCTATTAGCGTTTTGGGTGGAATGACATTCAGTATGATCGGGTGGCAGATGTGGAAAGGTTACTCGCAACCAGCCCTTCATTCCAAAATACTTAATATGCAGCTAGGCTTTAAGGTGTGGGATAGGATTGCTAAAACCTTTCTTATTATCATAAGATGGTCTAATAAAATTTCACGCGCACGGTTGCCATTTTTGGTCATGGGCCAAAGAGGTCAAAAAATTGAAGGTGGTATTTTTATTATAGGGGGCATATTGATGGCCATACCTTTTGGCATACTTCCATTTAATAATTTTTTCCCAGGCCTTGGAATTTTATTTGCTACATTAGCCCAATTTGAAAAAGATGGTCTATTTATTTTAGCAGCAATTTTTTGGCTATTTTTTTCAATACTTTACTTTAGTGTTTTTTTTATCGGTATCTATTGGCTAGGTTTTCAAGGATTACAAAATTTTACCAGCGGGATGGTTTAAAAATTATGCAATATATAGCTGAAAAAATTATCGTATGGCACAAGTCTAGCGGAAGACATGATTTGCCTTGGCAGAAAACGCAAGATCCTTATCGGATATGGATATCAGAAATCATGCTACAGCAAACTCAAGTAAGCTCTGTGATCCCTTATTTTAAAAAATTTATTAAAGAGTTTCCGACGGTGGATAAGCTTGCTTCTGCCGACGAAGATTTAGTGATGAGGCATTGGAGTGGGCTGGGGTATTATCGAAGAGCTAAATTTATTCTGCAAACTGCAAAAATTATTGTAGATAGTTACCAATCAAAATTTCCTATAAACGTTGATGAATTGATTAACCTTCCAGGCATTGGAAAATCCACAGCAGGAGCTATATGTGCTTTTGCTTTTGGAGGTATCGAGCCTATTATGGATGCAAATGTTAAGCGGGTTTTTTGCCGCTTTTACGGTATTAGGGAATGGTCGGGCAAAGCCAAAACACAAAAGTATTTATGGAATTTAGCCCATGAAAATTTACCATCTAAGGATATAAAAATATACACACAAGCATTGATGGATTTAGGGGCTACGATATGCAAAGGAAGACAGCCGGATTGCTTGAACTGCCCTTTACAGAGGAAATGTGAAAGTTTTAAACTAAACCTGTGTCAGGTGATACCTGCCAAGAAACCAAAGAAAACCATTCCTACAAAGCAAGTTAATGTCCTTATTGTAGAAGTAAACGATCAGATTTTATTAAAAAAAAGGAGAGAGGCTTCTGTGTGGGAGGGGCTATGGTCTCTACCAGAGATTCAAGAATTCTCATATATTGAAAAATGGCTTCAAGATTTATGGGGTGCGACTCCATTTAAGCTTGTTAAGCAAGGGCAGCACCTTGCTATTTTTAGCCACTATAAATTACAGATAAATTTTAATTATATTGTGCTAACAGAAAGAATAAATAAAAATACACCAAGGGATTTTTTATGGGTGAATAGAGCCGAGCTAAGTAATGCAGGCATTCCAACCCCCGTAAAAAGATTACTCCGAGATATTTAGAGTCATTCTTTGATGTTTGATATTCGCATCCATGTAGGTATCTCCACTCTGTAAAAAGCCATGCTTTAGATAGAATGGAATCGCTGTAGCTTGAGCGGATATTACAATCTGGTAAATATGATTTTTTTTCATATGGCTGATAATTTGTTTTATTAAAAAAGAACCAAACCCTTGTCGTCTATATACTTTGTATACAGCCATTCTTTCAAGCCTGATATAATTTTCTTCATAATAAATACGCGCACATCCAATATGATTGGTTTTGTGTATTAAAATGATATGGGTAGAAGCTTCATCCATATGGTCCCATTCTAGAAAAGGGGGGACTTTCTGCTCATCAATAAAAACCGTCTCTCTAATTAGGCGGCATGATTTTTGGGCTTTGCCCCAAGGACTAAATATAACTTCTGTATCGTTTGTAATCATAAAAGGTTGCGAGCAATTTTATTTAAAGGCATTATGCTGATAATAATATTTTAAGGATAATACGTAATGAAAATTTTTTTTGGATTAATTGCACGAGTTTTGATGGCTTCAATCTTCTTGATAGGAGTGCTTCTTTTATTAAATAATCTTTTAACGACACCTAATGGCTATGGTATCTATCAAGATATGCTAGGTGCACGTGGTGTGCCTGGTATATTCGCTCCCATTAGTATTGTGGTGCAGTTAATAGGAGGAATTGCCTTAATTTTAGGTTATAAAACCAAAGTATCGGCTTATGTGCTATCCGTATACGCACTAGTATGGGCATTAATTTACTTGTTAAATAGTTTGGCAGGGCAACCCTTATTATTGCAAGTGTTGCAATACTTAGCTATATCTGGCGGGCTCCTTCATTTGGCTACTAATCCAAATACGGGCTTCAGCCTTGATAATATTTGTGCTCAGAAAAAGAAATAAATTGTATGTGTATGGTTTATTCCCATTCCATCATGGGATAAACTATATTAATGTTACGAGCATTTTGTACGTCAAATAACTCCCATTTTCCTGATTCAGATTGCCCCAATGTTTTAATAGATTCTTGCAGACCTAATCCTGAATCAATTGCTTCTTTTATTTCATCACGCATCGTTTGTAGGTAAGTTTTTACTTTATTGATTGCTAATATGCCATTTTTTGTTGGCGTTCCGTGGCCAGGAACTATCATTTTGTACTGTTGTTTTTTAAGGCTTTCTAAAGCATTAATAAATCCATGAATATTCCCATCAATAACCGGTGTCCTTTCTATAAAAACTAAATCTCCGACCCATCCTGTATTCGTTTGGATGTCGTGGATGACAAGGTCTGTATTGGTATGAGCTATAGAATAAGCATCTAGTTTTAAAATGCGATCTCCTAAATCAATTTCCTGCGGGACATTAATTGAAATTAGCATGGTGGGGGGGACTTGGATAGACTCTTTCGCTGTAATATTCAGGTACTTTAAATTAGTTTTTTCATAAAAGTCTTTTCGAAAACGCATAGCTTTAGGAAGCTCTATATGGCCTACATAAACTGGGCTTTCTTTTAAAAAAGCTGCATTTCCATAAATATGGTCCAGGTGGACATGTGTATTAATGACGTAGCGAATAGGGAGGTTGGTTCTTTTTTTTATCTCTTTTAGAATACTGTTACCTACACCTAAACTTCCCCCAGTATCAATAACAGCAACAGCTTCATTACCTATAATAAAACCTACGTTGCATATATCACCTTGGTACCCAATATCAACATCAAAATGTGAGCCCTGATGAACAAACATTCCTGGTTGAATTTCGATGAAATTTATTTCTTTGGCAGAAAGACTTAGGGAATGGAATGCTATAAGTAAGGAGCATAAATATTTAATAATTGCCATCTTTTAATTTACTTCATTAAGTATTAAACTTCATTTTACACGTTGTAAAGAAATCGTCATAAATTTAAAAAGGTAATAAACACTTATGGCAAAAGTAAGAAATAGCATTACACAATATAACAATATTTCAGTTCTATTGCACTGGCTTATCGGCCTAGGTATTATTTTTATGTTTATTCTTGGTTGGTTTATGGATTCTGTTCCAAAGGATGCGCCAAAATCATCGACATTTGATCTGTTTAATATGGGTATATATGTATGGGAATTAACTAAGGAAGTCTCACCTCGGTCATTTTATTTTAATCTTCATAAATCAATTGGGGTAACTCTTTTTGTATTGATTATATTTAGAATATTATGGCGCTTCTCACACAAGCCTCCGGCGCTATTAGACACCATGAAATCGTGGGAGAAGAAATTAGCAACGGGAGCTCACCATGGATTATATTTTTTAATGGCCGCAACCCCATTAGCTGGAATCATCATGTCAATTTCAAGCAAGTACGGTATTCATTGGTTTGGTATCAAGCTTGTTGGAGGCATCGACAATAAAGCTTCAAGAGAGTTATTTTATGAATTCCATGAAATTTTTGGCCAGCTTATTCTTTTGATTCTTTTCTTCCATATTGCTGGTGCAATTAAGCACTCGTTAGTTGATAAAGACGTAACATTACGAAGAATGTGGTTCCATAAATAATTTGACTACTATGAGCTACTATAAGCATCATGTTATTTTCTGCTTAAATCAAAGAGAGGATGGCGCTCAATGTTGCATGAATTTTGATGCTGAAAGCATTTTCATGTACATGAAAAAGAAAATTAAGGTTATGGGACTTAATGGCCCCAACATGAACCGTATTAATAGAGGGGGATGTTTAGATAGATGCAAAGATGGACCGCTGCTTGTAATTTATCCAGAGGCTGTTTGGTATAAATACATAGACAAAGCTGATATTGATGAAATTATCGATCAGCATTTAGTAAAAGGTAATATTGTCACGCGCCTATTGGTTTAGCGCATAGCGAAGTAGCCTTATCAGTTCATTTTCTTCGTCTGTGCTTAACTCTCTTTTCCCTTCCCTTTTTTTCTCAGACCAAATGCTTAATGGATAATGACTATCATTTTTATATCGCGGAATGATATGCCAATGAACATGCGGGGTTATATTTCCCAACGACGATAAATTTATTTTTTCTGGTTGCAGGAATGATCTTAATATACTTTCAACTTTGAATACAATAGACATGCAATCGTTCTGTTGCACCAATACCATGTCAGTCATTTCTTTTATATGCGCAATGCTTTCAACCCGACAGTAACCCGGAAACTGATGATCATTTATTAAGGTAACCCGGAAAGATTTATTTTCCCAGACGATTGGGTATAGGGAAGGCTTGCACAGGTCACAATTTTCCAACCTATGAGACTTCAAGCATTTTATCCAAAGTTAATTTAGCAAACTTAGCTTCTTTGCTCGGTACTTTAATAATATTAACTGGATTACCATTAATAATGTTTTCAAGAGTCCATGCCAGGTGTTGAGGGTCAATTCTTGCCATAGTTGAACATTCGCAAACTACATGTGACATAAACTGCACAAGCTTTTTTTCAGGCTTCATTTCATTGGCAAGACGGTTAACTAAATTTAACTCAGTGCCTACTAACCATTTACTTCCAGGGTCGGCATTTTTAATGGTATTTAGAATAAATTCTGTGGATCCAACAAAGTCAGAATTTAAACATACTTCAAAAGGTGACTCAGGGTGTGATATTACAAATCCCTCTGGATGATTTTTTCTAAAAGCCTCTATATGTTCGAGTCTAAACATTTGATGTACTGCACAATGCCCTTTCCACAAAAGGACTTTAGCTTTATGTATTTGTTCTTCTGTTAAGCCACCCAAAGGTAGATCGGGATCCCATACCGGCATTAAGTCTAAAGGAATACCCATATTGTGCCCTGTCCATCGGCCTAAATTTTGATCAGGAAAAAATAATACCTTCTCTTTTTGAGAAAATGCCCAGTCTAATATTTTTGGGGCATTAGTGGATGTGCAGACTATACCTTCATGTTCCCCACAAAAAGCTTTTAGATCAGCAGCAGAGTTTATATAGGTAATTGGAGTAATTGTTTTGTCGAAATTTATAACCTTATTCAATTCCCGATAAGTTCTTTCTACTTTTGCAAGATTTGCCATATCAGCCATTGAGCAACCAGCCGATAGGTCTGGCAAAACGGTTATCTGACCTGGTCTAGATAAAATATCCGCAACTTCAGCCATAAAATGTACACCAAGAAATATAATATATTTAGCTTCAAGATTTTCAACATACTTAGCTAACTTAAGGGAGTCTCCCGCTAAATCTGCATGCCTGTATACTTCTTCATTTTGATAGTGATGACCTAAAATAACGATTTCATCGCCTAATGTTTTTTTTGCTTTTAAGATTCTTTGTTGGCAATCTTCATTCTTTAGGCTTTCAAAAGCATCGAACTTTATAGTCGCTGTATTCATAAATTTATTTTATCGCCTATCTGTTTAATTTCATATAATTTTTTTAATGCATCAGCATTTGTGCCAGAGAAAACCTCTTTTATTGCATCATGCAAAGGTACCCATTTATATTCTTTATGCTCACTTGGCTCTAAATTCACTATTATTTTTTCAGGTAGTTCCACACTAAAAACATGTTCAATATTATGGGTGACATTGGGCTCATACCGATAACGCCAATGAGGGAAGATTTCATATTGTTGAGAGAACTTCCAATCAAGGAGTAGAAATTCCTGATGATCAATACCAGTTTCTTCTAATAGCTCTCTCTTAGCGGCATTAACCGGAGACTCACCTTCTTCTATGCTCCCGGTGACAGATTGCCAAAAGTTTTTTTTATCTTTACGGTGCAACAATAAAATTTCCATATCCTTGGTATAGATAATTACAAGAATGGATACAGGAATTTTATATTGCTTGGCTATCAAAATACCGGTAGTTTGAATGTAATATTCTCTTCGATTCCATCAATCTCAGTAAGCTGGATATCACTAAATTGCCTTATATAGTCAATTACTAATTGAACCTGAGCTTCTGGCGCAGAAGCGCCGGCAGATAAACCAATTCGCATTTTCCCTAAAAGGATATTAGCATCGAAGCTATTTGGATTATCAACTAGATATGCTTCAACCCCCATTTTTTTTGCAATTTCAACAAGCCGATTAGAGTTGGAACTATTTTTGGAACCCACGATTATAATTAAGTCCTGATCGGTAACCATTTTTTTTTTTTATCGCGTCTTGACGGTTTTGTGTTGCATAACAAATGTCAGAACTTTTCGGCCCTTCAATATTAGGATATTTATTTTTGAGGGCGTCTATGATCCCCTGAGTGTCATCAACTGAAAGGGTAGTTTGACTTACATAACTTATTTTTTTATTTAAAGGAATTGTTAGATTGGTAATATCTTCTTTATTCTCAATTAAATATATTGATGCATCAGGCGATTTTTTCTCTATTTGGCCCATGGTCCCCTCTACTTCCGGGTGACCTTTGTGCCCTATCATAATGATATGATATTGTTCATCATACATTTTATTAACTTCTCGATGAACTTTTGTCACTAGAGGACAGGTTGCGTCTATCGGTATGAGTTTGCTCTCTTTTGCATCACTCTTCACTAATTTTGATACCCCGTGAGCGCTAAATATTACGTGACTCCCTGCTGGGATATCTTTGACGTTATCGACAAAAATAGCACCTTTATTTTTCAGGTCATCTATAACAAATTTATTATGCACGACTTCATGACGGACATATATTGGCGCACCAAACTTGCTAATGGCCTGCTCTACAATAAGGATTGCTCTTTCAACCCCCGCGCAGAAACCCCTTGGATTAGCCAGTGAAATATTAATGACTTGATTTCTCATATTGATGTTTTAATTAGATAGGCCAGTTAAATTATTGATTCACCACGAATGAGATCGCTAAAATTTTCTCTCTTTCGAATTTCTCTTATTTTGTCCCCATCAACAAGAAGCTCAACCGGGCGAACACGGGAGTTATAATTAGAACTCATACTCATACCATATGCTCCAACATCAACGACTGCAAGTAGATTTCCTTCGGCCAGCGAAAGGTTTCTATCTTTACCAATAAAGTCCCCTGTTTCACATACGGGACCGACCACATCAAAAGTAGTAGATTCTGCAGTGCATTTCGATGTATTGATAATGTCGTGGTGCGCATTATATAAAGACGGGCGCATCAGATCGTTCATAGCTGCATCAATAATTGCAAAGTTCTTAGCAGGTCCTTTTTTTACGTATTCTACTTTTGTCAGTAAAACGCCTGCTTTACCTAGTATTGCCCTTCCTGGTTCAAAAATTAGCTTGAGATTTTGTTTTTCTAGCAGAGGCAGTATTGCTTCGGCATATGCATTAAAGTCTGGAGGATTCTCACTGTTATAGTTAATTCCAATGCCTCCCCCAACATCTAGGTGACTGATTTGAATACCCAAATCTTTTAATTTTTCTATCATACCTACAAGCATAGAAATGGAATCAACAAAAGGTGAGAGTTCGGTAATTTGAGAGCCTATATGGCAGTCAATACCTTTAATGGCAATTGAATCCATATCATTTGCAATCTTATAAAGATCGATAGCCTTTTGCTCGTCTACGCCAAACTTATTATCCTTCAGGCCGGTAGATATATACGGGTGGGTTTTTGCATCAACATTAGGGTTAACTCTTATGGAAATGCTAGCTATTTTCCCCATGCCCTTAGCGATAGTTTGGATACGATAAAGTTCTGGCTCAGATTCAATATTGAAGGCCAAAATGTCATGATGTATTGCGAGCTCTATTTCCTTTGACGACTTACCAATCCCAGAAAAAACTACTTTTTTTGGATCACCCTTAGCCGCAATTACTCTTTGGAGCTCGCCACCAGAAACAATATCGAATCCAGCACCTTGGTTCGCAAGGATATTTAAAATTGCTAAATTAGGATTGGCTTTAACAGCAAAGCAAATCAGATGGGTATTTTTTTTGAAGGCATCATCAAAGCTTTTATAACTATCCACGATACTTTTCTTTGAATACACATACGCAGGAGTCCCAAATGTTTTTTCTATTTCATCAACAGGCACATCTTCAATAAAATATTTCCCATTATTTGAATAAATTATTTCATCCTTCATGATTTAAGTAATTTTATATTCTGATGTATGAGTATCGGGATGGCTGTTAAGAGTTTCCGATTGAGGGTACCTTTCTTCAGGAATATATAGATCGCCTTTGGTCCCACAAGAAGCTAAAAATGCGGAGAATGCTAAAAAAAAGATTATTAGTATTTTATTCATGAGAATATTTTATCATTAAAAAGTATGCTTTTTTAGCTTATGTTTTAGAAGAATGTTGCATACAAAAGCACTGAACAAACCAAAAATTAAAGCAGATATTAAAAATAAGGGTAATAGATTAAAAATACTGTCGTGAGGAATGATCCACAAGCGGGCGATTATAAATTGACCAACAATATGGCCGAAAGATGCTATCAGACTTAAGCTGACGATAGAGAAATACGGTTTCGGTAATTTTTGAACGGCATACAGCAATACAAGGCTTACTATGGCACCAAATAAGCTGAGAAAAAAAGTAGGAGACAAGAACGACCCAACAATAATACTTGAGACAAAAACTCTGACTAAAGACACCCAGGCAGCCGTAGAAAAATCAAAACGTACGAGAGTATATAAAATAATGATATTAGCTATTCCTGGTTTGATGCCTGGGATAGGGCTGGGAAGAAAAAATTCTATCACTGATAAAACGATAGCAATCGCTGCCAGTTTAGCAATAGTGTGATCTTTTTTAGTGGGTTTAATAATTGACTGTGTCATAGCTTTCACTATCCCCTACTATTGAAATAGTAATTTGATTGGGCAGACAAACGATTGTTTGATTAATTTTATTTATCCACCCATGGTGAATGCAGTACTTCTTGGTGCAAGGAGATTTAACAAAACGGACTTTACCTTCAGCAATGCTAATTTCACTAGAGCCTAAGAAACCAATAACTTGTTTATTAACTGTTTGGTTAAGGCTAAATACTTTCGAGTCTTCCTGATTATTTTCAATTTTTAAGTATTGTCCGCTTGGCATATTCCAAGATTGAGATACAGACCAAAAGATTAAGCCCATAAAAGTAACAATAACAAAGGTATCCCCAAGCTTAATGATTTTAATGTACTGTAATATTTTTTTCATTATTTTGTTCAAGCCATTGTATGGACTCATTCATTTTACTACTGATTAAAATATCTCCATTAGCCAATACAACCATAAAAAAATCAATTCCTAGCTTGTCTGCTAATTGTAGTTTTTCTATTTCTGGTGCGATAAATAGGGGTTTCGAATAGGCGTCTGATAGGGCACCAGAATTATTGGCAGGTGGAATCATTATTGTAGCCGACTGGCTATTATCAGCAGGAAATCCTGTGCGTGGATTAATGAGGTGTGAATACCTTTTGTCGTGATCCATGAAGTATCTTTGATAATCACCTGAGGTCCCTATTGACCAACCAGGTGGCAGTTGAATAGATGCAATGGCAGAAGGTTTACGGGGGTGCTGTATCCCTACTATCCAACTTCTATCACCATGCATGCCAATAGCAATAATATTGCCACCAATATTAACTAATGCATTCGCTACACCATTGTTTGCCAGAATTTTTTTGGCACGATCCAGCGCATACCCTTTAGCATACCCACCTAGATCAAGCTGAAAATTCCTGTTCGCACTAGAAAGTGTACTTTGGTTAATTTTTAAATCATCCATAGTCGTTACATTGGCTAATAATTCATTTATTTGGTGTGCTTTTGGTACCATTTGATTCGGAAGTTCTTGATGAAAACCCCATAATGCAATGAGTTTTCCTATGGCAGGATTGAAATAGTTTTCTGACTTTGAGGCCAGATTTTTGTTATCTTGAATAATGCGGATGATTTCTTCATCATCGACATTAAATACACTACCAGCAGCAATAGCGTTATTCATGCTGGAGATTAAACTTTTTTCCCAGGGGTGCAAATAATTATGTAAACGCTTGAAGTCATTAAAAATGAGATTAGATATATTCTCACTTTTTTCTTCTGTTTCCCCATAAATTTTTATATCAACTATCGTTCCAAATATAAAGTCTTTATGTTCATAAATAGGTGCCTTTTGACTACAGCTCACAAGGAATAAGATAACTATTAGGAGTAGTTTATGAAAGCGCATCAACAATAGATTTTGAAATATTAACCTCAGCTTGATTTTGAATTTCCACTAAGCCGGTGGGGCTTGTTACATTTATTTCTGTTAAATAATTACCTATTACATCTATGCCCACAAAACGGAAGTTATTTTTACGGAGATAAGGTTTGATAGCAGCCACAATTACCATATCATTTTCAGAGAGTTTTTTAATGATCCCTTTCCCGCCCTTTGCCAAATTAGCCCTGATTTCATTATTCTGCGGAATACGAGCTAATGCATAAGGAAGGGGTTCCCCATCAATCAATATAATACGCTTATCCCCATATTTAACCTCGGGTATAAACTTTTGTGCCATAACTAATTGGTTGGTATCAGAGATCATGGTTTCTAAAATAACATTCATATTTTGATCACTCGATGTCACCATGAATATTCCGTTGCCAGCCATACCGTCGATGGGTTTGAGAATAACTTTTTTATGTTCGCCAATAAAATTTTTCAACATCTCAGTTGAGCTCGAGACTATGGTTGGACTAATGATGTCATTAAATTGTAAAATACTTAACTTCTCATTATGATTTCTAAGAGAGGCGCCATCATTTATCACCTCAACTCCCTCCATTTTTATATGGTCAAGAATAAACGTAAGATTTAAGTATGCTTGATTAAAGGGAGGATCTTTTCGCACAAAAATTTTTTTAAATTTACTAGCCAGAACCATTTTTTGTTCAGCAAGATTTATTTGCGTCCCTATACTATTTATCAAGCTGCATAACACGTTCCCTCTCATATCATTGTCAATAGAAAGGTTATGTATTTCA
>ERZ887830.844-NODE-844-length-18504-cov-58.003035_pt1 | contig 18504 bp, 20 predicted proteins | sample MGYA00521101_ERZ887830 | MGnify/ENA primary metagenome ERZ887830 (study PRJEB32303, sample SAMEA104408592) | aquatic metagenome | biome: Marine water; feature: Pelagic; material: water | place: Baltic Sea | collected 2014-06-05T16:38:00 | depth 1,762 m ... | reverse complement strand
AGTACTTATCAATGCAATTAAAGAACAGCAAGAAGAGTTAAATGTTATAAGAAAAAGTGTAAATGAAGATAATTAGATTAGCACTAACAATATTTTTATTCTTCTCAACGAACTATTTATTTGCCCAAAAAAGTTCCAATCAAGAAAATACATTTGAAATTCAGGCTGAAAAAATAATTTCAAAAATGACTTTGGAGGAGAAAGCTTCTCAAATGCTAAACGCCTCTATTGCATTATATGATTATGGTCTTGATGAATATAATTGGTGGAACGAATCCCTTCATGGAGTGGCAAGAGCTGGAAAGGCTACTGTTTTTCCTCAAGCGATAGCTTTAGGGGCATCATTTGATGCAGATCTTGTAAAAAGAGTTGCTACGGCGATATCTGATGAAGCTAGGGCCATGTATAATATTTCTCAAAAGAGAGGAATGAAAGGACAATATTCCGGCTTGACATTTTGGTCTCCAAATGTTAACATTTTTAGAGATCCAAGGTGGGGCAGGGGGCAAGAAACCTATGGAGAAGATCCCTTTTTGAGTGGTTTAATAGGAAGTGCTTTTGTAAATGGTCTTCAAGGAGACGACCCCAAATATTTAAAAGTAGCAGCCTGTGCTAAACATTTTGCTGTTCATTCTGGTCCTGAGGCTGATAGGCATCATTTTAATGCAGTTGTAAGCAAACAAGACTTATATGAAACTTATCTGCCTGCATTTAAAACACTAGTTGATGCTAATGTTGAAATTGTAATGTGTGCATACAATAGGCTTAATGATGAGCCGTGTTGTGGTAGTAGTGACTTAATTTCAGAAACTTTAAGAAGTGAATGGGGCTTTAATGGGCATGTTGTTTCAGATTGCGGTGCTATAAACGATATTAAGGCAAATCACAAATTTACAGCATCAGACGCGGAAAGTGTTGCTTACGCTGTTAAGGGAGGTGTTGATTTAAACTGCGGTAACCTTTACAAGAAAATACCAAAAGCTGTTAGGCTTGGTTTGTTAAATGAAAGCGATGTTGACAAATCATTAAAGCGTTTGCTAGTAACTCGATTCAAATTAGGCATGTTTGAGCCAAAAGGAGCTGGACCATACGATCACTTAGGGGCAAAACATATCAACACTAAAGAAAATAGGGAGCTTGCTTTTGAAGCCGCTTCAAAATCTATCATACTGTTAAAAAACAACAACAATGTTTTGCCACTTAGTAATAAATTAAATAGAATTTTTGTAACCGGTCCAAATGCTGCAAATATAGATATGGCTATTGGTAATTATAATGGTTTAAGTTCTGAAATTATCACTCCCTTAGAAGGTATTGTTTCAAAAGTTGATAATGGAGTTAGTGTAAGATATAGTCTTGGTGTTGAATTAAATAGCCCAAAGTTAAAGACATCATTTTCAATGATGCATCTTGCATCATCAAGTGACGTTTCAATTGCATTTATGGGGATTTCTTCTTTAATTGAAGGTGAGGAGGGAGCTGCTATATTATCTTCAGCTAATGGCGATAGAGTGGAAATAAAATTACCAAAAAATCAAATTAATTATATTGAAGCGCTAAGAAAAAAAATACCTAACAAACCATTGATTTTAGTTGTTTCTGCAGGCTCTGCAATTGATTTAAGTGACGTCTCAGATTTGGTGGATGCAATTGTATATTGTTGGTATCCAGGCGAACAAGGTGGCAAAGCAATTGCAGAAATTCTTTTTGGAGATGTTAATCCATCTGGAAAACTTCCTATAACTATACCAAAGTCTATAAACCAACTTCCCAATTACTCTGACTATAGTATGGACAATAGAACTTATAAATTTTTAAGTGATAAGCCAATGTATCCTTTTGGTTATGGTCTTAGTTATTCTAAGATTAAATATTCTGAAATATCAATGTCAAGCACAGTTTTTACAGATGATAAAGAAAACGTTGCTCAAGTCACTATTACTAATATGAGTGATTATAAAACTGAAGAAGTTGTACAATTATATGTTAGTGATTTGGATGCAGACTTTAGAGTGCCCAATTCAAGTTTAAAAGGTGTAAAAAGAATTAAGCTTAATCCACGAGAAACAAAAAATGTAAAGTTTAATATTGATAAAGAAATATTACACTCTGTTAATTACGATGGTATATCAGTTTTTGACCCTGGTTTATTTGAAATCAGTATTGGAAATTCTTCTCCAAGCCAAAGAAGTTTAGAATTAGGCGCTACTATCAGTCAAGTGAATTTTACTGTGAATTAGACAACATGGATTTAAATTATTGTAATTTCAATTTCCTTGGAAATATTTCTTGATCCATTGCCTATATAAATGATGTAATTGCCTTTTTCGATTTCCCACGAAGCACTTTTTTCATTATAATAAGCAAGTTCTTTAATATCAATATTAATATTCACTTCAATCGATTGATTACTCGAAACAGCAACTTTTTTAAACCCTTTTAGTTCTTTTTTTGCTCTTTTTACTTTTGACTTCTTTTTACCTACATAGACTTGTACTACCTCTTTACCCTCAATAACACCTGTATTTTTAACTTTACACTTTACTTTTATAGTGTCATTCGAGGCATATTTTTTTTTGTCACTATTAATATCCCACAACTCAAAAGTTGTATATGACAGACCATGACCAAACCCAAAACTTGGTTTAATCTTTTTTGTATCATGCCACCTATAGCCAACTAAAATGTCTTCACTGTAAAATTGAGAACCATCTTTTCCAGGATATGATTTTTCTCCAAAGTGGTGCGCCCCATTATCTTTTAAAAGTTTTGGAAATGAAAATGGTAATTTTCCTGATGGATTAACTTTTCCGCTTAAAACTGATGCTAATGCATTACCAGCCTCGCTTCCTAAATACCAAGTTTGAAGTATTGATTTTACATCTGATTTCCAATCTGTTTTTACCGCATTACCACTAATCAATATGACAACTATGTTTTTGTTGTACTTTGATATTTCTTTAAGCAATTGTGGTTGTCCGTATGGTAGTTCATATTGTTTCCTGTCTTCGGCTTCAGAATCTTGAAACGTATTTTTATTTAACCCTCCAATAAACAATACTACATCTGCATCTCTTGCTACAGAAATTGCCTCATTTCTCAATTCAAGATAATTGTCAGTATTAGAGCTATATCCCCTCGCATATTCTATTATGGCATTATTAAATTCTTTTTTAATACCAAAAAGTGGCGAAATTTCTTTATCAGTTTTTAATTCTGATGAACCACCTCCTACACTCATTGTTTTTTTTGCATTTTCCCCAATAACAGCAATTTTAATTTTCTTGTTCTTATCCAGGGGTAATAATGATTCTGAATTTTTCAATAATACTATTCCTTCAGAAGCAATATTATAAGCAGTTTTATAATGCTCTGAATTATTTATTTTTCCGAATGTTCTTGTTTTATTTAGCGAGGTTCGAAACATTAGCCTTAATATTCTCCGGACTTTGTCATTTAAAATTCGCTCATCCACCTCTCCGCTAATTATTTTTTCTAAAAAGGGTTTGCCAAGAAAATTATTTTGGTGTGGGTATCGGATAGAAATATTTTTATCTGATGGCGTGCCCATTTCAATATCTAATCCATTAAAAATAGCTTCGTTTGTGCTATGTGTCCCTGCCCAATCAGACAGAACTACCCCGTCAAAACGCCACAAATCTTTAAGAATATTTTTTAGTAAAATTTTATTGTGACAACAATGTTGTCCCCTGAACTTATTATAAGCCCCCATTATAGCCCATGCCTTTCCTTCAATGACAGCTGCCTTAAAAGCAGGTAGGTATATTTCATGAAGCGCTCTATAGCTTACTTCTACATTTATATGTCCGCGCCATTTTTCCTGATTATTTAACGCAAAATGTTTTACACAAGCAGCAACCCCATTTTGCTGAATTCCTTTGATATAGGGCACAACCATTTTAGCAGCCAAATATGGATCTTCGCCCATGTATTCAAAATTCCTTCCATTCAAAGGCGTGCGATATATATTTACGCCTGGACCGAGTAAGACATCTTTATTTCGGTACCTAGCCTCTTCCCCTAAGCTTATGCCATACTCTAGAGATAAATCAGGGTTAAATGTGGCCGCCAGACATGTCAATGCGGGAAATGCTGTGACATAATCATTGGTCCAATTTGCATAGTTCCAGTCGTCCCAATTCATTTCTGCCCGAATTCCATGAGGCCCATCCGACATCCATAGTTCAGGAATTCCTAATCTAGGAACTCCAGTAGAACTAAATTTTGATTGTGCATGGCACATTGCTATTTTTTCCTCAATTGAAAGCGTTTCAATTATATTTTCAATTGTGTTAATTCCTTGCGCTGTAGAAGTGAAAGCGACACATAGGATTAAATTAATAACAAATAAATTTTTCACATACGTTAATATCGTGTTTAACTCCCCCATTTTTTATTTATTATAATACAATATAAAACTAATTTTAACCGAAAAAAAAGGGACAAATCTCAAAAAACATGAGTTTGTTTCGTGTGGTGGAGAAGAAGGGATTACCCTCCGGGTTTTCCCTCAAGCCCCGTGCTGTAAATGCCCTGACACTGTTCTTGTAGAACAGCGTTCTTAAAACACAAAATCTAATCAAGCAAGCTTGTCAGATTTTTGTGTTTTCACCCCGACGTGAGTCAGGGCGCTTAATCGTGGAGAAGATCGGATTCGAACCGACGACCTCTTGACTGCCAGTCAAGCGCTCTAGCCAACTGAGCTACATCCCCTATTATTTCAATGTTCGTTCCCCGCCCGTACCGAACGCTACGTTCGGGCGTAAAGCCCCGATGAAAGCAAAAATAAACCATTTTTTGTTCTATTGCTTTATTAAGGCAGATAAATAACTAGGCAAGGCAGCAATAGACGCCATAATACCATCGGGGGTAATTGGACTTTGTTCCACCAGTGCTTTTCGATACTTACCTGTTTGCACCAATACCGCATGATAGCCCGCATTTTGGGCACCTTCAATATCATTGATTAAGTCATCACCCACCATAAGCAATTCATTTGCAGCCGCGTTTAAAAGTGCACTGCCCATCTCAAAAAAAGCAGCGTTGGGCTTGCCCACTACATGCGCCTTTTTTCCTGTAGCATGCTCTAGTGCCGCCACAAAAGCACCACTGTCTAGCATCAGTCCTTTGTCGGTTTGAAAATAACGCCCCTTGTGAAGTGCAATCAGCTCAGCGCCTTCAAGCAGTTGATTCATTAAGCTGTTTAGCAAATCGTAATCCCAATCGTTGCCAATGTCGCCAACAACAATCGCCTCTGGATCGTCCTCAACAGCTGGCGGATAGTCGGCTTGCGCAGCCTCAGCCAGCACCAATCTACATCGGGTCAGCCCCATTTTTTGTAGCTGTAGGACGCCTGCATAGTTGGCACTCAACAATTCATTTTCGCTAATGTTAAGACCCAAGTGTTGGAGTTTAGCAACAAGCGCACTTCTAGACAAGGTGGTATTGTTTGTTACAAAACGGTATTCAATTCCCTGTGCACCTAGCCAAGCAAGGGTTTCGTTTCCGCCAGAAATCAATTTGTCCCCCACATAAAATACCCCATCTAAATCAAACAATACGCCTTTAATGGATTTCATAACCTATCAATCGTTTATTCCGTATTTTTGCATCGTTGCTTAACAACAAAGATATGGGGAATCAACACATAAATGAAGGAGTACATGTGCACAATGTAGCTGCCGTAGCTACCATTAGCTTTGCACACCCCAAGCACAATTGTTTTCCGCAAGCACAATTAAAAGCACTCACCGCAGCCATTGACACTTGCGCTCAAGACGATACCGTTCGAGTAATATTATTGCAAAGCGATCCCACAAAGGCCTTTTGTGCTGGCGCATCTTTTGATGAACTATTAGCCGTACAAACACCCCAGCAAGGTAAAAGCTTTTTTATGGGTTTTGCCAATCTGATTAATGCTATGCGCCTGTGTTCCAAGCCTATTGTTGGCCGTATTCACGGAAAGGCAATCGGCGGAGGTGTGGGCATCGTAGCAGCATGTGATTATGCCATTGCGACTACTACCGCAGCCGTACGTCTTTCAGAACTGGCTATAGGGATTGGTCCTTTTGTGATTGCACCTGCCGTAGCTCGTAAAATGGGGTCAGCCGCACTTGCTTCTTTAGCGTTGCAACCCAAAGAATGGAAAACAGCTGCATGGGCCTTATCACAAGGGTTGTATGCAGAAGTACACCCTGATTTTGAAACCGCCAATAGCGCTGCTATGGCCTTGGCAAAACAGCTGGCAACCTATGCGGCAGATGCCGTAGCCGAACTCAACAAAACCCTTTGGGCAGACACCGACCATTGGGCCGAACTATTACCAAATAACGCCGAAATTTCTGGGCGGCTCTTATTGCTTCCAGAAACACAAGCCACTCTCAAACAGCTTAAATCAAACACATGAGCAACATTCGCATCACCAAAAGTTTTTCATTCGAAACAGGCCACGCCCTTTATGGCTATGATGGTTTGTGTAAAAACGTACATGGACACAGCTATAAACTGGATGTTACGGTCATTGGCACACCCATAAAAGACAGCAACAATGTTAAGTTTGGAATGGTCATTGACTTTAAAGACCTTAAGAAAATAGTAAAATCCGAAATCGTAGAAGTTTTTGACCACGCTACGGTATTTAATCAAAACACCCCACACGTCAAATTAGCCAAAACCCTAGCGGATAGTGGGCATAAAGTTTTGTTAGTAGACTACCAACCTACGAGTGAAGAAATGATCATCGATTTTGCAACTAAAATAAAGGCAAAACTGCCTAATTCCATCCAATTACATCACTTGCGCCTGCAAGAAACGGCCACCTCTTTTGCAGAGTGGTTCGCTGCAGACCAGTAATTCGTACTTTTGCATTATGAATATACCCGAGGGTAAAAAAGTATACTTCGCTTCTGACAATCACCTGGGCGCACCCACAGCCGAGAAAAGCCGCATACGCGAAAAGCAGTTTGTCGCTTGGTTGGATAGCGTCAAAAAGGATGCAGCCGCCATTTATCTTATGGGTGACTTATTCGATGTTTGGATTGAATACAGACGTGTTGTTCCCAAGGGATTTGTGCGCGTATTGGGCAAACTAGCCGAACTTACCGATAGCGGTATTCCCATCTACTTCTTTGTGGGCAACCACGACATGTGGATGAAGGGGTATTTTGAAGAAGAACTGGGCATTCCCGTCTATTACGAGCCACAAGAAATCACACTCAATAACAAGAAATTGTTTATTGGTCACGGAGACGGACTAGGCCCTGGCGATAAGGGATATAAGCGTTTGAAAAAGGTGTTTTCCAACAAATTAATGCAATTTTTGTTCCGTTGGATTCATCCAGATTTAGGCTTGCGTTTCGCACAATACCTATCGCTTAAAAACAGATTGATATCTGGAGACGAAGACAAGAAATACGACGGACCAGATAGTGAATGGCTGGTGCACTATTGCCGAAAAAAACTAGAAACTAGGGACCTAGACTATTTTGTGTTTGGCCATCGTCATATGCCGCTTGATATTGAGCTGCCCAAAAATGCCCGTTATATCAATTTGGGCGACTGGATTGAGTACAACACTTACGCCGTCTTTGACGGAGATAAACTGACCCTTACCACTTGGGATGATTGAAAATAAAGAACACGATTACGAATATGCCGTATTGATAGGCATCATCAATCAGGAGCAATCCGCACAGCAAGTCAGTGATTATATGGATGAGTTGGCTTTTTTGACCTTGACCGCAGGTGGTGAGGTAAAAAAACGCTTTACGCAAAAGCTAGACACCCCACACCCAAAGACCTTTATCGGTAGCGGAAAAATGGAAGACGTGCGTGCTTATGTCAAAACACATGACATCAGTACCGTTGTTTTTGACGACGAGCTAACACCCGCCCAGCAGGCCAATATAGAAGAACTATTAAAGTGTAAGATTTTAGACCGCACCGGATTAATCTTAGACATATTTGCGCAACGCGCCAAGACCAGCTATGCGCGCACCCAAGTGGAGTTGGCACAATATCAATATTTACTCCCTAGACTAAAGGGATTGTGGACACACTTGGAGCGTCAACGCGGTGGTATTGGCATGCGTGGTCCTGGTGAAACGGAAATAGAAACCGATCGACGAATTGTCCGCGATAAAATATCCTTATTAAAGAAAAAACTCACCACCATAGATCGTCAGATGGCAACACAACGAGGCAACCGAGGATCGCTGATTCGTGTAGCATTGGTGGGGTATACCAATGTGGGAAAATCTACCTTGATGAATGTGCTCAGTAAAAGTGACGTGTTTGCCGAAAACAAGCTCTTTGCCACTTTGGATACCACCGTTCGCAAGGTTGTGATTGGCAACCTGCCTTTTTTACTATCCGACACTGTTGGATTTATCCGCAAGCTGCCAACGCAACTCGTAGAGAGTTTTAAAAGTACCCTTGATGAGGTACACGAGGCTGATTTGTTGCTGCATGTAGTTGATATTGCCCACCCACAGTTTGAGGCGCATATTGCTTCGGTAAACGAACTGCTGGCAGAGCTAAAGGTTCAGGACAAGCCCACGCTGATGGTTTTTAACAAAATCGATGCCTATAAGGCCGAAGCCTATGACGAAACGGACCTAATCCTTGAGCGTGGCAGCGAGCACTACAGTTTGGAGGAGTGGAAAGAGACATGGATGTCTAAAACGGAAGGAGATGCTGTGTTTGTTTCAGCCGCTAAAAAAACCAATATGGAATATTTTCGGAATCGTGTATATCAAAAAGTACGTGAACAACACATTACGCGCTTTCCCTACAATCACTTTCTCTATCCAGAAATAGAAGTGGAGGAATAAGCTTACTTCAGCTTCATACGCAGCCCAATTCCAAATACTTGCCTTACCTGAAGGTTTTTTACTGCATTGTCATCGTATACCAATTGTATGATGAGGTTGGTAGAAATACGGTCATTGACTTTCATTTCAGCGCTTAGCTGATAGTCTAAGTCCACATTTTCAGCTTGGTCTAAATAGTCTGAATAAAGCCCTAAGCGTTGTTCGAGCGTGATGTTTTCTAGTGGTGAAAATTTATAAAAGGCATTAACCGAGGCACCCAATTCAAAGCGGTGGTTATCCCCTTTGCGCACACCAAAGTATTCTTGCCCTTCTTGCAAATTGGCGGTAAACTTTCTGCTCACGAGCGTAAGTCGTTGGGTAAAGGGCGCAATGTTCACCCAAAGGTCTTTGCTTTTTTTCCAGTACAAACCAACACCTAATTGAATATATACAGGAGAGAAAAATTGCGTTCTCAAACTTCTGGTTTCTTCACCTCCGCCGTCTTTTCCAAAAGTATAACCGCGGGCAAACTGCGTTTTTACGCCAAAAACCGTTGAGTAACTCCATTCTTTAGAGAAGCTTTTTCCTAAAAATGATTGTAAGTCAATTCGGTCGTTGGTTTTACGTAAAAATTTGGTGCCACTAATTTTGGTCAAACCAAAGTCTCCTAAAAACTTGGTATCCCAATTCCAGCCATTTCTTTTGAAACTAATATCATAGTCTGTGTGAAAGCTAAGCGAAATACTGTTTTGTCCTCCGGACGCCCATTCGCTAAAGGCAGATTGGTTGAATAAAAAAGTTGCATTACCGCCCCTTTTCCACTCCTCATCTAATTGGGCTATGGAATCATTCTGGGCAATTAACAGTTGTGAAGCAATTAAAGCGATAACGAGATATCTCATCTTATATAAAGGTTTAGGGTTTCTTATACAAAGGTACAGAAGAACAGGCTTCTCCGTAAGATAATTTTTTAACAATTGGGATTAATTTAGCAGCCAACAGTCCCAGCGCCTGTTCTGGCACGGGTTTGTTTGAGCAGCCCTTAATCATCACCAAGCCGTCTTGGTAGGGTGTAAAATCCATATGCGCCAGTTGCTCGGCAAAAAGCTGTTGTTCCAAACCAGCGACTGTGCCCACTACTACGTACTTAGCCAAGGGCTGTAAATGGGTCACCACAAGCAATGTTGCCCATTGCGGTACTAGAACATCATCTGGGCAATGCACGGCTACATATTGATCTTTATATTTGTTCCAATCGTGAGATTGAAGCCTTTCGCGGAAGGTCTGCTCTCGCAAAACAACGCCGTCATCTAAAAAAGCAGTAATGGAAAGCAGGGCACGCCTTCCTTCTTGATAAAGCTCCTCCAAGTCAATAACTTGAAGCGCACTGTTTGCCACACGATTGACAATCTGGTCACTCATTATAAAAACCCAAGTTCTAGTTTAGCTTCTTCACTGATTAAATCTCGTGTCCATGGCGGGTCAAATGTGAGTTCTAGTTCAACCTCATTGACTTCGTCCAGTTCACGGACCTTTTCTTTAACTTCTTGCGGTAAACTCTCTGCTACTGGGCAGTTTGGCGTAGTGAGGGTCATCAAAATTTTGACATCATTATCTTCATTGACGAAGACGTCATAAATGAGTCCCAGTTCATAGATATCAACCGGAATTTCAGGGTCGAAGATCGTTTTGAGTACACGAACAATTTTTTCACCAAGTGCTTCAGTATCCATAGTTAAGAGAGTTGTGTTTGATACGCCAAGGCGTACATTTTAAGTTGTTTTATCATTGACACCAATCCATTTGCTCGGGTTGGTGATAGGTGCTCTTTGAGTCCAATTTCATCGATAAAAGTGGTTTCGGCAGCCAAAATTTCTTTAGGAGGTTGATTGGAAAACGCACGAATCAAAATGGCAATGATGCCTTTGGTAATAATGGCATCGCTATCTGCCGTAAAAACAATCTTGTCCTTGTCCAATTCGGCGTGAACCCAAACCTTACTTTGACAGCCTTTGATGATGTTGTCATCCGTTTTGTAGGTTTTATCAATAAGCGGAAGTGATTTGCCGAGTTCAATCATATACTCATAGCGTTGCATCCAGTCGTCAAACATGGAAAATTCAGCTACAATCTCAGCTTGTTCGGTTGCTATACTCATAGGATAAAGATAAGGATTAACGCAACATACCCACCGCTTTTTCTACACCAGCTATAAATCGTTCTACTTCTTCGTGGGTGTTATAAAAAGCAAAGGACGCCCTAACGGTTCCTGGAATTTGGAAATGATCCATGATGGGTTGGCAACAGTGATGACCAGTACGAACAGCAATGCCCATTTTATCTAGTAGTGTGCCAATGTCATAAGGGTGTAGTCCTTCCACATTGAAAGAAATCACAGCCACTTTGTTTTCGACATCACCATATATGTGCAAGCCCTCAATTTTTTTAAGCTTTTTAGTAGCATGGCGCATCAAATCGTTTTCATGAGCAGCAATGGCATCAAAACCAATGTTGTTCATGTAATCTATAGCAGCACCAAAGCCCACACCGCCAGCAATATTGGGCGTTCCCGCTTCAAACTTGTGTGGTAAATCGGCATAGGTGGTTTTTTCAAAAGTTACTTGGTCAATCATCTCACCGCCTCCTTGATAGGGCGGTAGTTTACGTAACCAGGCTTCTTTTCCATATAAGGCACCTATTCCTGTAGGACCACAAATCTTATGTGCCGAAGTAGTATAAAACTCCACGTCTAACGCTTGTACATCGGGTACCATATGCGGCGTGGCTTGCGCACCATCGATAAGTACGGCAGCGCCAACGGCATGTGCCTTTTCAATAATTTCTTCAATGGGGTTGATGATGCCTAGGGCATTGGATACATGGTTCACAAAAACCACTTTGGTTCGTGCGCCAAGCAAATCGGCATAGACGCTCATGTCCAAGGTGCCGTTTTCGGTAATGGGAATTACCTTTAGCTGTGCCCCTGTACGCTCACAGAGCATTTGCCAAGGCACAATATTAGCGTGATGTTCCAATTCTGAAACGATGAGTTCATCTCCTTTTTCTAAGAACGATGCAAAGCCATTGGCAACAAGGTTAATGGAATGTGTTGTTCCTGAGGTAAAGATAATTTCATGCGCCTTTGCGGCATTAAAATGCGTTTGTATTTTTTGTCGCGCTGCTTCAAATTCATCAGTTGCCTCTTGGCTAAGCGCGTGAACGCCTCTGTGAATGTTAGCATTGGTATGCTTGTAGTAATCACTGATGGCATCAATAACAGCAAGTGGTGTCTGCGAAGTCGCCGCATTGTCTAAATACACCAACGGCTGCCCGTTTACTTGGCGTTGTAGTATGGGAAAATCAGCGCGTATTTGCGTAATATCAAGCGTAGTACTATACATCAAAACCAATATTTACACCCAGTTTTTCGGCAATCAATTTATTGATACGCTTTTTAACCGAGTCGATTTTAACGCTTTGAAGTATATTATTGGCAAAGGCATAAGTCAATAAGCCTCTTGCTTCTTTTGTGGGGATGCCACGTGTTTGCATGTAAAACAACGCATCTTCGTCTAACTGACCTATGGTACAGCCATGACTACACTTCACGTCGTCGGCGAAAATCTCCAACTGAGGTTTGGTGTTGATGCTTGCCTTGTCATCCATTAAAATATTGTTGTTCTGCTGAAAGGCATTTGTTTTTTGCGCTTCTTTCTCTACAATGATTTTTCCGTTGAATACACCCGTTGATTTTTCAGCAAATATGCCTTTATAATCCTGGTGACTTTCGCTATTTGGTTGGGCGTGGTGCACCAAGGAATGGTGATCCACAAACTGACTGCCTTCAATAAGTGTAATGCCTTTCATCGTGGAGTTAATCTCCGGATCCTTATGATAGAAATTTAGGTTATTTCGGGTTAGTTTCCCCCCAAACGAAAAGGTGTGCACTCTGGCATGACTGTGCTTTCGTTGCGAAATATAGGTGCTGTCAATAAGCGAAGCTGTCGTTTGGTCGTTTTGGATTTTGTAGTAATCCAATTGCGCATTTTGCTCGGTAAAAATTTCGGTTACCACATTGGTAAACGTTTCGTTGGTTGTTAAGCTTTGATGACGCTCCACAATTTGTATCTCTGCATTTTTCCCAACCACAATGAGGTTGCGTGGCTGCAGCAATAGATTTGGATTTTTGTCCGTGGTAAAATGGATGATTTGCACAGGTTTCTCTACCAGTTTTCCTTCTGGAACATGAATGTATGCTCCCTCTTTTGTGAAGGCGGTATTGAGCGCTGTTAACGAAGCGTCTTTTTCTGCAATTTGGTTGAAGTATTTCTTAATCGTATCCGCATACTTTGGTTTGGTTAGTGCTGCCGAAAGTAAGCAAACATCAACACCTTCGTGTGTGGTTTCCGATAGGTAAGCGTTGTAAATACCGTCTACAAATACAATTTTATAGGTGTCAACATCTTGTAAGATGTATTCTTTTACCTCATCTAACTTTAGATTTACTTCCTCTTTTGGGAAAACCGAAAAGTTGGTTTTAATTAGGTTACGCAAAGAAGTGTATTTCCAATCTTCTTCTTTTTTGGTAGGAAAGCCTTGCTGTTCAAAAACGTCAATAGCAGCCGCACGTTGATCTTGCAGCTTGTGTTGCGGACCATCTTGGGCGTCAAACGCCAAGTATGAAGACAATAAGGTTTCTTTTAAATCCATTAAGCGCCTTGTTTTATCCAGTCGTATCCTTTTTCTTCCAATTCAAGTGCCAACTCTTTGGTACCTGATTTTACAATCTTACCTTCGTGAAGCACGTGAACAAAATCAGGAACGATATATTCAAGTAAACGTTGGTAGTGTGTGATAACCACTATGGCGTTGTCCTTTCCTTTGAGTTTGTTTACGCCATTGGCAACAATACGCAAGGCATCAATGTCCAAGCCCGAATCGGTTTCGTCCAATATGGCGAGCTTGGGTTCAAGCATGGCCATTTGAAAAATTTCATTTCGCTTTTTTTCACCACCAGAAAAACCTTCGTTTAGTGAACGTGACAAAAACCGGGAATCAATCTCTAAAAGCGCTGCTTTTTCACGAATTTTTTTTAGCATCACGTTTGCAGGCATATCTTCCAAGCCTTTTGCTTTTCGGTTTTGATTGATGGCTGTTTTTATAAAATTAGTTACTGTTACGCCAGGAATTTCAACAGGATATTGAAAAGATAAAAAGATGCCTTTGTGCGCACGTTCATCTGCGCTTAAATCAGCAATATCTTCTCCTTCAAACAAAATTGTTCCTTGGGAAACTTCATAATCTTCATGACCAGCAACAACGGTCGAAAGCGTACTCTTTCCAGAGCCGTTTGGCCCCATGATGGCATGTACCTCCCCAGGCTTTACATCTAGGTTAATCCCTTGTAAAATAGTTTTGCCTTCACAGCCGGCATGTAAATTGTCTATGCTTAGCATATATTAATTGTTGGGTTTGATAATTGATTTGTCAGTCGGATTCACCAAAGAATCGATATCGGTTATTCGAATGAGCTTGTCCCAGCCCTCTTCAGCAGTATTGTCTTCTATGATTCCTTTGATGTATACAGGTATCATGTCATATTCATCGCGCTTAACGGGCGTGCACAAGTCGTGTAGTTCTTGCATTTTTTCGTCAATAATAACACCGTATATTTCAGTGCCTGTATTGAGTACAGCAGCATCTGATAGGTATAAAAATTCACCAAAAAACTGAGGGTTCTCAGTCGATTTTTTTGGTGTTTGTGAACAAGAGACTACAAACATTAATATTAAAACAAAAATGGATTTTTTCATGATATAGGGGATTTATCCAACAGAGCCTTCCAATGAAATCTCAAGTAGCTTTTGGGCTTCCACAGCAAACTCCATGGGTAGTTTATTTAAAACTTCTTTACTAAAACCATTTACGATAAGCGCAATGGCTTTTTCGGTTTCGATACCACGCTGGTTACAATAGAATATTTGGTCTTCGCCAATTTTACTTGTTGTGGCTTCGTGTTCTATTTTGGCGGTTTTGCTCTTTGCCTCAATGTATGGGAAGGTGTGTGCGCCACAGGCGTTGCCCATCAATAATGAGTCGCATTGCGAAAAGTTTCGTGCATTTTTGGCATTGGCTCCAACTTTTACCAATCCTCGGTAACTGTTCTGCGATTGCCCTGCCGAAATACCTTTCGAAATAATGGTACTCTTGGTGCGTTTGCCCAAGTGAATCATTTTTGTTCCGGTATCGGCTTGTTGGTGATTATTGGTAACGGCAATGGAATAAAACTCGCCAATACTATCGTTTCCTTTCAAAATACATGAAGGATATTTCCAAGTAACAGCCGAGCCTGTTTCTACTTGCGTCCATGAAATTTTGGAACGTTCGTGGCAGATGCCCCGTTTGGTCACAAAATTAAAAACACCTCCTTTACCATCTTTATCTCCTGGAAACCAGTTTTGGACGGTAGAATATTTTATTTCAGCATCGTTAAGGGCTATGAGCTCCACCACTGCTGCATGTAGTTGGTTTTCATCACGTGCTGGTGCAGTACAGCCTTCTAAATAACTCACATAACTGCCTTCATCAGCAATAACAAGCGTGCGCTCAAATTGTCCTGTTCCCGCTTGATTGATGCGGAAATAGGTAGACAGCTCCATGGGGCAGTGAACGCCCTTAGGAATATAGCAAAACGACCCATCAGAAAATACCGCTGAGTTAAGTGCTGCGTAGTAGTTATCGGTTCGCGGAATAACAGAACCAATGTATTTTTTAACCAATTCGGGATGCTCTTTGATGGCTTCTGAAATGGAGCAGAAAATAATGCCTTTCTCTGCCAAGGTATCTTTAAACGTGGTGGCAACCGAAACAGAATCCATTACGATATCTACGGCAACTCCAGCCAATTTTTTTTGTTCCTCTAGCGAAATACCCAGTTTTTCAAAGGTTTTAAGCAGCTCGGGGTCTACTTCGTCAAGGCTGTCGTATTTGATCTGAGCCTTGGGCGCAGAATAATAAGCAATGCTCTGCAAGTCGGGCTTTTGATAAGTGACATTTGCCCAATCGGGCTCTTCCATCTGTTGGAATTTTTCAAAGGCTTCTAGACGCCATTTGGTCATCCAAGCGGGTTCGCCTTTTCGAGCAGAAATCGCACGGACAATATCTTCATTAAGCCCAATAGGGAAAGTATCCGATTCTATATCGGTATAAAATCCGTATTCGTACTCTTTTGTTTCGAGCTCTTTTTTTAATTCTTCTTCTGTGTATGCCATAGCATTTGTTTAAAGCGAAAAACTCTCTCCACAACCACAGGTGCGGTTGGCGTTTGGATTGTTGAATACAAATCCCTTGCCATTTAATCCACCTGAGTATTCTAGTGTAGTTCCAACAAGATACAAAAAGCTTTTTTTGTCTACCACAATGCGCACATTGTTGTCCTCAAAAATTTTGTCGTCCTCTCCAAGGGAGGCGTCAAACTTAAGCTCGTATGACAAGCCCGAACAGCCACCACTTTTTACGCCTACGCGCACAAAGTGCGAGGCAATATCCACGCCGTCGCTCTGCATCATCTGCACTACTTTTTCTTTTGCCTGTGACGAAACTTTTATCATAGCTTTATTTGGATTAATTCCAAAGCACAAATATACCACATTTTGGGTTGATAGTATACCTGCCCGCATCAGGTTTATATATCGTGCTATTTGCCTTTTCAATCAACGCTCGAGTTGTCAACCTAAAATAACCTAATTTTGCGCCATGCTAGAAGAAAAAAAACCTTCCAAAACCGCCCTTGAAGATTTAGGGGAGTTTGCCTTAATCGAACAGCTTACGAAATCGGCTACCACAGCCCAGTCCTCAAGCCTTCACGGCATTGGCGACGATGCGGCGGTGCTCAAACACGAAGGTGAAATAGTGGTCAGCACCGACATGCTTGTCGAAGGCGTACATTTTGATTTGGGCTATATGCCACTCAAACACCTTGGTTATAAAGCAGTGGTGGTAAACCTTTCGGACATTTACGCCATGGGCGCCCAAGCCACACAAGTATTGGTGTCGATTGCGGTTTCCAATCGCTTCACGCTAGAGGCCATGGAGGAGCTTTATGCCGGTATTCATTTGGCGTGTAAGACCTACGGTGTTGATTTGGTTGGTGGCGATACCACCTCTTCCAAGCAAGGCATACAGATTTCAGTTACCGCTATGGGTATTGCCCCCAAGACGGGCGCCATCATGCGCAGTGGCGCCAACGAAAAAGACCTTTTGGTGGTTTCTGGAGATTTGGGCGCTGCCTATATGGGCTTGCAAGTGTTGGCACGTGAAAACGAAGTGTTTAAAGCCAACCCCAACCACAAACCCGACCTTGATCCTTACACCTATTTGGTGGAACGTCAACTAAAACCCGAGGCACGAAAAGATATCGTAACGCTTCTTGAAGCACTAGAAGTAACACCTACATCCATGATAGACATCAGCGACGGACTATCTTCGGAAATCTTGCATTTGTGTAAGCAAAGTGAGGTAGGCTGCCGTCTGTACGAAGAAAAAATCCCCCTTGACCCGCAGTTTATTGCTGTCTGTGAAGAATTTAATGTGGACAGCACCACACTAGCTCTTAGTGGCGGCGAGGACTACGAACTCTTGTTTACCATTAAACAAGAAGATTTTGAAAAGATAAAAGCCAATCCCAACCTAACGGTTATTGGACATATGACCGACAAGTCTGACAGCGCAAATTTGGTTACCCGTGGCGATGAGGTGATTCCGCTTAAAGCCCAAGGCTGGAAGGCGTTTTAGGGATTTTTTTGAGCACAAGCAACGATATTTTCTTATATTGCATTAAAATAATTCCTTTTTTATGTACCCTGAAGTATTAAATTATAGAAAATTTGTAGCCAGCCTGCCAAATCGTATAAAAAATAGTTCCTTTAAATCATTGAAACTTATCGAGAAAACGGGCATATCGAAAGCGACATTTTACAAAAAGTTAAAAACAAAAAGTTTCTCTATTGATGAAGTTGAAAAAATTTCAAAGGTGCTTTACGTAGAGGAGCTTATTGATGCCAATATTAGGAAAGGGGAGCAGGATATTGCGGAGGGCCGTATTTATGAAGGAAAAGAAGTGTTGGAAAAATTACGTAAGCAGCTTCAAGACCGGGTTTGATCGGGAATCTATTATATCTAAAACAAACAGATATTGCGCATCATAACGGTAGAAGATCAGGGTATATTTTTTATAAATAAACTTGCGAACCTCTCCCTTATATGGGCTTCCTAAATCTGGCATGTCAAGCAAGGTGTCAAAAATTTGCTCCAACGATTTTAAATAATCCAGCGAAATAGAAACAGTAAAGTTTTGGGCCAAATAATGTGCAATTTGCGCCATACCTTTAAAGGCATTTTCGGTTATAATAAGCAATAAACGTTTGTTGTGGGACATGTCTTAAAATTAAGACATATTTTTTGAGAAATCAAGCCAGATGATTTTGAAAAGATAAAAGCCAATCCCAACCTAACGGTTATTGGACATATGACCGACAAGTCTGACAGCGCAAATTTGGTTACCCGTGGCGATGAGGTGATTCCGCTTAAAGCCCAAGGCTGGAAGGCGTTTTAGGGATTCATCAACGCCTCAATTTCATCTGGGTCTATCGGGATATTGGCCATTAAATTCACA
>ERZ887830.842-NODE-842-length-18507-cov-8.688218_pt1 | contig 18507 bp, 11 predicted proteins | sample MGYA00521101_ERZ887830 | MGnify/ENA primary metagenome ERZ887830 (study PRJEB32303, sample SAMEA104408592) | aquatic metagenome | biome: Marine water; feature: Pelagic; material: water | place: Baltic Sea | collected 2014-06-05T16:38:00 | depth 1,762 m ... | reverse complement strand
CAAGCCTCAGTGGCCGGGAACTGCACAAGGCATTCGGTTTCGTTCAGCAGGAACAGCCGCGACTTTGCCCCACTCCAGAACGCGCCCTCGATCATGTCGCGGACAATCAGCGGGTCTATGAACGGATCTTCTTTTAGATCTGGCAGGGCTTCTCTGATCGCCTTGGTGATCTTTGCCACCAGCTTCTCCGCCGCCGGGTTGATTTTCGGCGGGTTGATCTTAAACGCCTCTTTGCGGGCCTCACGCCGCGCTGGCCGATGTTTCCTGCCAAGCTCTGACAGGTTGCATCCGTTATCCTTGGCCAGCCCAAATACTCGTTTGATTGTGACGCCGCCGCCGGGTTTGAAGCTAGTGAACTTCTTTCCCACCTCGCCGGGGGTGTATGTTGTGCCGGTTGCGCTCCATTCGTCTGCCAGCGCCAGCCCACCTGCGCCGAACTGGTCATGCAAAGCCATGAGAACTTTGCACCAGTCGTCATAGGGCAGATTCGCTGTAATATAGGTCAGCGCCTCCGCCACCTCGCCCATGGTCGGGCCGTCGCTATAGCTGTCAAGAGTGGGGAAGCTGCCGGTGTCGATCCTGAATCCAGCTTTGGGTGCCGCCTGCGCTGATAAAGGGATCTTGCGCGGAACCCATTCTGGGACGGGTGCGGGATCGTCGTCTGTCTCAAATTGGTAGCGTTTGCCCTCGAAGGTCGAAGGCTCCAGCATGATGTAGCCTTTGTGCTTGATCTCCACGCCGGGACACAGCGCGCCCTTAAATTGATCTCCAGCCGGGGCCGTGAAAATATAGTGCTTTCCACCGCGCGCCGATGTTTGCACCAGCGTTTCTGGCAGATCGCGCCCTGCTATAAATTCAGCCCATCCGCAGTCTGGCTTGTAGGTGTCGGGGTCGAGTGCCACCAGCCCGGATGCCGCAAGGTTCAGCCCTATGTTTGCGTCTGGCCATTGTGTCCACCACATTTTGACTTGGTCGAGGTCACAGGACGCGTCGTTCTGCCCGTTGGGTAGATAGTGTTGACTTTTGCTGCCCGCTCGAAGGGGCATGATATGCCAGCCACGTCTCGCGTATTCGAGCGCGGCCTTGCCTAGCTCGGTCAGTATCGTTTCTTGATGTGTCATGGCGCGTCACCTCTGCGCCAGCGTGGTGACAATCTCAGGCATGTTCGCCGGATCTATAAACCAGCGTCGGCCCTCGCGGATCGCTGGAATGCGTCCATCGACGACAGCGCGCCACACGGTCGGATAGGTAACGCTCACGTCATGCTCACGCAGCGCGCGGGGCAATTCGTTCAGTGATATTTTTTGCGACATTTCGCACCCTGTTGATGTAAGGGGCTTGTCGGCGCGACACATTTCGTGTGAAGCTGTGCATAGGAAGTTACCGACAAGACACCCTTGTTGAAATTATGCCTCGTAGGTGCGACCAACACCTGCGGGGCTTTTTCTTGCGCGCTGTATCGATTTTGACATTTTTAAACTAGATCTAGACGGTTCACCGCGCGCTCACACATTCTATGGACTGATCGACAGTCAGGGCAAGGCTTTATTGGGTGATGTCCACCGCTTTATGCTTTTGTTAACCTTCAGAACGGCCACCAGCGCCGCCCTTGGGGTCGAGTGTCGGGCCGGTCCAGCAGTTTGCGCAGCTCATCAAGGTGACGCTCCCGCTCATCGAGAAGCCTTTCAGCCGCTTTAAGCTCGGCCTGTAACACCCTGATTTCAGCTTGTAAATTTATGGTTTCTTCTATGTCGGGTTTTGGAAACTGGGCATGAACTGGGGTTACAGGTGTTTCACCTCTCCGCGTATAGATCCGGGCCAGCTCTGACAGATCAAGCTGCCAAGATTCATCAATCTTTTCCCCAGATATTTTCCCTTTTTGCAGGTGTTTAAGCAATGTGGGGCGACTTACGTCAAAAATCTTTGACGCCTGCGCCATGCTTACCTTGCTCATTTTCAGCCCTCCCAGCTCTATCTATGTCGGGAACAGCAAAGTCTACATGTCGCCAGATGGCAAGGTGTTTGCACGCCGCCTGCGCCGGTTTCGCCGCCTGCATGGCTCCGAACAATAGAATTGATCCATCCGCCGGGTCTGGAATGCCTGCCCGCAACCGGTGCAGGTTTTGGTGGTCATCGGGTGTCTGGGTTTTCCGCAAGCCCTCTTTGCACAAGCCAGGCTGCAATAGATCGCCCTGGCGGTTTGCCTGGTGAATGTTGCGCCGCATTCTCTGCATGTCCTATCCATCCGGGCCAGCAGGTTGCGCGCGCTCCGCAGATCGTTGTGGTAGGCGCTCTCACAGGCTCGCCCGTTGTCGCAAAATTCGCGCCGGGGATCTCGCTCTAGGGGCAATCGTTCGTCGCACCACTTGCAACGCACGTCAGCCCATGGCGTTATTCCGTTATCCATTTTGCGCCGCCAATCGTTTCTTCCTTCGCAAGCGCTGGATTGCCCGCATTCCCTCAATGTCGTTTTGATAGGCCACCTTGGCGCGGTGACTGTTTGCACAGCGGGGGCTGCAATATGTCTTTTGCCCGATCTCCAGAGTGCCCTCGCATTGCGCGCAGCGTGTCCGTGTTACCCTGATAACGCTTTGTTCGGTCCATTCCGGCTGCGCCTCGCGCCACGCTGGCCGCTTGGCTCCAACTTGGCGGAAAGCCTCGGCCACAACCTCCTTCGCTGCCGTGTTTGCGTCACTCCAGCCCATGCCAGTGAGGCACAGCCCAGAGCGTAGGGACGCAATCAAAGTGCCTTCGTGGTTTAGCAGGGTCGGGGTGACGCCTTCGCGCCAATCGTCTGTGATGACTTCGGCAATCAACAGGATCAGCGACGCCCGCCGCTGAACTTTGTGCCCTGCCTTGATTTTCTGGCTGCGCTTGATCTGGTTTGACATATCAAACGCCACGCCCTTTTACTCGCCATTCCAGCCCACCAGCTTCATGGCCACCGCCGGGTCGATGCCCGCCGCTTGTGCCTCGGCCAGTGCTTTGATGATGCCCGACAGCGCCCGCGCCCTGCCGCCGGTGTCATAGCTTTGCACAGGGGTTTCCACGTCGATCAGGACAGCGCCGCCGAGTTTGGCGGATGCCTCTTGTTCGATCTGTTTGGCAATCGGGGCCATCGTATAGGTGACAAGCGCCCGCTGGCATTCCCTGAAAACAGGGCCGGTCGATGCCGGGTTGAGATACGCCGCCGGGATGCCGAACGCCTCCACAACAGCGCCACGCGCCTGCGCCAGCATTGCCGACGCCTCAGCCTTGCCCAGATCCGGGGTCAGATCGTCTCTGCGCTGGCCTAGTTGGGGATTCATGCCCGCCGCCGTTGCCTGCGCCACGCCCTCGATAATCAGGGTCGAGCCATGTTTGCCACGGATGGCCAGCCGCATGTTTTCCATGTCCTCTGCGCTGGAATCTGGCAGGGGCAACACCTGTGAACCAATCGGCGCGTCTCGGAATGTATCGCGCAGCGCGCCTTCGATCTGGTGCAACAAATTGGCGGATAAAGCCGAACGCTGCAACGGGGCCGTGCCCGTCCATGGGGATGCCGTGTCGCTGCCAATCCTTACATGCAACACCTCTTGCGCCAGAACCGTTTCAGATCGCCCGCCGCCTGCCTCAGGGATGCCCACGCGATAGGCCACCGGCCTGCCGTTGCGGGTGCTCACGTCCCAATCCACCGCCGGGACAATCCCGCCGCCGTCGATGATGCCGACGAACTCGCCGCGCAGCGCCAGAGAACGCCCCAGCAGCGCCATGGTGGCACGGTCCAGCATATCGGTGCCCGACACATCAGCAGACGCCAGAACGCCGCTCCAGAGGCTTACAGCCGCCTGCGCTGCGCTGGTCAGCTCTGCCAGATCCGACGCGCCGGTGATGTAGCTTTGCCGCGCTGCCATGATTGCCGCCGTGTATCCGGTGCCGGATGCGCGGGTTTCAACCGCTTCTGCTTTGGAATTGGTTTTTGTCTTGAATGGCCACATGCCCATGTCATGCCCTCCAGCGGGAATAGGGGTGAACCGTTACGCGGGGAACGGTTTCAACCTGCCAAGCCCGCGCCTCGATTTGCGCGCCCTCATACGCTGGCCGGGTCACGCCGCTGATTTCGAACAGATCCGCCCGGCTGATTGATCTCAGAACGCCATCGCCGCGCCGCTCGATCCTTTCGCCGCCGGGTGAAACGCGAAAACCCGGTGACAAGCCACGGATAAGCCCAGCCCGGTGCGCCTCGATAAAATCAGCCGCCCAGCTTGTGCCCGCCGATATTGTGGCCTCGATCTCCAGCGCCGTGTCGGTGTCGCGGATCTCCAAGGTGCCCGCCTGCCGACTGGCCAGAGGCTTGCCATAGTCGTGGCCTGACAACAGGTGCACGTCCTCGCCTGCCTCGATCCGCTGGCCAAAAGCCCGCGCCTCGATCCTCTCGAACCGCCCGCGCGCCAGCTCGGTTTCTGTGGCGTAGGGAAAGCGCCCGGACAACCGGACGCCTCCCTCAGTTGCGCGCAGCTCCAGCGCGCCAGATGCTGCGCCCCAGAGCATTATGCCAGCTCCAGCCCGGTCAGGACGCGCAGTTGCGCAGGACGCGCCACCGTCACATCGAGGGTGGCCAGCGCCGTCAGTCTCAGCCCGCCGCTTGCCGCATCACTGAACGGGTCGCGGATAATATCCACCGCGCCCCACGCGCCCACATAGAACGGGGCCACGCCGCCGGTGCTGGTGGTCAACAGCGCACTGGTGGCAACCGGATTGCCTGCCGGTGCTGCCAGCCCGTTGGACGTGGTGTTAATCGGTCCCATGAGGCGGGATAGCTTGTCCCATTCGGTCAAACCGCTGCCCGCGTCAAAGATTGTCGAGTCCAGAAAATCCCACAGCTCTGGTCGGATCATGGAACGAACCGCCGCCGAACTGCCCGCCGCATTGGCAACCATGAAGGCTGCAACCGCTGCACGGAAAGCGCCATGGCTGGCCGTGGCGTCAATCGCCGTTGCCGTGATGCCGTAGGTGCTCGCGCCCGCGATGACGCCCAGAGGCTGCCCAGAGGAACCAGAACCGTTGAACACAGCCGCGTCGATGGCCTGCCCGATAGCGCCCGCCATATCGCGCCGCACAGCTTGCTCCAGCGCGCTGCCGGATTGTTTCAGGCTGCGCCGGGTGATTTTCATCGTGATGCCCAACGTGTTGTCAGGCTGCATTGCCCGGTCGGTCGTGGCGTAAACGGTCGGGCCTGCCACGTCGCCAAGCTCGGTCGCCTGCCAGCCTGCCGCCACGGAACTGGTCACAACCGGCCATTCGGCTGCGCCTTGGTCGATGGCAATCATTTGTCCGCCCATCGCGCTGGCCATGGAACCGGGAAAGATCCGGTCGATGATTGGCCGGGTGCTGATAGGGTCGGGGGTGCCGCTTGCCACGGTTTCGCCTGCCCGTTGCTCCAGAGCTGCCCATGGCACAGGGATGCCACGGAACCCACCAGCGCCGCGCAGCTCTGACACGATTTCAGCCGTGCGCCCGGACAGGGCCGCGCCTTCGTCGAGGTGCAAAGCAACCTGCCGCATCTCAAACCCGGCCATCATTTCAGCCCATTCCTTGCTCGAACGGGTTTCCAGCTCGCCCTTGGCCGCTTGGCGTTGTTCGTCCTCTCCGATCAGGGCCGCACGGAACTTGCGCTCGTTGTCCTGATATTCGCCGTCCATGGCGTCCATCTTGGAACGGGTTTCGTCGGTCAGGGTTTCCGCCCCTGCCATCTCTGCCAGCGCCTGCCTTATCTCCGACTGTCTGCGCTGGATCTTCACTGATTCAAGCATTTTGATTTCCTTCTGCTCGCTTGGTGTTTGTGGCCAGCTCGGCCACCGCTTTGCGCCATGCTTGGCGCTCTGGATTAGGCTTGTTGCCCATTTCCCGGTTGGTTTCGTCAGTGTGGCAGGGGCCGCATAGGGTCAGGCAATTCCCCGGCTCGAATGCCAGCGCCGGAAAGTCTGCCACGCGCTTGACGTGGTGAACCTCCAGACGCCGACGCGCGCCACAGTGCTGGCAACACCAGTTGTCACGCTCAAGAACAGCATGGCGAACCGCCTGCCATTCGGGACGCCTTAGCGCCCATCTACCGGGCCGCTTAGACATCGGTGCGCCGCGCACAGGTCAGCTCGATCAGTTGACGCCTGCCGGGGTGAACCTGTTTTGTGCCGGTGATTTCGAAGGTTTCGCCCTCGCACAGAACCCGGTCGCGGGGGTCTATGTCGCGGGTGAACGCAGAACTGCGAACGTGAAACCGGGTGGTCGCACTGGCCGCGACTTCGCCCGCCCGCCATTTCTCGCCGTCGCTTATGTCTTGGCGTAGTGCGCAGATCAGATCGCCGTGATCTTCCCATTCTTCGGTCACGCCGCCGAACGCGTCCACCGTGCCAACATTGCGCTGGAATTGCACCTTGCGGTCGAGCTTGCTTGCTATGCCCATGCTAACCTCGCTTTGCCCTCGGGTTGGCCTTGCATTCGGACGCCCTGCGCCACCGCGACAACAGTTGCCGCCGCTGGGTCAATTCGGCCTGTGGATCTCGAACGCGCCAGCTTGTGATTGCCTGCCGGGTCCACCAGCGTGATGGCGTCCGCAAACGCAGAACGCAGCAGCAGGGACGGGGTGGTGCGCACCTTGCCTTCGAACAGCGCGCGCCGGAATCTCTCCACATCTTCGGAACCGTCACGCCAGCCCATGCCGCGCCAGACACAGGGAACCCGGTCTAGGCCAGCGCCGCGCAGGGCCTCGATAAATTCAGCATGGCGGAACCTATCGCCCACAACAGCCGCCGGGGCTTGCCCGTCCAGCATGGCCACCACGTCAGCAAGGAACCGATCAACCGGCACTGTGGTGTCACCCATTGTCACCAGCTCGCCACGGTCGGACATTTCCACATAGCGCCCGGACACGCCGTCAGCTTGCCCACGGTCGGACAAACCCGGATTGCAGGGGAACGCGCCCACGCATTCTAAACGCCCTGTCACTGGCCAGAATAGCGCCGCTGCCGACATAGAACGGGAACCGCCCAGATCCACGCCGAGAACAACCGGGCCGTCACGCCGGGGCAATGCGTCCGGGGCAACCTCAGCCGCCAGCCATTCGTCGATTGTAACCAGCACGGAACGATCGTCAGACGCGACCCTTTGGTTTAAATTGAGGTTTCTGAAACTGGACAGGGCCGAACCGCCGCGCGCAATCGCCCGCCGTGCCTGCGATACAAGCCACTCAGGGGTTGCGCCGATGCCCTCACGCGCGCCGGGGTTGGCAATCAACAGGCTTTCCAAATCGTCAGGGGGCAAGCCGTCAGGGGGCCTATGCTCTTGCGCATAGGTGCCGGGGGGCGGCGCGTCGATCCACCGGCTGAACGTGTTGGTGTCATCCGGTGCGCTGGTCGAGATTATCAGGGCGATGCCGTCGCGCTTGCCCAGTCCGGACAAGATAGCGTTTTCGAGATTGTCGCCCTTTTCACGCTCCCACGCCGCCCGCTCGTCGAGGATGGCAAGCGTAGGTGCGCCGCCCAGAATGCTGCGCCCATCCGCCGGGATAACACGCGCCAGCCCGCCGCCGTTTGCGCTGGTCTCAACCTCCAGCCGGGAACCGCGCCGGATCGTGAATTGTTCTTGTTCGTCCTCTGGCAAGCCCTCGATAAATCCGACAAGGAACCCAAACGCGGTCTTGGCTTGGTCGCGGTTTCGAGCTGCGAAAATGATTTCTCGCTTGGGTTGGGGGGCAATCTCTCCGACAAGATGGCCCAGAGCGATGCCCGCCGATATGGCGGTTTTGGCGTTTCCTCTGCCAATCGACAGCAGCGCCACCGCCGTGCCCTTGGCAAACGCGCCGCGCACAAAGTCCTTTTGAAACTTGGCTAGCCGCATAGGCTTTCCAGCTTTGCGCCCCTCAGGAACGGTCAGCCGCGACAGAAACCGCAGCGCCGCAACCGCATCTTTGGACGCCCGCGCCATTAGGTTTTGCCCGGATTTTTTTGGGAATGAGAAAAGAACAGTCCCACACCGAGCCCGCTGGTTTTCAAAGGTCTCGGCATTGGTACCTTAATCAAACGCCCATCCTCACACGACGATAGCGCGCGCAGATCCGGGCCGCTGACGGGGCAAGCCTTGGGCTTTCGTCCATGTCGCCGCGCTTGTCGTATAGCCTCAGGGTCTGGTCGAGGATGGCCAGCGACAGGTCGCGGGGAATGTCGTCTTCGTCCGGGCCATAGCCTGCCGCGTAGGTGACACGGACAGGCAAGCCGGGATCGTCGGACAGGGTGACAACCGGGTGTTGTCCTATGCTGGTGGTCGCGGTGGTGATCGTGGTGGTGCTGCCGTCCGCATTGATGGCCACGACTGTGGGGGTGTCCAGCAGGGGGCCAATGGGCAGGATAAGCGACAGGCTTGCCGCCTCGGTCGCGTCTGCCTCTGCCACGATCGTTTGCGATAGCAGGGCAAGGTCCGTGTAACGCTCCAGCTCCAGAGCTGCCGCGCTCACATAGGCCATTGCGGTGGTGGTCTCTGCGCTCTCAATCCGCAGATGGTCGGCCAGCGCCGTGGTGGTCACAGGGTCGATGGTCGCAATCGGGGTGCGGGATATGATGCGCATGGTTCTCACCAATAGGTCAGCGTTGCTTACCTATAGCGCATCAATAATAGGTAAGCAATGTTTACCTATATGCACAACCTTTGCGCTCGCCGCATTGCCGCGCCGGGGCTTCACATAAAACCCGTTCTCAGACTCGCGGCTATCTCAGGTTGAACCGGCCAGCGTTGTGGGGGGTCTCTCTTATCTATTTTTCTGGGGGGGAATAATTGGTGCATCGTACACCCGGACAGCCGGACACCCCTTAGGGTGGTGTCCTGTCCGTCCGGATCCGGTCCGGGTGTTTATGCGTATGCCGGACAGGCGGACAAACCCGGACTGTCCGCCGCTGTCCGACTGTCCGGGCCTTGATATTGCTTAGAGAATCCAGACACAGCCCTCGTTAGTCTGCACAGCTCCCTTGCACAAAAGATCGTCAAAGGCTCGTTTTGCCGTTCTGCGCCGACTGTCTGCGCTATCCGCTGTCATTTTGCCCTTTAGAAACGTCATAAATTCGTCTGTGTTGACGTGATTTTTGCTGCCGGGTTCTGGCCATCCGGTGCCGCCGGGTGTTGGCTGTCCGTTGTCTGCGATGAACTGTTTCAACGCCTCCAGCGCCAGCTTTTGATTTGGGCTTAGGCTGCTCTTTTTCGGCTCGGGTGGATCTGTCTCTGTTAATGCTGCCGATGTAATTGGCTCGCCAAGCCGGGTTTTTCCCACCTCGATTTCCACCAGCTTGAACGCGATAGGCGGGGGCGTTGCTGCCTCTTTCATCTTTGTGTTGGTGATCGTGACGATGCTTTCGTCTTTCTCAATCCGGTATTCTGCATCAAGCGCGCCAAGCATTGCCATGCTGCCACGCGCTCGCTCTTTGTTGCCGTGGCCAGTGTGGTGGACGATCAGGGCCGTGGCGTCGTAACGGTCCTTCACCGCATCCACAGCAGAGATAAACGCCGTCATGTCTGCCGTGCTGCTTTCGTCGCCCGCGCCCATGTTTCGGTTGAGAGTGTCGATGATAATCATGGCCACGCTGCCAGCCTCTTGCGCTGCCACATCAATGGCCGCGATGATCTCTGATATGCTCTCTGGTGACAGGAACCGGGCCGCGACACTGGACACAAATAGAGGTTTGCCGTTGAGGCTGGCGCCGTGGTGCCGTTCCCATGCTGTTAGTCTGCGCTTGACGCCGTTTTTACCTTCGCCACAGATATAGATCACAGCGCCTTGCCGAACGTCGCGCCCATGAAACCCACAGCCTGTTGCGATTGATGCGGCTATATCCATCGCCACAAAACTCTTGCCGCTGCCGGGATCCGCAAACAAAAGTGCCAGCGTTTCGGCCTCAATTAGGCCAGTCACAAGATAATCCGGCTCTTTGAACTCCAGTTGATCCGCTCGGATCAGGCTAAACTTGCTGTTGTCTGGCCGGATCTTGGGGGTGATCTGCAAAGCCTCTTTGGCGAGGCGTTCAAGCTCGGCAGGGGCGTTGCCCTTTGCCAGCCAATCCGAAACGTCACCCTTTTCAGGCAAGCCCAACAATTCGAGAACCGCGCAACTCACACCAGCGCCGCGCAGTGACTCTTGCACCTTTGTTGCGTGGTCGCGTCCTGTCTGGTCATTGTCCGGCAGGATTACGACATTCTTGCCGCGTAGGGTCGTCGCGTAATCCTTATTCCATTTCCCCGCGCCGCCGGGGTTGGTCGTCGCCAAAAGCCCTTTGGCCTCCAGAGCGTGAACGTCCTTTTCGCCTTCCACCAGATAGATCGTGCTGCCGTCTGGTGCCGCTGCTATCTTTGGCAGTCTGTAAAGAACCTTGCGAATGCCCTTCACAGTCCACGCGCCGTCTGGTGCCCTCTGCCGAAAGTCCTTTGGCTCGAACCGGATCACGTCGAACAGATGCGCGCCGTTTTCGTCCTCGTATTTGTAGGTGTCCGTTTTGTGTTTATTGGCCTTTGTGGTGGCTGATTTCGTCGGTGGTGCTGGTGATCGTGCTTGCCCTGCCCGCTCGCGCAGCCAGTCCGCTGCCTGCCCTTTGGTTATATTCCGCTCGCGTCCGATAAGATCAAGAACGCCGCCGCCCTCGCTTTTTTCGTGGTCGTAGAATGTGCCCTTTTCCAGATCCACAGATAGGGAACCACGTTGCCCGAACCGCAATTCGTGCTGGCCAGATAGTTGCTTGTTAGGCTCGCCCAGAAGCTCCAGCGCCACGTCGCGCATGTGATCCACAAGTGCCAATTCGCCCGCCGGGGCAATCCCGGCGGCTATGTTGAAGCCCATATGATGTGTCATGGCGCGTCACCTCTGCGCCAGCGTGGTGACAATCTCCGGCATGTTCGCCGGATCTATAAACCAGCGTCGGCCCTCGCGGATCGCTGGAATGCGTCCATCGACGACAGCGCGCCACACGGTCGGATAGGTAACGCTCACGTCATGCTCACGCAGCGCGCGGGGCAATTCGTTCAGTGATATTTTTTGCGACATTTCGCACCCTGTTGATGTAAGGGGCTTGTCGGCGCGACACATTTCGTGTGAAGCTGTGCATAGGAAGTTACCGACAAGACACCCTTGTTGAAATTATGCCTCGTAGGTGCGACCAACACCTGCGGGGCTTTTTCTTGCGCGCTGTATCGATTTTGACATTTTTAAACTAGATCTAGACGGTTCACCGCGCGCTCACACATTCTATGGACTGATCGACAGTCAGGGCAAGGCTTTATTGGGTGATGTCCACCGCTTTATGCTTTTGTTAACCTTCAGAACGGCCACCAGCGCCGCCCTTGGGGTCGAGTGTCGGGCCGGTCCAGCAGTTTGCGCAGCTCATCAAGGTGACGCTCCCGCTCATCGAGAAGCCTTTCAGCCGCTTTAAGCTCGGCCTGTAACACCCTGATTTCAGCTTGTAAATTTATGGTTTCTTCTATGTCGGGTTTTGGAAACTGGGCATGAACTGGGGTTACAGGTGTTTCACCTCTCCGCGTATAGATCCGGGCCAGCTCTGACAGATCAAGCTGCCAAGATTCATCAATCTTTTCCCCAGATATTTTCCCTTTTTGCAGGTGTTTAAGCAATGTGGGGCGACTTACGTCAAAAATCTTTGACGCCTGCGCCATGCTTACCTTGCTCATTTTCAGCCCTCCCAGCTCTATCTATGTCGGGAACAGCAAAGTCTACATGTCGCCAGATGGCAAGGTGTTTGCACGCCGCCTGCGCCGGTTTCGCCGCCTGCATGGCTCCGAACAATAGAATTGATCCATCCGCCGGGTCTGGAATGCCTGCCCGCAACCGGTGCAGGTTTTGGTGGTCATCGGGTGTCTGGGTTTTCCGCAAGCCCTCTTTGCACAAGCCAGGCTGCAATAGATCGCCCTGGCGGTTTGCCTGGTGAATGTTGCGCCGCATTCTCTGCATGTCCTATCCATCCGGGCCAGCAGGTTGCGCGCGCTCCGCAGATCGTTGTGGTAGGCGCTCTCACAGGCTCGCCCGTTGTCGCAAAATTCGCGCCGGGGATCTCGCTCTAGGGGCAATCGTTCGTCGCACCACTTGCAACGCACGTCAGCCCATGGCGTTATTCCGTTATCCATTTTGCGCCGCCAATCGTTTCTTCCTTCGCAAGCGCTGGATTGCCCGCATTCCCTCAATGTCGTTTTGATAGGCCACCTTGGCGCGGTGACTGTTTGCACAGCGGGGGCTGCAATATGTCTTTTGCCCGATCTCCAGAGTGCCCTCGCATTGCGCGCAGCGTGTCCGTGTTACCCTGATAACGCTTTGTTCGGTCCATTCCGGCTGCGCCTCGCGCCACGCTGGCCGCTTGGCTCCAACTTGGCGGAAAGCCTCGGCCACAACCTCCTTCGCTGCCGTGTTTGCGTCACTCCAGCCCATGCCAGTGAGGCACAGCCCAGAGCGTAGGGACGCAATCAAAGTGCCTTCGTGGTTTAGCAGGGTCGGGGTGACGCCTTCGCGCCAATCGTCTGTGATGACTTCGGCAATCAACAGGATCAGCGACGCCCGCCGCTGAACTTTGTGCCCTGCCTTGATTTTCTGGCTGCGCTTGATCTGGTTTGACATATCAAACGCCACGCCCTTTTACTCGCCATTCCAGCCCACCAGCTTCATGGCCACCGCCGGGTCGATGCCCGCCGCTTGTGCCTCGGCCAGTGCTTTGATGATGCCCGACAGCGCCCGCGCCCTGCCGCCGGTGTCATAGCTTTGCACAGGGGTTTCCACGTCGATCAGGACAGCGCCGCCGAGTTTGGCGGATGCCTCTTGTTCGATCTGTTTGGCAATCGGGGCCATCGTATAGGTGACAAGCGCCCGCTGGCATTCCCTGAAAACAGGGCCGGTCGATGCCGGGTTGAGATACGCCGCCGGGATGCCGAACGCCTCCACAACAGCGCCACGCGCCTGCGCCAGCATTGCCGACGCCTCAGCCTTGCCCAGATCCGGGGTCAGATCGTCTCTGCGCTGGCCTAGTTGGGGATTCATGCCCGCCGCCGTTGCCTGCGCCACGCCCTCGATAATCAGGGTCGAGCCATGTTTGCCACGGATGGCCAGCCGCATGTTTTCCATGTCCTCTGCGCTGGAATCTGGCAGGGGCAACACCTGTGAACCAATCGGCGCGTCTCGGAATGTATCGCGCAGCGCGCCTTCGATCTGGTGCAACAAATTGGCGGATAAAGCCGAACGCTGCAACGGGGCCGTGCCCGTCCATGGGGATGCCGTGTCGCTGCCAATCCTTACATGCAACACCTCTTGCGCCAGAACCGTTTCAGATCGCCCGCCGCCTGCCTCAGGGATGCCCACGCGATAGGCCACCGGCCTGCCGTTGCGGGTGCTCACGTCCCAATCCACCGCCGGGACAATCCCGCCGCCGTCGATGATGCCGACGAACTCGCCGCGCAGCGCCAGAGAACGCCCCAGCAGCGCCATGGTGGCACGGTCCAGCATATCGGTGCCCGACACATCAGCAGACGCCAGAACGCCGCTCCAGAGGCTTACAGCCGCCTGCGCTGCGCTGGTCAGCTCTGCCAGATCCGACGCGCCGGTGATGTAGCTTTGCCGCGCTGCCATGATTGCCGCCGTGTATCCGGTGCCGGATGCGCGGGTTTCAACCGCTTCTGCTTTGGAATTGGTTTTTGTCTTGAATGGCCACATGCCCATGTCATGCCCTCCAGCGGGAATAGGGGTGAACCGTTACGCGGGGAACGGTTTCAACCTGCCAAGCCCGCGCCTCGATTTGCGCGCCCTCATACGCTGGCCGGGTCACGCCGCTGATTTCGAACAGATCCGCCCGGCTGATTGATCTCAGAACGCCATCGCCGCGCCGCTCGATCCTTTCGCCGCCGGGTGAAACGCGAAAACCCGGTGACAAGCCACGGATAAGCCCAGCCCGGTGCGCCTCGATAAAATCAGCCGCCCAGCTTGTGCCCGCCGATATTGTGGCCTCGATCTCCAGCGCCGTGTCGGTGTCGCGGATCTCCAAGGTGCCCGCCTGCCGACTGGCCAGAGGCTTGCCATAGTCGTGGCCTGACAACAGGTGCACGTCCTCGCCTGCCTCGATCCGCTGGCCAAAAGCCCGCGCCTCGATCCTCTCGAACCGCCCGCGCGCCAGCTCGGTTTCTGTGGCGTAGGGAAAGCGCCCGGACAACCGGACGCCTCCCTCAGTTGCGCGCAGCTCCAGCGCGCCAGATGCTGCGCCCCAGAGCATTATGCCAGCTCCAGCCCGGTCAGGACGCGCAGTTGCGCAGGACGCGCCACCGTCACATCGAGGGTGGCCAGCGCCGTCAGTCTCAGCCCGCCGCTTGCCGCATCACTGAACGGGTCGCGGATAATATCCACCGCGCCCCACGCGCCCACATAGAACGGGGCCACGCCGCCGGTGCTGGTGGTCAACAGCGCACTGGTGGCAACCGGATTGCCTGCCGGTGCTGCCAGCCCGTTGGACGTGGTGTTAATCGGTCCCATGAGGCGGGATAGCTTGTCCCATTCGGTCAAACCGCTGCCCGCGTCAAAGATTGTCGAGTCCAGAAAATCCCACAGCTCTGGTCGGATCATGGAACGAACCGCCGCCGAACTGCCCGCCGCATTGGCAACCATGAAGGCTGCAACCGCTGCACGGAAAGCGCCATGGCTGGCCGTGGCGTCAATCGCCGTTGCCGTGATGCCGTAGGTGCTCGCGCCCGCGATGACGCCCAGAGGCTGCCCAGAGGAACCAGAACCGTTGAACACAGCCGCGTCGATGGCCTGCCCGATAGCGCCCGCCATATCGCGCCGCACAGCTTGCTCCAGCGCGCTGCCGGATTGTTTCAGGCTGCGCCGGGTGATTTTCATCGTGATGCCCAACGTGTTGTCAGGCTGCATTGCCCGGTCGGTCGTGGCGTAAACGGTCGGGCCTGCCACGTCGCCAAGCTCGGTCGCCTGCCAGCCTGCCGCCACGGAACTGGTCACAACCGGCCATTCGGCTGCGCCTTGGTCGATGGCAATCATTTGTCCGCCCATCGCGCTGGCCATGGAACCGGGAAAGATCCGGTCGATGATTGGCCGGGTGCTGATAGGGTCGGGGGTGCCGCTTGCCACGGTTTCGCCTGCCCGTTGCTCCAGAGCTGCCCATGGCACAGGGATGCCACGGAACCCACCAGCGCCGCGCAGCTCTGACACGATTTCAGCCGTGCGCCCGGACAGGGCCGCGCCTTCGTCGAGGTGCAAAGCAACCTGCCGCATCTCAAACCCGGCCATCATTTCAGCCCATTCCTTGCTCGAACGGGTTTCCAGCTCGCCCTTGGCCGCTTGGCGTTGTTCGTCCTCTCCGATCAGGGCCGCACGGAACTTGCGCTCGTTGTCCTGATATTCGCCGTCCATGGCGTCCATCTTGGAACGGGTTTCGTCGGTCAGGGTTTCCGCCCCTGCCATCTCTGCCAGCGCCTGCCTTATCTCCGACTGTCTGCGCTGGATCTTCACTGATTCAAGCATTTTGATTTCCTTCTGCTCGCTTGGTGTTTGTGGCCAGCTCGGCCACCGCTTTGCGCCATGCTTGGCGCTCTGGATTAGGCTTGTTGCCCATTTCCCGGTTGGTTTCGTCAGTGTGGCAGGGGCCGCATAGGGTCAGGCAATTCCCCGGCTCGAATGCCAGCGCCGGAAAGTCTGCCACGCGCTTGACGTGGTGAACCTCCAGACGCCGACGCGCGCCACAGTGCTGGCAACACCAGTTGTCACGCTCAAGAACAGCATGGCGAACCGCCTGCCATTCGGGACGCCTTAGCGCCCATCTACCGGGCCGCTTAGACATCGGTGCGCCGCGCACAGGTCAGCTCGATCAGTTGACGCCTGCCGGGGTGAACCTGTTTTGTGCCGGTGATTTCGAAGGTTTCGCCCTCGCACAGAACCCGGTCGCGGGGGTCTATGTCGCGGGTGAACGCAGAACTGCGAACGTGAAACCGGGTGGTCGCACTGGCCGCGACTTCGCCCGCCCGCCATTTCTCGCCGTCGCTTATGTCTTGGCGTAGTGCGCAGATCAGATCGCCGTGATCTTCCCATTCTTCGGTCACGCCGCCGAACGCGTCCACCGTGCCAACATTGCGCTGGAATTGCACCTTGCGGTCGAGCTTGCTTGCTATGCCCATGCTAACCTCGCTTTGCCCTCGGGTTGGCCTTGCATTCGGACGCCCTGCGCCACCGCGACAACAGTTGCCGCCGCTGGGTCAATTCGGCCTGTGGATCTCGAACGCGCCAGCTTGTGATTGCCTGCCGGGTCCACCAGCGTGATGGCGTCCGCAAACGCAGAACGCAGCAGCAGGGACGGGGTGGTGCGCACCTTGCCTTCGAACAGCGCGCGCCGGAATCTCTCCACATCTTCGGAACCGTCACGCCAGCCCATGCCGCGCCAGACACAGGGAACCCGGTCTAGGCCAGCGCCGCGCAGGGCCTCGATAAATTCAGCATGGCGGAACCTATCGCCCACAACAGCCGCCGGGGCTTGCCCGTCCAGCATGGCCACCACGTCAGCAAGGAACCGATCAACCGGCACTGTGGTGTCACCCATTGTCACCAGCTCGCCACGGTCGGACATTTCCACATAGCGCCCGGACACGCCGTCAGCTTGCCCACGGTCGGACAAACCCGGATTGCAGGGGAACGCGCCCACGCATTCTAAACGCCCTGTCACTGGCCAGAATAGCGCCGCTGCCGACATAGAACGGGAACCGCCCAGATCCACGCCGAGAACAACCGGGCCGTCACGCCGGGGCAATGCGTCCGGGGCAACCTCAGCCGCCAGCCATTCGTCGATTGTAACCAGCACGGAACGATCGTCAGACGCGACCCTTTGGTTTAAATTGAGGTTTCTGAAACTGGACAGGGCCGAACCGCCGCGCGCAATCGCCCGCCGTGCCTGCGATACAAGCCACTCAGGGGTTGCGCCGATGCCCTCACGCGCGCCGGGGTTGGCAATCAACAGGCTTTCCAAATCGTCAGGGGGCAAGCCGTCAGGGGGCCTATGCTCTTGCGCATAGGTGCCGGGGGGCGGCGCGTCGATCCACCGGCTGAACGTGTTGGTGTCATCCGGTGCGCTGGTCGAGATTATCAGGGCGATGCCGTCGCGCTTGCCCAGTCCGGACAAGATAGCGTTTTCGAGATTGTCGCCCTTTTCACGCTCCCACGCCGCCCGCTCGTCGAGGATGGCAAGCGTAGGTGCGCCGCCCAGAATGCTGCGCCCATCCGCCGGGATAACACGCGCCAGCCCGCCGCCGTTTGCGCTGGTCTCAACCTCCAGCCGGGAACCGCGCCGGATCGTGAATTGTTCTTGTTCGTCCTCTGGCAAGCCCTCGATAAATCCGACAAGGAACCCAAACGCGGTCTTGGCTTGGTCGCGGTTTCGAGCTGCGAAAATGATTTCTCGCTTGGGTTGGGGGGCAATCTCTCCGACAAGATGGCCCAGAGCGATGCCCGCCGATATGGCGGTTTTGGCGTTTCCTCTGCCAATCGACAGCAGCGCCACCGCCGTGCCCTTGGCAAACGCGCCGCGCACAAAGTCCTTTTGAAACTTGGCTAGCCGCATAGGCTTTCCAGCTTTGCGCCCCTCAGGAACGGTCAGCCGCGACAGAAACCGCAGCGCCGCAACCGCATCTTTGGACGCCCGCGCCATTAGGTTTTGCCCGGATTTTTTTGGGAATGAGAAAAGAACAGTCCCACACCGAGCCCGCTGGTTTTCAAAGGTCTCGGCATTGGTACCTTAATCAAACGCCCATCCTCACACGACGATAGCGCGCGCAGATCCGGGCCGCTGACGGGGCAAGCCTTGGGCTTTCGTCCATGTCGCCGCGCTTGTCGTATAGCCTCAGGGTCTGGTCGAGGATGGCCAGCGACAGGTCGCGGGGAATGTCGTCTTCGTCCGGGCCATAGCCTGCCGCGTAGGTGACACGGACAGGCAAGCCGGGATCGTCGGACAGGGTGACAACCGGGTGTTGTCCTATGCTGGTGGTCGCGGTGGTGATCGTGGTGGTGCTGCCGTCCGCATTGATGGCCACGACTGTGGGGGTGTCCAGCAGGGGGCCAATGGGCAGGATAAGCGACAGGCTTGCCGCCTCGGTCGCGTCTGCCTCTGCCACGATCGTTTGCGATAGCAGGGCAAGGTCCGTGTAACGCTCCAGCTCCAGAGCTGCCGCGCTCACATAGGCCATTGCGGTGGTGGTCTCTGCGCTCTCAATCCGCAGATGGTCGGCCAGCGCCGTGGTGGTCACAGGGTCGATGGTCGCAATCGGGGTGCGGGATATGATGCGCATGGTTCTCACCAATAGGTCAGCGTTGCTTACCTATAGCGCATCAATAATAGGTAAGCAATGTTTACCTATATGCACAACCTTTGCGCTCGCCGCATTGCCGCGCCGGGGCTTCACATAAAACCCGTTCTCAGACTCGCGGCTATCTCAGGTTGAATCGGCCAGCGT
>ERZ887830.838-NODE-838-length-18572-cov-10.979262_pt1 | contig 18572 bp, 5 predicted proteins | sample MGYA00521101_ERZ887830 | MGnify/ENA primary metagenome ERZ887830 (study PRJEB32303, sample SAMEA104408592) | aquatic metagenome | biome: Marine water; feature: Pelagic; material: water | place: Baltic Sea | collected 2014-06-05T16:38:00 | depth 1,762 m ... | reverse complement strand
AGCTCAAGAAATTAGCGCGCGCGGCGGTGACACCACGGCGCGCTCGTGCGGTGAGGTGGCTTGCGACAGATGCCTTCGCAGGACGGGCAGGGATGGCTTACTTTCCCGCCTCCCTACGAAGCCTTACTGTCGATCACGTGGCCAGGAGGCACGTGGCCTCCTTCGTATAACCGCTCTTACACAACGAGGGTGTAAGAGGACTTATACATCAAGTCGTAACGACCTCACCACCCAGGGCTACCCCATCGAGGGGGATGCCGTGGATTAGGCGAGTAGTTACACAGGTGGTAGGTGCATATATCGGAGCACTTCACCCGTTGCACTGGGTGTCGTTCCGAAGCGACTCCGGGGCTCTCCGAGAGCACCGACCACCCCACTCCCTTGGGCAACATATGGGACTCTGGAAACTCGCCCCGGCTCACGCCGCTTGCGTGAAGCCGGGGAAGAGCTCCTCCATATCACGTCCCCCGTTACCCGACCGCTGCATAGCCTTCGAGGCGGAGATTTGCGCGCGCCGCGTCATGCGGGCGTAGATCCGACCGATGTCGGAGGCCCAGCGGCCCTTGGCCTGCAGCAACGACTGCGAGGCCCCCTCATCGGCGAGGTCAGTCGCGCCTCCGATGCGGAAGGCGTGAGCGCCCGTGCGGCCCTTCTGGCCCGCCGCCTTGAAGACCTCGTCCGCAAACTTGCGCAACCGCCGGACGGTGAGGCACTTGCCGCCGACCCGAAACAGCGGCGTCCGGTGCTCTTTACCGGCCTCGCACGGGTCGACCTCCACCATCCGGCGGAGGGCCGCGTAGGTGTCGGCACCGCCGCCGTCGCCTTCGGCCAGGATAATGGGGACTTTGGCCGCCAGCTCCCCGTTGCGTCGCTTGCATGGTCGCAGCATGACGCATGCATAGCGCTGATCACCCTTGCGACCGAACGAGAGGTCCCCTCGAGTCGGCGTCCGGGGTGTGACCCCCGGTGGGCACGGCTCCCCGTCGCCGCTGGCGATTTCGTACGCCCGCGCGAGGGCTTGCCACGCCGTGGTACCCGCCGCCCAAAGGTTGCACGCATCCCTGGACTGCTCCCCCAAAGCTGCAGAAGCTTTCCACGCCGCCCGCAGGTGGCGGCGTCGAATACCGCGTCGCTCCCGTCGCTCCGTCTTGGGGCGGTCGCGGCGCAGCGCCTTTATGATGGCTGGAAGCCGCTGCGGGTCGCCCGCGATGGCGAAGCCGTAGCGCACCGACAGCTCAGCCTTTGCCATGCTCACGTACTCCGATACCGTATCTGTCTGTAATGGTTTACCCGTCCGTTTGTCCTTGCGGCGAAACAAGTACTCGGCGAACATGATGAGGCTCCACTCGTTGTGGAGCAGCGCCTTCATGTCGCCCGATCGTCGCGGCTCAACGAAGAAAGCCCGCGACGGCATGCGGCGCTGAAGACGGTCGAGATGGTTGAAAACTGTCTTCAGCTTCTTCTTTGATGTGGGCGCAAGGCGTTGCGCAAGGTGATCATACGCATTGCCCCCGAGCGTTGCCGCCCACTCGTCCTCGTCCATGTCCTCCGAGTCCGACGGGGCGCTGCCGCGTTTGCCCTCGCGGCCTGGGACGAGGGCGCGCACGGGAGGGCGCGGGTGAGGTCGGCGGATTCACCGTCCAACTCGCTCGCGATCGTTCCCGTTCCTACTTTTACTCGCGATTGTGTGCCCGTCGATACCGAAGCGACCGCATCCCTGCGGATCGCACACCGTTTCGAGTACCGTCGCCGCTGCTGCGGCTCAGGCATGCCCCGCGGAGAGGAAGGCTGACCCCTTCTCCGCCCTCTGCGGAAGACGCGCGGCACCCTCGAGGGCGTCCCACGCGTCGCGCGTGAGCTCGAGCTCTTCGGTTTGCATGCCTGCTTCCCGCGCTTCGTGTAGGATTGTCGATGCAAGCTCGCCGCCGTAGCCATTCCGGGAAAGCCCGTCGGCGGCGCGGTTGCGTTTACCTGGTTGGTGAAAGGCCAGCAACTGAATGTGCGGGTGCCTCGCCAAAAGCCACCGAATCAGTTCATTGATTTGGGGCGAGCCGCTCGCTTCGCTGTTGATCGCCGCCCTGGCAGCGATGCAATCGGTGAAGACGTAGACGTGAGAGACGCCTTCGAGGCTCCCGATGAGGGCGTCCAAAACAGCCACGACCCCGAACCCCTCGCCCGCTGGCATGGAGAGGTCGTTGCCCTGGAGGGCCCGCAGCGCCCACTGCGGCCACTCCTCCGACGTGTACAGGAGTGTAGGCCTCTGCCCGTCCCGGCGAATAGGGCTATACCCTCCCACGCCCGTGCCATTCTCTCGCGCAGCATCCGTGAAGATTACCGCCACGCCCGGCGCATCGAGCGGCGGGAAGGAGCGTTTGGGCGCGAGGGGCGACGCGAGCCCCCGCTCGAGAGCCGCTCGCCACCATTGCATGGCCTCCTGGAAGGCGACCTGCGGCGCCGTACCGCCATGCAAGTGCAAGGACCTCGGCGGCCGTGTTTGGCGGCCCGCCATACCTTCGGTCACCTTTTGCCGCTTAACTCCGGTTCCCTTCTTTCCGCCGCCGCCGCCCCGCTTGCGGCGAGCCGATACGACGGCGAAGCACGGGGCGAGGTGCGGCTTACACGCGGGCTCGATTTGCGACATGTTGCCGAGCCTGCCCACCAGCGTGTCGATCGGCCCTCGGGGCGTGGTGCGCTTTGCCGCATCGACACCGCTTTCCCCTCGCTCCGGAAGCAACGCTTGAATGTCTCCGAGCATCCCCCGCCGTTTGGCCTCGGGGCAAAACATGTCACCGTCATGTTCGCACCCCGGGTCGTCCCCCGCATCGACCCCGATGCCGAGAGCGATGATTCGCCAGTCGAGCTCGACTTTTGCGGCCGCAATGGCCCACCCGGAGCGCTTGAAGCGCTGCGCGGCAAGCCTCTGGTGTGCCTGCGGGCGCGACTCCACACCGGCGAGCGTGCTCGATGTGCGGTGGGCCCCCTTCAAGCGGGCTCCCGCCGCGAGAAAGGAGGCGCCGAGCTCATCGTCGAGGTACATCATCGAGTACCCGGCGAGTTGCTGTCCGAGGCGGTGCATCCACGCCTGCGTGGTGACCGCCGGCGGAAGCATGGCGTCGTACGCCTGCATGTCCCTATCGCCCCGTGCTTTGATCGAAAGGCTCACGCGTTGAAAGAAACCCACCATGTGAGAGGTTCCGAAGAGGCACCGGTAGTTGCATCGGAAGCCATCCTTCCAAATGAACCCCTGGTGCCACAGCTCCGACCAGTGGACAGCTATCATCCGATAGGCGTCGGACAGGTCGAGCGCCCAAAGGACAACCCTTTCGCATACCTCCCACGGTACCCCGAAATCCGAAATCGCCTCGAGGAGGTGACCGACGAGATCGAAGAGTGCCTCCGGCGACCTCGCGGTGCGCATCATGGCGATCGCTTCAGCGAGGTGCTGTACCGCGCAGAGGTTGTGGTCCGGCCACAAGGTCTTGTCGATCGCCTTGTTACGGCTATCGAACCCTTCCATGGCGATGGAGTCATCCGTTGTTACCCGCCACTTGAGCTTCGTTACGAACTCCTCGCCCTGCTGTTTGTGTTTGGCGACGCACACCACGTTGTACGCGACCACCCTCCCCGGAATGGTCAGCGGGAAAGCGTGGCCGCGCGACACTCTGCCCTCGGCTTCCTCCTTGTCGATCAGCTCCGCCGCGGGAGCGGCGTTGAGTTGGAAGCCCTTATGATGATACATGAAGACCGAGTCTTGCTTCATCGTTGACCCTGAGATGGCGCCATCGATTTGCGAGAGCATACCGTGGTCCTCGCTACCGAGCTCGTGCGCCCATTCTCGGATCAGGAACTCGTCGACGTCTCCTTGGGCTCGAGCCCGCAAGGAGTCGACGGCGTCCCTCATACCGACCGGCACCACGTCCAAGACGTCGGTCGTATCCCAACCCCCCGGCACGTCCCTCGCCCACTCGTGTAGCTCCTCCAACGGCACCGTAAAGGTGGCCGGAGCGTCGGACCGCTCGTCGCCCTCGGCGGCTTCGCCGAGGTCGTGGCGAACCGCCGCGCTGCCCTCCCTTCCCCATCGGTAGATCTCGTCTACCTTAGCGGCTCCTTTGATGAAGAGGGCCTCAACATGGAGGGGAGGAGGGGGAGCTCCTCTCGGCCAAGAAGGAGGCGATGGCCTCACCACCGGGTCGGTCTTGGGCGGTGGCGCTTGGAGCGGTAGCGCACGATCCATGAGCGCCGCTACCTCTTCAGGCACCGCGCGCCGCCGCGAGCAGAAGCGCAGCTCCCTGCTGCGGGCTTCGTCGTCAGCGAGGAGCTCGGCGTCGCCCCTTTCCTCCCAATGCTCGGGAAGAGCTTTGACCGCTGACCTCCACGCCACGCTCACGCTTCGCCGAGTTTCCTCCTCGCCGCTCGCGCCGAGGCCTCCCCGCTGCTGTCGCACCTGCCGCAGCAGCGGCTCCGGCCGCGTTTTCGCGGGCGCGCTCGCCGGCGCCCTGACCGCTGGCTCGAGGAGGCATGCTCCGCACTTCCTCCGGCACGCTCGCGGTGACGCTCGCCAGGCCAATCCCTGATCGTATGCGCCCTGCAGGCCGAGCTCGGAGAAAGGCGACCTTACCGGGATTTCGCCCACCGGACGGTACTCCCAAAGGCGGAGAGCCTCCTTGTGCAGGCCAGCTCGCATGACTTCCGGAGCCGCGGCATCGAGCGCGGCGGACCGCACGGCGGCGTAGGAGCCGCCGAGCCCTCCGAGCACGACCCATTTGTTCATCTCTGAAGACCAATACGACGATTGCTCGGAGATAGAGTTGCCCGAGGCATCTTTGCCGGCGCACTCCTTGTGGTTCTCGTGCAGGCACGGCAGAGCCGCGGCCTGGAGCGATTCCCACGTCTCTTCGTCCGCGAAGAGCGTCGTACCCTTCTCGTGTGGGCAACGACTCATGCATTGCACCACGTCGAGCTCCCGCACCCCGAAACGCTCCTTCATCTCGAGAGTGCGCGGGTGGAGCGATAGCGGCGCGTGCTCGGCGAAACGGTCCCGATAGAACCGGACCTTTCGCGGATCGCCCCTGTCGACGGGATGCTCAGCGATGAGTCTCCCTCCCTCCCACTCGAGGGTGGCGGCGGCGACGTCCCACCCCCAAAGGACGAACCTCTCGTGCTTGCTGAAGTACGGCTCCCATCCCTCCGCGCATTCCGGTACACCGGGTAGCGCCGACCTCAAACGCAACGGCGGCGCCTCGGGCTCGCCGGGCGGCACCGGGACGAGCTTCATGCAGGTGAAGCTCTGGCACGGCATCGCCATGATGACGGTCAACCACCAACCGGCGAGGGCGGCGGCCAAAATGGTCCCGCACACCGCCCCAGAAGTGAGGTCGCCATGCACCCGGTCTCGTTGGGTATCGTAGCACGCGGCCACGCCGCCTTGGCGCCATGCCCAATCCTCCACATCGCCGTCACGCCTCGGCCCGGCGAAGAGGGCGCAGATCGTGCGCTCCCTGCCGGCCATGAGCGCTTTGACCAACGGGTCGTGGCGGTGCACCGGCACGCCGAGGGCGATGGAGCATGCCCGCGCATATACCTCGCGAAACGTAGCGCATTCGAGTTGGTCCCGATCGGAGGACACGGGTACCTTCGAAGCGATGACGAGCCTCGGCTCGCTACCGTCGGCGTTTCGAATCAGCAGGGCGCGAGCCGCTGCTTCGAGAGCGTCGTCGCCGCCCCCAAGATTATTGGGTTCGCGCTCTTCGTCGAGCGCCTCCCATAACGCCACACGCTCCACCTCGGCGGTGGGAACGATGAAGATGCATGCCCCTTGGAAGGTGCTTGCGATCGACGGTATTCGAAGTGGCACGGTCGGGCGAGGTAGCCGGTCGGCTGCCCTCCTGCCGCCGGCCTCGGTACCGCACCGCGGATACCTCTCGGATTCGGACGCGACCTCGGGCCGCTCGGTTACCTTCTCGGAGCCTACCTTGGTTGGCTCTGCGAACGATACCGCCACACGGGGAAGGAGCCCGTGAGGCTTGGCATCCTTTCGCTCGAGGTGGGGGAGGGATCTCTTCCCCCCCCCTTTTCCTCTTCCCTTGTCGCACGCGTGCGATGCGCTGGGAGGCGACTGCACAGCCCAGGCACATCGCATCGTGATTCCCTTACCCTCGGGTACCCGAACCGAGGTACCCGTACCCGTACCCGTACCTTCGAGCATGCCACATTCGAGCGGGATCACTCACTCGACGAGGAAGACACACTCGACTCGCTCGTGTCCGAGTCCGACTCGGGTACCGGCTGCGACGCGGGAGCTACCGACCTCGCCGCCGCCCGGCGTGCTTGCTCCGCGTAGATCACGCCGAGCGCGTCCTCAGCCGGCCTCTTCGCTCCTCGTACCTCCCGTACCTCCCGTACCTCCCGTACCTCCGATACCTCTGCCTCGACCGATGCCGCCGGTGTCCCTGCCGGCGGCGGCGGCGGCGAGGCCAAACGGGGGCGCTGCGGCGCCGCGGGCCCGGAGCCGGGGACTGCGAACGTCACGCGCGCCGCCCCCGGCTCCGCTCCCTGTCATTTCGAAGGGGTGCACTTCGTGATGACCTTCATCTTGTCGACCCAACCCGTGGGGAAGTTGGCGGGGTGCTCGAAGGGGCAATTGGCGTGGCGGCATCCGTCCTTCTGGACCATGTAGAACCAGCAGAACTCCTTGAACTCCTTCTTGTGCATCTCCTCGGCCTTCTTCCACTCCCCCACCGCGATCGTCGGGCGGTTCTTCCACAGCGGCCCCTTGAAGCCCGCCGTCGTCGCCGCCGCTGCAGCTCCGCCGCCGCCGGCCAATCCGCCACCCTTGGGCGTCGGCTTGCCCTTGTCCTTAGGCGGGTTCGGCTGCTTCACCGACTTGGCGCCCTCGACGCCCCCGTGGTACGAGCGCGCGTCGGTGAGCAAGCGCTCGAGGAAATGCGACCGGTCCTCGATCGCCGCCTCGAAGCTCGGCATGCCCTGCGCGCCGAGCGACTTGCGGTAGACATAGATGCGCTGCTCGTACGAGTCGAGTACCTTATCGAGCCACTCGTAGAGCTTCGCTACCGAGAGCGTCGAGGCCTTGTCGAGGCTCTCCGACAGGCGAGCCGTCACTACCTCCATGCCGGCCTTGTCGAAGCCGAGCTGGTCGCACCACTCGGTGAGGCACGCCAGCAGCAAGTTCCACGAAATGCGCAACCCCCCGAGAGTGTCCTTACCGCTGCACGTTTCGATGCTCTTCTTGGCGATAGCGACCGCCTTACCCAGCGCGTTCGAGCCGAGGCGCACCGCCTCGCCGAGTACCGCCTGGTCGGCTCCCTTTACCTCTGCCGTCCTCGACGAGGACTGCACGACGTGCTTGTCCGCAGCCTTGCCGATGCCCTCCACCAGCGAGTACCGCATGGTGTGGACACCGTGCGGCAGGCTGCGCAGCTGCCGCTGCTGCGTCGCTACTTTCTCACTGATAAGCGCTACACGCATGCAGCCGGGCAGCTCACCCATGTGTCGATCGCGTCGCGAGCTGTGGTCGATCTCATCGAGCCCCCTCTTGACCGACTGCTCGCGAGCCGCCGAGTTGACAGCATCCTTGTAGCTCCGGATTTGCTCCGCCCCACGCTCATCCAATGCTTTGCGGAGGTCGTCGTGCGATAGACGCTTGTCGTCGCGCCCGCGACTCGACGAACGCGACGGGCTGCGCCGCCGCGAGCGATCGTCGTGCCGGCGATGGTCGCCGCGGCCGCTGCGGTCGTCCCTCGGCTGCTTCGCCGCTGCGCGCAGCCTCTCGAAGATTTGAATGCCCACACGCGCCACGTCACTCGCCTGCGGCTGCTCGTCGTCGCGCCAGGTGACCCAGCTGTCGACGCGCTGCGAGAGCCGGGCCTCGGCCTGGAGGACGAAGGCCTCGTAGGCCGCGAGCAGCCTGTCCTGCGACCCCGAACGAGCCGCGCCCGCGATGGCGCTCGCCTCGTCGGGCAGCACCTCGGCCCAGCGCTCCTCACCGCTGAAAACAACAGCGATTTCAAGCAGGCTGAACGGCGAAGCCCCCGCCAGCGTTTCGAGGCATGCATACCTCGGCTGCTGCGCAAGGGGCCGCCGTTGCGCTGGGGGGGTACGCGAGCGCGCGCGACGCGGGTGGCGCGGCGGCGTGGGCGGGCTGAAGGACCGGCTACGCCGCAGCCCCGGCGGCGTGAGCGAGCGCCTGGGCCGCAAACGATCATCCCGTCCCCCCCGCGATGGAGCACGCCCCCGAGCAGGAGCATCAGCCGACTCGGAGTAGTACAGAGACGAGTTCGGCGACAGCGAAGAAACGCCGCGGCGCGGCGCCGGGTTGCGCCCAGGCGGGTCGCGCCCCGGCGGCAGAGCCTGGTTCCCCCTCCCCCCTCCGCGATCATCCCCCCCTGCGTTCAAAGCAGCAGCAGCAGCAGCCGCCGCCGAGCGCCGCGCCGCGTCCAAGAACGCCCTGGCTGCCGGGTCCGCGGCCGCCCGCGTCGGCGCAACGAAGGTCTTGTACAGGTCTCTCACCACCAAACCGACCTTCGACGGGTCCTTCGGGTCGAGCATGCCGAAGCTCCGAAGCGACGCCAGGCGACCCTTTTCAGGAGATGCCTTTTCATGGCGCAAAATTGCATCAGCAGTTGAAAGCAAGATCTGGCGCGCGTCGTTGCCCGTCGGGAGGACGAAGAAGTCCCCCGACGACGCGCCGGTGATCTTCGCAGCGAAAATGAGCAGCGGCTCCGGCTGATACCAGACGTGGTCAGCGCTCTCACTCGCGCCGCAGGCCCTCAGCACCGTCAGGAGCCACTCGAACCCAACCTGCCCCACATCGATGAACCCAGGCCCCCTCTCCAACTTCCCCACGAGCAGCGCCTCGTCGTCGCCCTCGCCGCCAGGATGCTGCTCCAGGCGCCGATCCACATGTCCCGGCGCCGTCGGCCGCATGAAGAGGCGGAAGAACTCGTCAGCGGCGTACGCCTTGACATTCCCCGCCCCCCCCACGATGCCATCCCCCCCGTCGCTCATACCAACCTCGAAGTAGAAGGTGTCGGCGAACCGCACCTTCATCAGCCGCCAGTCGGTGTCACGGAACACAGCCTCCTGCGCCGTGCAACGACGACGGAAAAGGCTGCCTACAGTCACGCCCTGAAAGATGTGCGTGACGACGTCCCCACCGATTGCAACTCCACCCGACACGAAATTCCCGAAAGCCACTTCGCGCCTGGCGTCGGCGCCTGTCGTCGCCACCAGGTAACCGGTGCCAGAAGCGTACCTGGAGCCCGTCACCTCGTAGATGGTAGAGTCGGGCGCCATCCGGATGAAGACCCCCTTACCGTTTCCAACCTCGCTCATAGCCTTCTTTTTCCCAGCCAGTGTCGCTGGAAGGTCACGAATGGCCATGTGAATGCCACCGCCTTCCTCGACGATGCCCCAGTCATAGATCTCCTCAAATGTCGCGGCAGCGCCTGTTGTGCTCGCCGCCACCATCATAGCTCAAGAAATTAGCGCGCGCGGCGGTGACACCACGGCGCGCTCGTGCGGTGAGGTGGCTTGCGACAGATGCCTTCGCAGGACGGGCAGGGATGGCTTACTTTCCCGCCTCCCTACGAAGCCTTACTGTCGATCACGTGGCCAGGAGGCACGTGGCCTCCTTCGTATAACCGCTCTTACACAACGAGGGTGTAAGAGGACTTATACATCAAGTCGTAACGACCTCACCACCCAGGGCTACCCCATCGAGGGGGATGCCGTGGATTAGGCGAGTAGTTACACAGGTGGTAGGTGCATATATCGGAGCACTTCACCCATGCAACACTCTTAGCCTAAAAGCCCTGAGTGATTAGCTTACCAGTTGTGTAGCTTGTCTCTCGCCGTTCCACGGAGGTGTGGGTGGGTGGGAGCTCAAGAAATTAGCGCGCGCGGCGGTGACACCACGGCGCGCTCGTGCGGTGAGGTGGCTTGCGACAGATGCCTTCGCAGGACGGGCAGGGATGGCTTACTTTCCCGCCTCCCTACGAAGCCTTACTGTCGATCACGTGGCCAGGAGGCACGTGGCCTCCTTCGTATAACCGCTCTTACACAACGAGGGTGTAAGAGGACTTATACATCAAGTCGTAACGACCTCACCACCCAGGGCTACCCCATCGAGGGGGATGCCGTGGATTAGGCGAGTAGTTACACAGGTGGTAGGTGCATATATCGGAGCACTTCACCCGTTGCACTGGGTGTCGTTCCGAAGCGACTCCGGGGCTCTCCGAGAGCACCGACCACCCCACTCCCTTGGGCAACATATGGGACTCTGGAAACTCGCCCCGGCTCACGCCGCTTGCGTGAAGCCGGGGAAGAGCTCCTCCATATCACGTCCCCCGTTACCCGACCGCTGCATAGCCTTCGAGGCGGAGATTTGCGCGCGCCGCGTCATGCGGGCGTAGATCCGACCGATGTCGGAGGCCCAGCGGCCCTTGGCCTGCAGCAACGACTGCGAGGCCCCCTCATCGGCGAGGTCAGTCGCGCCTCCGATGCGGAAGGCGTGAGCGCCCGTGCGGCCCTTCTGGCCCGCCGCCTTGAAGACCTCGTCCGCAAACTTGCGCAACCGCCGGACGGTGAGGCACTTGCCGCCGACCCGAAACAGCGGCGTCCGGTGCTCTTTACCGGCCTCGCACGGGTCGACCTCCACCATCCGGCGGAGGGCCGCGTAGGTGTCGGCACCGCCGCCGTCGCCTTCGGCCAGGATAATGGGGACTTTGGCCGCCAGCTCCCCGTTGCGTCGCTTGCATGGTCGCAGCATGACGCATGCATAGCGCTGATCACCCTTGCGACCGAACGAGAGGTCCCCTCGAGTCGGCGTCCGGGGTGTGACCCCCGGTGGGCACGGCTCCCCGTCGCCGCTGGCGATTTCGTACGCCCGCGCGAGGGCTTGCCACGCCGTGGTACCCGCCGCCCAAAGGTTGCACGCATCCCTGGACTGCTCCCCCAAAGCTGCAGAAGCTTTCCACGCCGCCCGCAGGTGGCGGCGTCGAATACCGCGTCGCTCCCGTCGCTCCGTCTTGGGGCGGTCGCGGCGCAGCGCCTTTATGATGGCTGGAAGCCGCTGCGGGTCGCCCGCGATGGCGAAGCCGTAGCGCACCGACAGCTCAGCCTTTGCCATGCTCACGTACTCCGATACCGTATCTGTCTGTAATGGTTTACCCGTCCGTTTGTCCTTGCGGCGAAACAAGTACTCGGCGAACATGATGAGGCTCCACTCGTTGTGGAGCAGCGCCTTCATGTCGCCCGATCGTCGCGGCTCAACGAAGAAAGCCCGCGACGGCATGCGGCGCTGAAGACGGTCGAGATGGTTGAAAACTGTCTTCAGCTTCTTCTTTGATGTGGGCGCAAGGCGTTGCGCAAGGTGATCATACGCATTGCCCCCGAGCGTTGCCGCCCACTCGTCCTCGTCCATGTCCTCCGAGTCCGACGGGGCGCTGCCGCGTTTGCCCTCGCGGCCTGGGACGAGGGCGCGCACGGGAGGGCGCGGGTGAGGTCGGCGGATTCACCGTCCAACTCGCTCGCGATCGTTCCCGTTCCTACTTTTACTCGCGATTGTGTGCCCGTCGATACCGAAGCGACCGCATCCCTGCGGATCGCACACCGTTTCGAGTACCGTCGCCGCTGCTGCGGCTCAGGCATGCCCCGCGGAGAGGAAGGCTGACCCCTTCTCCGCCCTCTGCGGAAGACGCGCGGCACCCTCGAGGGCGTCCCACGCGTCGCGCGTGAGCTCGAGCTCTTCGGTTTGCATGCCTGCTTCCCGCGCTTCGTGTAGGATTGTCGATGCAAGCTCGCCGCCGTAGCCATTCCGGGAAAGCCCGTCGGCGGCGCGGTTGCGTTTACCTGGTTGGTGAAAGGCCAGCAACTGAATGTGCGGGTGCCTCGCCAAAAGCCACCGAATCAGTTCATTGATTTGGGGCGAGCCGCTCGCTTCGCTGTTGATCGCCGCCCTGGCAGCGATGCAATCGGTGAAGACGTAGACGTGAGAGACGCCTTCGAGGCTCCCGATGAGGGCGTCCAAAACAGCCACGACCCCGAACCCCTCGCCCGCTGGCATGGAGAGGTCGTTGCCCTGGAGGGCCCGCAGCGCCCACTGCGGCCACTCCTCCGACGTGTACAGGAGTGTAGGCCTCTGCCCGTCCCGGCGAATAGGGCTATACCCTCCCACGCCCGTGCCATTCTCTCGCGCAGCATCCGTGAAGATTACCGCCACGCCCGGCGCATCGAGCGGCGGGAAGGAGCGTTTGGGCGCGAGGGGCGACGCGAGCCCCCGCTCGAGAGCCGCTCGCCACCATTGCATGGCCTCCTGGAAGGCGACCTGCGGCGCCGTACCGCCATGCAAGTGCAAGGACCTCGGCGGCCGTGTTTGGCGGCCCGCCATACCTTCGGTCACCTTTTGCCGCTTAACTCCGGTTCCCTTCTTTCCGCCGCCGCCGCCCCGCTTGCGGCGAGCCGATACGACGGCGAAGCACGGGGCGAGGTGCGGCTTACACGCGGGCTCGATTTGCGACATGTTGCCGAGCCTGCCCACCAGCGTGTCGATCGGCCCTCGGGGCGTGGTGCGCTTTGCCGCATCGACACCGCTTTCCCCTCGCTCCGGAAGCAACGCTTGAATGTCTCCGAGCATCCCCCGCCGTTTGGCCTCGGGGCAAAACATGTCACCGTCATGTTCGCACCCCGGGTCGTCCCCCGCATCGACCCCGATGCCGAGAGCGATGATTCGCCAGTCGAGCTCGACTTTTGCGGCCGCAATGGCCCACCCGGAGCGCTTGAAGCGCTGCGCGGCAAGCCTCTGGTGTGCCTGCGGGCGCGACTCCACACCGGCGAGCGTGCTCGATGTGCGGTGGGCCCCCTTCAAGCGGGCTCCCGCCGCGAGAAAGGAGGCGCCGAGCTCATCGTCGAGGTACATCATCGAGTACCCGGCGAGTTGCTGTCCGAGGCGGTGCATCCACGCCTGCGTGGTGACCGCCGGCGGAAGCATGGCGTCGTACGCCTGCATGTCCCTATCGCCCCGTGCTTTGATCGAAAGGCTCACGCGTTGAAAGAAACCCACCATGTGAGAGGTTCCGAAGAGGCACCGGTAGTTGCATCGGAAGCCATCCTTCCAAATGAACCCCTGGTGCCACAGCTCCGACCAGTGGACAGCTATCATCCGATAGGCGTCGGACAGGTCGAGCGCCCAAAGGACAACCCTTTCGCATACCTCCCACGGTACCCCGAAATCCGAAATCGCCTCGAGGAGGTGACCGACGAGATCGAAGAGTGCCTCCGGCGACCTCGCGGTGCGCATCATGGCGATCGCTTCAGCGAGGTGCTGTACCGCGCAGAGGTTGTGGTCCGGCCACAAGGTCTTGTCGATCGCCTTGTTACGGCTATCGAACCCTTCCATGGCGATGGAGTCATCCGTTGTTACCCGCCACTTGAGCTTCGTTACGAACTCCTCGCCCTGCTGTTTGTGTTTGGCGACGCACACCACGTTGTACGCGACCACCCTCCCCGGAATGGTCAGCGGGAAAGCGTGGCCGCGCGACACTCTGCCCTCGGCTTCCTCCTTGTCGATCAGCTCCGCCGCGGGAGCGGCGTTGAGTTGGAAGCCCTTATGATGATACATGAAGACCGAGTCTTGCTTCATCGTTGACCCTGAGATGGCGCCATCGATTTGCGAGAGCATACCGTGGTCCTCGCTACCGAGCTCGTGCGCCCATTCTCGGATCAGGAACTCGTCGACGTCTCCTTGGGCTCGAGCCCGCAAGGAGTCGACGGCGTCCCTCATACCGACCGGCACCACGTCCAAGACGTCGGTCGTATCCCAACCCCCCGGCACGTCCCTCGCCCACTCGTGTAGCTCCTCCAACGGCACCGTAAAGGTGGCCGGAGCGTCGGACCGCTCGTCGCCCTCGGCGGCTTCGCCGAGGTCGTGGCGAACCGCCGCGCTGCCCTCCCTTCCCCATCGGTAGATCTCGTCTACCTTAGCGGCTCCTTTGATGAAGAGGGCCTCAACATGGAGGGGAGGAGGGGGAGCTCCTCTCGGCCAAGAAGGAGGCGATGGCCTCACCACCGGGTCGGTCTTGGGCGGTGGCGCTTGGAGCGGTAGCGCACGATCCATGAGCGCCGCTACCTCTTCAGGCACCGCGCGCCGCCGCGAGCAGAAGCGCAGCTCCCTGCTGCGGGCTTCGTCGTCAGCGAGGAGCTCGGCGTCGCCCCTTTCCTCCCAATGCTCGGGAAGAGCTTTGACCGCTGACCTCCACGCCACGCTCACGCTTCGCCGAGTTTCCTCCTCGCCGCTCGCGCCGAGGCCTCCCCGCTGCTGTCGCACCTGCCGCAGCAGCGGCTCCGGCCGCGTTTTCGCGGGCGCGCTCGCCGGCGCCCTGACCGCTGGCTCGAGGAGGCATGCTCCGCACTTCCTCCGGCACGCTCGCGGTGACGCTCGCCAGGCCAATCCCTGATCGTATGCGCCCTGCAGGCCGAGCTCGGAGAAAGGCGACCTTACCGGGATTTCGCCCACCGGACGGTACTCCCAAAGGCGGAGAGCCTCCTTGTGCAGGCCAGCTCGCATGACTTCCGGAGCCGCGGCATCGAGCGCGGCGGACCGCACGGCGGCGTAGGAGCCGCCGAGCCCTCCGAGCACGACCCATTTGTTCATCTCTGAAGACCAATACGACGATTGCTCGGAGATAGAGTTGCCCGAGGCATCTTTGCCGGCGCACTCCTTGTGGTTCTCGTGCAGGCACGGCAGAGCCGCGGCCTGGAGCGATTCCCACGTCTCTTCGTCCGCGAAGAGCGTCGTACCCTTCTCGTGTGGGCAACGACTCATGCATTGCACCACGTCGAGCTCCCGCACCCCGAAACGCTCCTTCATCTCGAGAGTGCGCGGGTGGAGCGATAGCGGCGCGTGCTCGGCGAAACGGTCCCGATAGAACCGGACCTTTCGCGGATCGCCCCTGTCGACGGGATGCTCAGCGATGAGTCTCCCTCCCTCCCACTCGAGGGTGGCGGCGGCGACGTCCCACCCCCAAAGGACGAACCTCTCGTGCTTGCTGAAGTACGGCTCCCATCCCTCCGCGCATTCCGGTACACCGGGTAGCGCCGACCTCAAACGCAACGGCGGCGCCTCGGGCTCGCCGGGCGGCACCGGGACGAGCTTCATGCAGGTGAAGCTCTGGCACGGCATCGCCATGATGACGGTCAACCACCAACCGGCGAGGGCGGCGGCCAAAATGGTCCCGCACACCGCCCCAGAAGTGAGGTCGCCATGCACCCGGTCTCGTTGGGTATCGTAGCACGCGGCCACGCCGCCTTGGCGCCATGCCCAATCCTCCACATCGCCGTCACGCCTCGGCCCGGCGAAGAGGGCGCAGATCGTGCGCTCCCTGCCGGCCATGAGCGCTTTGACCAACGGGTCGTGGCGGTGCACCGGCACGCCGAGGGCGATGGAGCATGCCCGCGCATATACCTCGCGAAACGTAGCGCATTCGAGTTGGTCCCGATCGGAGGACACGGGTACCTTCGAAGCGATGACGAGCCTCGGCTCGCTACCGTCGGCGTTTCGAATCAGCAGGGCGCGAGCCGCTGCTTCGAGAGCGTCGTCGCCGCCCCCAAGATTATTGGGTTCGCGCTCTTCGTCGAGCGCCTCCCATAACGCCACACGCTCCACCTCGGCGGTGGGAACGATGAAGATGCATGCCCCTTGGAAGGTGCTTGCGATCGACGGTATTCGAAGTGGCACGGTCGGGCGAGGTAGCCGGTCGGCTGCCCTCCTGCCGCCGGCCTCGGTACCGCACCGCGGATACCTCTCGGATTCGGACGCGACCTCGGGCCGCTCGGTTACCTTCTCGGAGCCTACCTTGGTTGGCTCTGCGAACGATACCGCCACACGGGGAAGGAGCCCGTGAGGCTTGGCATCCTTTCGCTCGAGGTGGGGGAGGGATCTCTTCCCCCCCCCTTTTCCTCTTCCCTTGTCGCACGCGTGCGATGCGCTGGGAGGCGACTGCACAGCCCAGGCACATCGCATCGTGATTCCCTTACCCTCGGGTACCCGAACCGAGGTACCCGTACCCGTACCCGTACCTTCGAGCATGCCACATTCGAGCGGGATCACTCACTCGACGAGGAAGACACACTCGACTCGCTCGTGTCCGAGTCCGACTCGGGTACCGGCTGCGACGCGGGAGCTACCGACCTCGCCGCCGCCCGGCGTGCTTGCTCCGCGTAGATCACGCCGAGCGCGTCCTCAGCCGGCCTCTTCGCTCCTCGTACCTCCCGTACCTCCCGTACCTCCCGTACCTCCGATACCTCTGCCTCGACCGATGCCGCCGGTGTCCCTGCCGGCGGCGGCGGCGGCGAGGCCAAACGGGGGCGCTGCGGCGCCGCGGGCCCGGAGCCGGGGACTGCGAACGTCACGCGCGCCGCCCCCGGCTCCGCTCCCTGTCATTTCGAAGGGGTGCACTTCGTGATGACCTTCATCTTGTCGACCCAACCCGTGGGGAAGTTGGCGGGGTGCTCGAAGGGGCAATTGGCGTGGCGGCATCCGTCCTTCTGGACCATGTAGAACCAGCAGAACTCCTTGAACTCCTTCTTGTGCATCTCCTCGGCCTTCTTCCACTCCCCCACCGCGATCGTCGGGCGGTTCTTCCACAGCGGCCCCTTGAAGCCCGCCGTCGTCGCCGCCGCTGCAGCTCCGCCGCCGCCGGCCAATCCGCCACCCTTGGGCGTCGGCTTGCCCTTGTCCTTAGGCGGGTTCGGCTGCTTCACCGACTTGGCGCCCTCGACGCCCCCGTGGTACGAGCGCGCGTCGGTGAGCAAGCGCTCGAGGAAATGCGACCGGTCCTCGATCGCCGCCTCGAAGCTCGGCATGCCCTGCGCGCCGAGCGACTTGCGGTAGACATAGATGCGCTGCTCGTACGAGTCGAGTACCTTATCGAGCCACTCGTAGAGCTTCGCTACCGAGAGCGTCGAGGCCTTGTCGAGGCTCTCCGACAGGCGAGCCGTCACTACCTCCATGCCGGCCTTGTCGAAGCCGAGCTGGTCGCACCACTCGGTGAGGCACGCCAGCAGCAAGTTCCACGAAATGCGCAACCCCCCGAGAGTGTCCTTACCGCTGCACGTTTCGATGCTCTTCTTGGCGATAGCGACCGCCTTACCCAGCGCGTTCGAGCCGAGGCGCACCGCCTCGCCGAGTACCGCCTGGTCGGCTCCCTTTACCTCTGCCGTCCTCGACGAGGACTGCACGACGTGCTTGTCCGCAGCCTTGCCGATGCCCTCCACCAGCGAGTACCGCATGGTGTGGACACCGTGCGGCAGGCTGCGCAGCTGCCGCTGCTGCGTCGCTACTTTCTCACTGATAAGCGCTACACGCATGCAGCCGGGCAGCTCACCCATGTGTCGATCGCGTCGCGAGCTGTGGTCGATCTCATCGAGCCCCCTCTTGACCGACTGCTCGCGAGCCGCCGAGTTGACAGCATCCTTGTAGCTCCGGATTTGCTCCGCCCCACGCTCATCCAATGCTTTGCGGAGGTCGTCGTGCGATAGACGCTTGTCGTCGCGCCCGCGACTCGACGAACGCGACGGGCTGCGCCGCCGCGAGCGATCGTCGTGCCGGCGATGGTCGCCGCGGCCGCTGCGGTCGTCCCTCGGCTGCTTCGCCGCTGCGCGCAGCCTCTCGAAGATTTGAATGCCCACACGCGCCACGTCACTCGCCTGCGGCTGCTCGTCGTCGCGCCAGGTGACCCAGCTGTCGACGCGCTGCGAGAGCCGGGCCTCGGCCTGGAGGACGAAGGCCTCGTAGGCCGCGAGCAGCCTGTCCTGCGACCCCGAACGAGCCGCGCCCGCGATGGCGCTCGCCTCGTCGGGCAGCACCTCGGCCCAGCGCTCCTCACCGCTGAAAACAACAGCGATTTCAAGCAGGCTGAACGGCGAAGCCCCCGCCAGCGTTTCGAGGCATGCATACCTCGGCTGCTGCGCAAGGGGCCGCCGTTGCGCTGGGGGGGTACGCGAGCGCGCGCGACGCGGGTGGCGCGGCGGCGTGGGCGGGCTGAAGGACCGGCTACGCCGCAGCCCCGGCGGCGTGAGCGAGCGCCTGGGCCGCAAACGATCATCCCGTCCCCCCCGCGATGGAGCACGCCCCCGAGCAGGAGCATCAGCCGACTCGGAGTAGTACAGAGACGAGTTCGGCGACAGCGAAGAAACGCCGCGGCGCGGCGCCGGGTTGCGCCCAGGCGGGTCGCGCCCCGGCGGCAGAGCCTGGTTCCCCCTCCCCCCTCCGCGATCATCCCCCCCTGCGTTCAAAGCAGCAGCAGCAGCAGCCGCCGCCGAGCGCCGCGCCGCGTCCAAGAACGCCCTGGCTGCCGGGTCCGCGGCCGCCCGCGTCGGCGCAACGAAGGTCTTGTACAGGTCTCTCACCACCAAACCGACCTTCGACGGGTCCTTCGGGTCGAGCATGCCGAAGCCCCGAAGCGACACAAGGCGAGCCTTTTCGGGAGATGCCTTTTGGCGCAAAATTGCATCAGCTGTTGAAAGCAAGGTCTGGCGCGCGTCGTTGCCCGTCGGGA
>ERZ887830.837-NODE-837-length-18578-cov-20.145981_pt1 | contig 18578 bp, 15 predicted proteins | sample MGYA00521101_ERZ887830 | MGnify/ENA primary metagenome ERZ887830 (study PRJEB32303, sample SAMEA104408592) | aquatic metagenome | biome: Marine water; feature: Pelagic; material: water | place: Baltic Sea | collected 2014-06-05T16:38:00 | depth 1,762 m ... | reverse complement strand
CAATACCAAAACAATTCACCTGATTTTCACGGCAATTTGTATTGAAAACATTACCGATATCTAAAAAGAAAGCGGATCGCAATGAGCTTCTGTCTTTAATAAACGGCATGGGGAACAAGATTTCAGCGCTACCCTCTATTAAGACATTGCCGCCAAAGGGATCGGGTTCGTTATAAAACTGCTGAATCGGTATCTTGCCGGTGTTGGGGTCTATTCCGTAGCCATATCCTCGACCATCTGGCCCGCCCACCTGAGTGGGCTGCCCGTTTTCATCCACCGCGGTGACGGCTGTATTAGCGGAGTAGACGGCAGGTGGCGTACTGCGAGGGCCGAGCGTATTCGATTCATAACCGCGCACAGATCCGAACCCCCCTGCAAAAAAGTGCTCATAAAAGGGGAGTTCACTGGTGTCACCATAGCCATCGCCATAACCCAGCTCGCCACGCAGATGCAGCGTAAAGTCGCTGAACAAGGGGTAATACACCTCGCCACGATAACTCAGCTTATAAAACTCGAGATCTGATAAGGGCACGGCAATTTCTAAAGAGACCGATTGCGAAGCACCCCGAGTGGCCAATTGTCCCCGGTTTAATGTGGACTGAATCCAGCTACCAGTCACACTCCAGTTCACATACTGATTGCCATTAAGGTCCAGAAAACCCTCATTCTCAGGAGGAGACAAGGCAGACAGTGGAATCGTGTCGATGGGCTGCAATACCTCGGCGCCCGCATAAGTGCCATCCGCTTGCTGTGTGGAATAGAACCAATAGTCGATTTCTGGCGCCAGTCTCGGGCTCGCGGAGATCTCCTGAACCGCGTACTGACCCTCAGTAATCTTGGTATCGGTCACCCCCAACGAAAAACCTAAGCGTTGCGTTTCACTAATGGGATAGCCGAAATTCATGCTGCCGCCATAGGTGTCAGTGGTGTAGCTGGCAACGTTAATTTCTGACAGGTCGGTTTTGCGATAAAAGACGGTGAAACCGCGACTCACACCATCTTCGGTAAAGTAGGGATTGGTGTAATTAAAACTGATCACGTCCTGATAACGAGAAGAGTTGAGTGAGACGCCCACCCGGCGCCCTGTCCCCAGAAAGTTGTTTTGCTGCAGATTGAGTCCAAGAATCAGTCCGGCATCCTGCGCATAGCCAAGGCTGCCACCAATCGAACCAAAAGACTGCTCTTCAACTGAAAAATCGACGTCGATCAGATCATCAGAGCCAGGCACTTCGGTCGTTTCCACTGTCGCGGTCTTAAAAAAGCCCAGTCGTTCGAGACGGATACGGGATTGCTCAATCGCTGAGGACGAAGCTGGTGCCGACTCCATTTGCCGCATTTCACGGCGCAACACATCATCCATCGTGGTGACGTTGCCGGCAAAATTCACGCGTCGCACATAGGTGCGCTTACCCGGGTCGATGAAAAATTTCATAACGACCGTATTGGCCTCTTCGTCGATATCGGGCATCCCCGTCACTTTGGCAAAGTTATATCCCTCATTGCCCAAGCGCCGGGTCAAATAGTCCTCTGTCGCCGTGACCAATTGTTGCGAGTAAACCTGCTCTGGCTGGACGACTAAAAAGCGATTCAAATCCTCCTCGGGTAAAACGAGGTCACCACTCAGGCCCACTTCGCTGACGGTGAATTTTCCACCTTCGGTGACGTTAGCGGTGATGTAGACCTCTTCCTTATTCGGTGACACCGCAACCTGCGTCGAATCAATACTGAATAATAGATAGCCTCTATCAAGGTAATAAGAGGAGAGTCTCTCTAAATCTGAGGTGAGTTTTTCCTTGGAGTACTTGTCATCTCCTCTGAAAAATGAAAACCATCCCGTCGTTTTTAGCTCGAATAAATCAATCAAATCGTCATCGGTATACACATCATTGCCGACAACATTGATGTGCTTGATCGTTGCCACAGTACCTTCATTCACGTCGATAGCGATCGACACTCGGTTGCGGGGCTCAGCAATGACTTCAGAATCGATGGTGGCATCGTATCGCCCCTGAAGCACGTATTGACGCAACAGTTCTAGCTGCATTCCCTCGAGGGTTGAACGCTGAAACACTTGCCCTACCGACAGCCCCGCTCCCTTTAAACCATCAAGCAGTGCTTCGGTTTCAATCGCTTTATTGCCGTCGATCGTAATCTCGCTGATGCTGGGTCGCTCAGCCACCACAACGACCAATACGCCACCGTCTCGTGCAATCGAGATATCGTCGAAATTACCCGAAGCAAATAGACTCTTTGCGGCAGCCCGCACAGCGTAGATATCCACGGTGTCGCCCACCCCCACCGGGAGCGCCGCAAAGACACTGCCGGGGGAGATTCGTTGTAATCCTTCTACCCGGATATCTTGAATGACAAACGGCTCGGTCTGGGCGAGCGCAGACGACCACGGACTCAACAACGCCACGAGCACAGCGAGCACGGATAGGTAACGCAAGGGGCATTGGTATAAGTTCATCAAGCGCATAATGCCCTAATATCAAGGAGAGTACGCACCGTCACACACGCTCTCGATCGATTGCAGATAGGAATCACCAGTGGTCTCTCCGAGGGCGCAATATCGCTGCTCATAACGCTAACTTATAATTTCGACAGATCATTATACAGGGCAAAGACCATGATGCTCATCACCAAAACAAGCCCGATCTGCACGCCGGCCATCTGAATACGCTCGGGGAGGGGCTTACCCATCAGGGCCTCGACGCTATAAAAGAGCAAATGCCCGCCATCTAGCACCGGAATAGGCAACAGGTTCAGCGCGCCCAAGGAGACACTCAACAAGGCGACAAAGCCCAGCCAGGCGACCCAGCCGGCCTCAGCGGTAGACGCTGCCACCTGAGCGATTGCAATCGGTCCGGACAGATTAGCGGGGGAAATGAGTCCTTGCAGCATCCTCCCCATCGATTTAAAGGTAAAGCCGATCAAGTCACCGGTGCGCTGTATTGATGCCCACAAAGCCGTGAGCGGCCCGCGCTCAAAGCGGCGTTGTTGAGACTCAGGCATGTCGGGGAGCGAAACCGTCATACCCACCGACCCAAAGCGTTGACTGTCGATCACCCTTTCGCGAGGCACCACCCTGAGAAGTTGGGTTGCACCATCACGCCGCACCAGCACGTCAATTGGCTTTTCAGGACGCTCACGGACATACAGCACCCAGTCCATCCACAGCGGCATCGTTTGTCCATCAGCCTGCAGGATTAAATCACCCGCCTGAAAGCCCGCAGCGACCGCAGCACCGCCGTCGATCAGCGCTCCCACCAGCGGCACTACCGGGGGCGTTTGGATAGTAATTCCCAGCGCCGCCATCAAGTTGGGCTGCTCTTCTCCCGCGAGCCAGCGCTCAATGGGCACTTCAGAGCGATAAATCGCCTCTACCCCAGGATAAGAAGCCGATAACCGTAGCGTACCGGAATCGCCGAGACGCTCCAGCAAGGCAAAATTGAGTGCCGCGAGGGTGGGTGTTGGGGTGTCGTCGATGGAGACCACCTCTTGCCCAGACAGCAATCCTGCACGCTCTGCTAACGAGCCGGCCGATACTTGGTCAATGAGCGGCACGATCCCCACTTCACCCCGCAAGAAGAGCATCCATAGCACGAACACTGCTAATAAAAAATTGGCGGCTGGCCCCGCGGCCGCGATTGCCATTCGCCGCGCGACCGGCTGCCGATTATACGCTCTCGGGAGGTCTTCCTCGGCAACATTGCCCTCGCGCTCGTCCGCCATTCGAACGTAACCGCCAAGGGGCAATACTGCCACCACGTACTCCACATCGTCGCGGCCACGCCAGCGGATCAAGGGGCGTCCAAAGCCCACCGAGAAGCGAATGACTTTGACACCACTTCTGCGAGCAACCCAAAAATGACCATATTCGTGCACCGCCACAACGATGGAGAAAGTCGCAATGGCAATCAGCACTGTTTGCAGCGTATCCAACATCAAAGTTCCTTTTCCTGATGCGCGTTGAGCGAGACAATCTGAGCAACCTGCTGGCCAGCGGCAGAGCGAGCCGCCTTATCCAGCGCTTGGACCGCATCGAGACTCTGTGGTTCCAATAAATTCACAGTCTCTAGTGCGCTAGCAATGACCACATCAATCTCAGTGAAACGTATCTCGCTCGCTAAAAAAGCCGCCACTGCGACCTCATTGGCGGCGCTGAAAACACACATCCCGCCCGGTTGCGAAATCGCCCGCTTTGCAAGTGCCAGGCAGGGGAACGCCGTCATATCGGGCGCTTCGAAATCGAGTCGCCCCGTGCTCACCAGATCCAGCGGCGCCACGCCTGCCTCTAAGCGGTCTGGCCAGCCAAGACAGTAGGCAATCGGGGTGCGCATATCAGGTTGACCCAATTGAGCCAACACCGAGCCGTCACAATAACGAATCATTGAGTGCACAATGCTTTGGGGATGCACCACAATATCGATTTGATCGGGTGTTCGGTCAAATAGCCAACAGGCCTCGGCGAGTTCGAGACCCTTGTTCGCCAATGTTGCCGAATCTACAGAAATTTTTTGCCCCATGGACCAATTAGGATGCGCGCAAGCTTCCTCAGGCGTCACCTCCGTAAGGGAGGCTCGTGTCCGCCCGCGGAAAGGTCCACCAGAGGCGGTTAAGATAATCTTCTCAACGTTCGCCATATGAGGGCGCCCGCTCGCGTCAGTCGGCAAGCACTGATGCATGGCATTGTGCTCACTATCGACCGGGAGCAACGTGGCACCGCCGCGCTTCACCGCGTCCATGAATAAACCGCCAGCGCTCACTAGGGCTTCTTTATTGGCCAATAAAATCGTCTTGCCCGCGCCTGCCGCGCTCAAGGTCGGCCGCAGCCCCGCAAACCCGACGATTCCTGCCACCACCGTATCGACAGCAGGCGCTGACACGAGCTCATCGAGCACAGCCGGGCCGCTCACCACCTCGGTTGAGGTCAGATCTTTTAGTCTGCCAGCTAGCGCGCTGGCTGCATCTGGATCGCCCATGACGGCATGACCGGGAACGTGCAAACGGCATAGCCGCTCCATCTCATCGACCGACCGATTAGCTGCCAATACGGCAGCGCGATACCGATCAGGATGCCGCTGGATGACATCCAGCGTCGATGCTCCTATCGAACCGGTGGCACCTAGAACAGCGATCTGGCGCACCACTCAGTAACCCACCAATAACAGTCCGAGCGCGAAGATAGGGGCCGCACCGCAAATGCTATCAAGTCGATCCAACAGGCCACCGTGGCCTGGGAGCAGAGCGCCTGAGTCTTTCAATCCGACCTCTCGTTTGAGGGCGCTGACCGTCAAGTCACCGACCACTGAGGCGCCTCCCGTCAGCAGCCCCAGCGCGAGAAGCGATCCGAGGTCGAGGTGGAGATAGGAAGAGGGCAAGTTGCTCCACAAGATGAAAACCAATGCGGCCACACAGGCCATCCCCCCCCAAAATCCTTCCCAGGTTTTTGACGGGCTAATCGCCAAGGCGAGCGGATGCCGACCCAGTTGCTTGCCCGCAAAGTAGGCGCCAATATCCGCCGTGGCAACCGTTAGCATCATCAAAAACACGATCAAGGGGCCCTTCTCAAGGGTGAGACAGAACGCCACAGAGACCCACGTCATGGTGAGTATCAACCAGCCCATTAGCCCACGAATCCACACTCGGCCCCACAGCCAACCTCCCGCTGGATAGGACTTTAGCGCCAAGAGCATAGCGGACCACAGCATGGCTGCACCTGCCAGCCACGGCCGCACAGCAGCGGCGACTTCGATATCTCCCGCAGTCACCAGCATCCATAACCCCAGACTCAGCAAGGGCACAACGGCCGCATAGGCGATACGTGCGAGCACTGACTGGCAACTCACCAGCGATGACCATTCCCACGCCCCAGCCAAGGCGACTAAGGCAAACAGTAGCGCCTGAACGGGGAAAGGTGCCAGCACTAAGATCGCGACAAACCCGCCGATTATGATCAATGCTGTCACCACGCGTTGCCGAAGCATGTTCCTGCTCCTCCAGTTAACTCAGTAACGATGCAACAAAGGGCGAACGCCGAAACGGCGCTCTCTTACCGCGTAAGCAGCCAATGCAAGATCGAGTACGGTCTCATCGAAATCAGGCCATAGCACTTCGGTAAACCAAAATTCAGCATAAGCTAATTGCCACAGCAAAAAATTCGACATGCGCGCCTCGCCAGCAGTGCGGATACACAGATCGGGGTCAGGGAGGTCTGATGTGCTCAGTCGCTGCGAGATCATCTCTTCACTAATCTCCTCTGGGGCAATCTGCCCGCTCGCCACATCATGAGCAATCGATTGAACCACATCGGTCACGTCCCAGCGGCCGCCATAATCTAGCGCCAAAGTGAGCACAGCCCGATCGCCCGCCTGTGTTTGTGTCTCCGCTTTTGCGATCAGCTTCTGTAACCCGGCGCTAAAACGGTCCCGTCGGCCAATCACCCTCAGCCGAACACCATCCGCGACTAGCTTTGCCACCTCGCTGCGCAGATAACGGGATAAGAGTGCGAGGAGTCCCCTAACTTCTGGCAGCGGGCGGCCCCAATTTTCACTCGAGAAGACAAAGAGGGTGAGATAGCGGATGTCACGCGATTCGCACGCCGAAACAATATCACGAACCACCTCGGCACCTGCCCGGTGTCCCGCCACGCCAAACAGCCCCTCACGTCGTGCCCATCGATTATTACCATCCATGATAATCGCAAGGTGCCTAGGGGTGGATCGAAGCTGTATCTCTGACGCTTTCAATGGTTGTCTCAGCGATCGTTAAATCGCCATCAAATCCGTTTCTTTTTGACTGAGCGCCAATTCCACTTTAGCGACATAGTCATCCGTTAATTTTTGGATGACGTCGTGTCCTCGACGCTCCTCGTCTTCGGAGATATCCTTTTCCTTCAGCAGTTCCTTCAGCATTGCGAGGGCGTCCCGCCGGGCATTGCGCACAGACACCCGTGCTGACTCGGCCTCAGCCCTTGATTGCTTGGTGTAACCCTTTCTCGTTTCTTCTGTGAGTATTGGCATCGGTATCCGCATGACCTCACCAGCAGTCGATGGGTTCAAGCCCAGGTCCGACTTCATAATGGCCCGCTCGATGTCTGGGGTAATCGACTTATCAAAAGCCACCACACTCAGTGTTCTTGCGTCCTCGATATTAATATTGGCCAACTGATTCAGGGGTGTCTCTGCGCCGTAATATTCAACCCGAATACTATCCAATAGACTCGGATGGGCGCGTCCTGTTCGGATCTTATTAAAGTTGTGCGAGAGAGCTTCCAGCGCCTTCGCCATACGGTCATCGGTATCTTGCTTGATGTCTTCGATCATTTTGACTATCTCGCTCCGCGCCCGCTATCGGGACTCATTCACCCTGAATAAGGGTCCCTTCATCGCCACCTCTAACAATACTCAGCAGCGCACCTTTTTGGGCCATATCGAATACTCTGACCGGCATCCCATGATCTCTCACTAAACAGATCGCCGTCAGGTCCATCACTCCCAGCTTCTTATCCAGCACCTCGTCGTAGGTCAGCACATCATACTTTTCAGCCGTGGGGTCCGAGACCGGGTCAGCGCTATAAACGCCGTCCACTTTGGTGGCTTTCAGGACAATATCAGCTTTGACCTCAATGCCACGCAGGCAGGCGGAGGAGTCGGTCGTAAAAAGAGGGTTACCGGTACCCGCAGCAAAAATCACCACGTCTCCGTTGGATAACGCGCGCAGTGCTTTCCGTCGATCATAATGCTCGACAACGCCACTCATTGGGATAGAAGACATCGCCTGGGTGGCAATATTGGATCTTTCCAGCGCATCGCGCAGCGCCAAGGCATTCATGACGGTAGCAAGCATCCCCATGTGATCACCCGTCACACGATCGAGGCCTGCCGCATTGAGCGCGGCGCCGCGGAACAAGTTACCACCGCCCACCACCAGTCCAATCTGGACGCCAATACCAACTAACTGACCGATCTCGAGCGCTAGCTGGTCAAGCACCTTCGGATCGATACCATAGGCTTCCTGACCGGTGAGCGCTTCACCACTCAATTTAAGCAAAATACGCTTATACAGCTTGTCCGCAGCCATTTTGTGCTTCTCCTCGCAGGCTCAAGCCCAAGACTGACATGCTACCGGAACACCCCGTGCTTTTTCACACAAACATTGGTGATACTTATCAACTCTCTGCCAGCAACCTGACAGCACTGCCATGAGATCAGTGAAACGGACGCTCAATTCCCAAGCTGCGCGGCAACCTCTGCGGCAAAGTCCACTTTTTCCACCTCGATCCCCTCACCGACCTCAAAGCGACTGAACCCGATAATCTCGGCTCCTGCTGCGGAGACCAATTTACCCACGGTGGTGTCTGGATCTTTCACAAAGGCTTGTTCTGTCAGGCTATTTTCTGACAAGAATTTGCGGATTCGCCCGTCAATCATCTTCTCAACAATCTCAGGTGGCTTGCCTGACTCCTGAGCCTGAGCGGCATAAATTTCCCGCTCCTTGGCGACCACGTCCTCAGCCATTTGATCTGGCGAGACCACTTGCGGATTCACCGCCGCAATATGCATCGCAACGTCCTTGGCAAGTTCGGCGCTGCCACCTTTTAATGACACCACGACCGCAATGCGGTTATTGCCATGAACATAACCACCCACTACACCAGCACTGGCCTCGTGTGCGACGACGCGACGGACACTGATGTTCTCGCCAATTTTTTGTACCAGAGCCTGTCGCGCTTCTTCGATATCCCCACCGGCTAAGAGCGCCACATCGTTGCTACGCTGCTCAAAAGCCTTAGCGACCACGGTCTGCACAAAATTCAGAAAGTTCTCGTCTCTGGCGACGAAATCAGTCTCGCTGTTGACCTCAACCATCGCCGCCAGACTGCCATCTGGCGCCGATTGAATTGCCACAATCCCCTCGGCCGCAGTTCGACCCGCTTTTTTGGCCGCCTTCATGCCGCTCGATTTACGCAGCGTCTCGATGGCTGCCTCAATATCGCCACTCGCCTCGGCCAGTGCTTTTTTGCACTCCAACAACCCCAATCCGGTTCGTTCGCGTAATTCCTTTACCTGAGCAGCAGACATCTCATCACCTCAATCCATACCCTATTGGCTATTTGTTTGTTGACGAGGGCCACAATAAGGCCCTCACCTTTCCTACCACCGAGCACTCTGCTCAACTGGTATTCAAGTCGCGGGGGCTTCCGCCTCCGCATCAGGCGCCGCTGGCTCATCAGCTGCTACAGCAGGCGCATCGGAAGCCGCTGGTTCAGCGGGCGCCGCAACCGGTGCATCGGCTGCCGCAGCGGGCACGTCAGGTACTGCTGTCGCTTCGGCGCTCTCGGCCGACTGCTCGGGCGCCGCAGCGTCATCTTCAATGACTTCAACAAACTCATCAGCCGAGACAGCTTCACCACCTTGCGCCTTGCCCGCAATGACAGCATCTGCGACTGCCGCAACGTAGAGCTTGATAGCGCGGATCGCGTCATCATTCCCGGGAATCACAAAATCGACGCCGTCGGGATTACTGTTGGTATCGACAATACCGATCACGGGAATGCCCAGCTTATTGGCTTCCGTCACCGCAATGCGCTCGTGATCAACATCGACGACAAACAGCACGTCTGGCAATCCCGTCATCTCTTTAATGCCACCAATAGAACGCTCTAACTTTTCCTTCATGCGAGACCGCATCAGCGCTTCTTTTTTCGTCAGCTTGGCGAAGGTGCCATCGCGCTCCTGATCCTCTAGCTCACGTAGCCGCTTGACTGAAGATCGGATGGTCTTGTAGTTGGTGAGCATGCCACCCAACCAACGGTGGCTGACAAAGGGCATGCCACAGCGACGGGCCTGCTCCTCGATGATCTTCCCGGCCGCTCTTTTAGTGCCGACGAACATCACCTTATTCTTACTTTCCGCGAGCCGCTGTACCGTCGATAACGCGTCATTAAACGCAGGCACAGTGTGCTCAAGGTTAATAATGTGGATTTTATTGCGGGCCCCAAAGATATACTGATCCATCTTGGGGTTCCAAAAACGGGTCTGGTGCCCGAAGTGCGCGCCGGCCTGCAGCAAGTCACGCATGCTTACTTGCGTCATAATCAAACTCTCTGTTTGGGTTACTCTTCCGCCCTTTCTTACGACTCCAACCGACATGTCGGCACCCGGGTTCGCAATGTAGGAAAGGCGTGCTATTTGCCAATCTGGCTATCGCTGAGGATCTCCCAGCGCCGCGCTTTATACCACAGGACTGACAACAGTGAAAGCGGCCCCCATCAAGGGCAAGAGTCGGTTACAATTTACCCGAGCCCCTACTCAGACCTTTCCCCTCTAAGATGAACGCTGTCAAGCCAAAAACCGAATCCGAGCTCGCCGGCATGCGCGTCGCCGGCCGCCTAGCAGCCGAAGTGCTGGAAATGATTGCACCCAAGGTGCACGCCGGTATGACGACCGGTGACATTGATCAAATCTGTCATGACTATATTGTCGATGTTCAGCACGCCATTCCGGCGCCATTGCATTACAAGGGATTCCCAAAGTCGATTTGCACGTCGGTCAATGAGGTCATTTGCCACGGTATCCCCTCTGACACTAAAAAATTACGCAATGGCGACATTATCAATATCGACGTCACAGTGATCAAAGATGGCTGGCATGGCGACACAAGCATCATGCTCGGTGTGGGCGATGTCGCACCCCACGCGGAACGCCTGATGCGCACAACACAAGAGTGCCTTTATCAAGCATTAGCACTGGTTAAACCGGGCGCAGCATTGGGAGATCTAGGACATGTGATTCAGCAGCATGCCGAGTCCAAGTACTATTCTGTGGTCAGAGAATATTGCGGACATGGCATCGGCCAGGTGTTTCATGAGGAGCCACAAGTTTTGCATTACGGCAAACCAGGGACGGGTCTTCGACTGGAATCGGGGATGACCTTTACCGTCGAGCCGATGATCAACGCGGGAAAACGCTACACGAAATTGAATACACGCGACGGCTGGACCGTGACCACTCGCGATGGCCGCTTGTCTGCCCAATGGGAGCATACGATAGCGGTCACCGACACGGGCTGTGAAGTATTCACCCGGAGGCGGGATGAGCAGTTACCTTTCTGACGCTAGCCAAGACCATCAGCTGCCGTCCCTGTGTCCTGACCGCCTCACCGAAGCGGGGCCTACCGCTGCGGTGCGCGATTACTTAAGTGAGGTTCGCGCGACGCTAGCAGCGGCGTTTCACCCCGGCAAATCAATCACCCCGTTTTTGCGAGATGCCAGCGGCGCTGTGGATACCGCCCTCAGCCACTTATGGGAGGCCCAGGTAGGCGACTCTGCCGACGTCGCCTTAATCGCGGTGGGCGGCTATGGGCGCGGGGAACTGTTCCCGCAATCTGACATCGACATACTGGTCCTGACAAGATCAACTCCCGCTGAAGCGATCACCCTTAAGCTCGAGGGTTTTATCACCATCTTGTGGGACATTGGCCTGCAAATTGGACACAGCGTCAGGACGCTTGACGAGTGCGCCGCGCTGGCCCAAGAAGATCTCACTGTGATCACCACAATGATGGAATCTCGACTGATTGCCGGTGATCACGCACTGGAAGACGCCCTGAAACGCATCACGGACCCTGCCACTATGTGGGCCCCCAATGCGTTCATCCGGGGAAAATTAGGTGAACAGCAGCGCCGCCATGACAAATATAGCAATACTGAATATGCGCTGGAACCCAACATAAAGCGCTCTCCCGGCGGCTTGAGAGACCTGCAGGTCATCGAATGGATTACTCTGCGTTGTTTTGATGTAGGGCTGGAAGACATTGATGAACCTGACTTTTTGAGCCGCACTGAGCTAGATCAATTGAGAGACGGCAAAGAGTTTTTGAGCCAAGTTAGATTTGCACTACATAGCATGACCGGCCGCGCCGAGGATCGGCTGTTGTTCGATCATCAAAAAAAATTGGCTGAGCTGTGGGATATGGTGGACGGCGACAAGCTGGCAGTGGAGCAGTTCATGCAGGTGTATTACCGCTGGATGAAAACGCTCAGCCAGCTCAATGAATTGCTAATAGAAGTCTTTGAGCACCGTCTGTCCGAAGCCTCCGACTCGGAAGTTCGTGTCATTGATCTCGATTTTGAGGTCAGTGACCATCGCATCCGAGCGCGTCATGATGCGGTATTCACTGAAAACCCCAGCAATCTTTTGCGGCTATTCGTTTTGATTGGCAATGATCAGCTGGTCGACCGCATCGAGCCGAACACACAGCGACTATTGCGCCGTGACGCACATCTCATCGATGAGGACTTTCGCGCTTCCGAAGTGAATCGATCCTTATTTTTGGAGATATTGGGCGTCCCTCACAATATGACCAAGCAGCTGCGGAGAATGTCCCGCCACGGCGTATTGGGCCGGTATCTGCCCGCCTTTGGTCGCATCATTGGTCAAATGCAGTTTGATTTATTTCACGCCTACACGGTAGACGCCCATACCACCGAGGTCATTGCGAATACCCGGCGCTTTATGCGGGCGGACTATACAGATCGATTTCCCGTCTCAACCCGGATAGCACGTCGGTTACGCGACCCTCGTCTACTCTACATCGCCGCACTCTTTCATGACATTGGCAAAGGCAGAGGCGGTGATCATTCCGAATTAGGCGCAGTCGATGCCACGTGTTTTTGCTTAACACATGGGCTGTCAAACACAGATGCCAATCTCGTCACCTGGCTCGTTCAAAATCATCTACTGATGAGTCAAATCGCGCAAAAACGCGATATATCAGATCCTGACGAGATTCAGCGATTCGCTGAAACGGTTGCCGACCAAGAACGATTAGACTACCTCTATACGCTGACCGTGGCTGACATTGCCGGCACTAATCCCGAGTTGTGGAATGCGTGGCGCTCCTCCCTGATGCGCCAACTTTATACCGAAACCAGCAGAGCGTTGTCGCGCGGATTGCAGAATCCACTGGGACGAGAGCAAGTCATCGAAGACACCAAACAAGCTGCTACCGAGGCACTCGAATACCGAGGCTTTCTGCCCGATGAACTCTTAACTGCCTGGTCCACCCGTGGTGACGATTACTTTTTACGCGAACGGCCAGAGGACATTGCGTGGCATACCGAGGCCATCGCTGACCATGACATCCAAAGCGGTGCTCTGGTATTAGTGCGTCAGGCCAGCGATTCACCGATTGGAAATGCGACACAAATTTTTGTCCATACTCGTGACGCGCCGGATACTTTTGCTCGGATCTGTGCCGCATTGGAGTCATTAGACTTCAGCATTCATGATGCCCGCATCTACAGCGATACCGATGGCAGCACCTTGGATACTTTTTTTGTCCTAAAAAATGATGGCTCATCCCTCGATGCGCATCCCGATAACGCGGTCGAAATCAAACAAGCGATTCAACATAGTCTGCAGCACGCCACGCTAAAAACCATTTCCCGACACACGCCACGAACAACCAAGGCTTTTACGATCCCCACCACAGTGGCGTTTTCGCAGGACGACTCGGGTGGATTTACCATTTTAGAAGTCACCACGGCAGACCGACCCGGGCTCATGGCGAGATTAGGTTCGGTGCTGTCCCGTTACGCCGTGTCAATACAGGGCGCAAAAATCCAAACGCTGGGTGAGAAAGTCGAAGATATCTTTTTCCTGGCCGATGCCTCGGGTGGCCAACTGACCGATACAACGCTAGTTAACCAACTCAAAAGCGACTTGATCGCCGAGCTAGATGGCTTGACTCAAGACCCCGATAGTTTGCCGTCCGAGCATGACATTTGAACGCTGGCCTCACACTGCTCCAGCCCTATCCGTTTGAGCGGCTGGCGACGCTACTCAACCCCATAGAGCCCGCCCTAAGCCCTGTCATCCCGCTCACTGTGGGAGAGCCCCAGCATCCGCCACCCGAAGGCGCCGTCGCACGCTTACAGGAACACGCGCTGCTGGTCGCAAAATATCCAGCGACACAGGGACGAGCGCAGCTGAGGGAGGCGATTGCCCGGTGGCTAGAATCGCGCTTTGCGCTGCCGTCGGTTGACCCCGAGCGTCACGTTCTTCCCCTTAATGGCACTCGAGAGGGTTTATTTGCGCTAGCGCAGGCAGTAGTCAGCACGCATCAAGCGGGCGCCGTCATTTGCCCTAACCCCTTTTATCAAATTTATGAGGGCGCAGCGCTGCTCGCAGGTACCCAACCACTGCTGCTTAATTGCGATGAGCGCAACGGCTTCCTACCGGATCTTGACCTGGTCACTGCAGCGCAGTGGCAAAACTGCCAACTCGTTTACCTGTGCACCCCCGGCAACCCAGGTGGCGCCGTGATGCCCAGCGATCAATTGCAGCGTTTGATTGCGCTCGCTCACGAGCATGACTTTTTAATTGCCAGTGATGAGTGCTATAGCGAGATTTACCCGGATGAAGATGCCCCCCCAACGGGGCTACTAGAAGCCGCTGCCGCCATGGGCAATGGGGCATTTCGGCATTGCCTGTGTTTTCACAGTTTATCCAAGCGCTCCAATTTGCCCGGTCTGCGATCGGGTTTTGTGGCGGGCGATCCCGAGTGGATCGCGCATTTTCGGCGCTATCGAACCTATCATGGCTGTGCCATGCCACTGCATCATCAAATTGCGAGTGAATGGGCATGGGGTGACGAAGAGCACGTCATCACCAATCGTGCGCGGTATCGCGAAAAATTCGAAGCCGTCCTACCCATACTGTCTTCCGTTTTACCCACACCCAAACCCAATGCAGGCTTTTACCTGTGGCCTCAAACCCCTGTTGATGACGAACGCTTTGCGCAGACGGTCTATGAAAAAGCAGGCGTCAGTGTGTTACCCGGCCGATATCTCGCGCGCGAGACCGCAGCAGGGAATCCAGGTGCGATGCGTGTGAGGATCGCCTTAGTCGCGGAACTCTCGCAGTGCGTTGAAGCAGCGGAGCGCATTGCCGAGTGCTTGCGTCACGATTGGTAGGGCGGCGGTCGTGTCAAATATGAGCAAAGCAGAGCGCATCTCGTACATTGGTGAGCGACTGCAATCACTGTATCCCAAGACACCGGTGCCTCTCGATCATCAGGACCCCTACACCCTACTGATTGCCGTTTTACTGAGTGCGCAATGCACGGATGAGCGAGTTAACCAAGTAACACCCGCGCTGTTTAAGCAAGCCAACTCGCCTGATCAAATGGTTGTATTAACGGTGGAGGCCATCCGCGCGATTATCCGCCCCTGCGGGCTTTCTCCCCAAAAATCGAAAGCGATTCATCGTCTCAGTCAAATGCTACTCGACCTCTATCAGGGCGAAGTGCCTGCCGATATGGCAGCGCTTGAACAGCTGCCCGGTGTGGGCCATAAAACCGCCAGCGTTGTGATGGCACAGGCCTTTGGTATGCCTACCTTTCCCGTGGACACACATATTCACCGACTGGCTCAACGCTGGGGACTCACACGCGGGCGCAATGTGGTGGAGACTGAACGAGATCTCAAACGTGCCTTCCCGATAGAGTGCTGGAATGCATTGCATCTGCAGATTATTTTTTATGGCCGAGAATACTGTACCGCGCGAGGCTGTGATGGCCGCGTTTGTGAGATTTGTCGCACCTGCTATCCCGCACGAAAGCACCCTAAGCAATGCAACAAAGCGTGAATCTAACAGCCATTCTGCGCCGATTCTGCTAACCTTCATCGGCATCGGGTTGCTGAGACAGGCTGGGCTAAGCCCCCTATCAGCACCCACCCATCAGGCTAAAGACTTTCACGATGATGACAACGCCAACGATTTATGGCATCGCCAACTGCGACACGATCCGCAAGACACGAAAGTGGCTTGACGCGCACCATATCGCTTATGACTTTGTCGACCTCCGCGAGCAGTTGCCGTCACCGTCTAAACTGTCTCTGTGGCTCGACTGTGTCGGCGTCGAGCAGCTCGTCAACCGACGCAGTACAACGTGGAGAAACCTAGCCGATGCAGAACGAAAAGCACTAGAGAGTGGTGATGCGCAGCGGGTATTACTCGCTCATCCCACCTTGATAAAACGCCCGCTTCTTGAGTTAGGGAACGAGATCGTGGTGGGCTTTTCCGCTGATCACTACCAGCAACAATTTAATGTTTGAGGAGTTACTACCGTGAGTGCTTTGCATGGATTTGGTTTGGGAATCGCCTCTGAGAATGCAACGGGAGACACGCTCGACGTCTTCTATCCTCAGCCGTTGAGCCATGTCAGTGGTGCACTCTGCGACCGACTGACTGGCGTGACAGGCCGTCTGGACAGTGCGCAACTTCGCGAACTCGCCACCATGCTGCACGAAGTGGGCGAGAGCACGCTGGGCGACATAGCCAGCCGGCTCATTGAGACCGATAAGCCCATTGTGGCTGCGGTGCTGTCCGATAATCGCGCCGCGGGCTCGGTTGAAGAGGCCTATCTCAAGCTTCACTTGTTGTCGCACCGACTGGTCAAACCACACCAGACTGACCTGACGGGGCTCTTTGGTTTATTACCCAATGTCGCTTGGACTGATCAAGGACCGATCGACCTCTCTGAGCTACCGCAGCGACAGTTAGATGCGCGACTCCGGGGCACCATCCTCGAAGTGTCCAGCGTGGATAAATTTCCTAAGATGACCAATTACGTCGTGCCGGCTGGCGTGCGCATCGCTCATACAGCAAGAGTTCGGCTTGGCGCCTACCTGGGAGAAGGGACCACCGTGATGCATGAAGGGTTCATCAATTTCAATGCAGGCACTGAAGGTCCCGGGATGATTGAGGGCCGCATTTCAGCCGGGGTGTGGGTGGGAACAGGCTCCGATCTTGGCGGAGGCTGTTCGACCATGGGCACGCTATCTGGCGGCGGCGATATCATTATCTCCGTCGGCCGAGAATGTCTTATCGGCGCGAATGCTGGACTGGGTATTCCCTTGGGCGATCGTTGCACGATTGAAGCAGGACTCTTTGTCACTGCTGGCACCAAAGTCAGTCTGTTAGATGAGTCAGGTAACGTGGTCGATACCGTCTCGGCGCGCACGTTGGCCGGCCGTCCTGATCTTTTGTTTCGGCGCCATTCCGTGACGGGCTCGGTGCAATGCCTGACCAATCAGTCTGCCATCGCGTTAAACGAGATGCTCCATGTCAATAATTGACCCTGAAGACGCAACACTCGCCCTTACAAGAGCCTTAATAGCGTGTCCATCAGTGACGCCCGAGGATGCGGGCTGTCAGCAACTCATGATGGATCGACTCAGCGCTGCGGGTTTTGCCTGCGAGCCCATGCGGTTTGCGGAAGTCGATAACTTTTGGGCAACGCGAGGCGAAGGAGGCCCCCTACTCGTCTTCGCTGGACATACTGACGTCGTTCCCCCGGGAGATCAGTCGGTGTGGCAATCGGACCCCTTCCAGGCCACCGAGGCAGGAACAGAGCTGGTCGGTCGTGGCGCTGCCGATATGAAGGCCAGTTTGGCCGCGATGGTCGTTGCCTGCGAGCGCTTTGTCGCCGAGCGTCCACACCACAGTGGCCGAATCGGTTTCTTGATTACCTCAGATGAGGAGGGACCGGCCAAAAACGGAACGATTAAGGTGATCGACACGCTGACCGAACGGGGTGAGCACATCGACTGGTGCGTCGTGGGCGAGCCGTCTAGCACCGAACAGCTCGGTGACCTCGTTAAAAATGGACGAAGAGGATCGCTTAACGCAACGCTCATTATTCGCGGCACTCAGGGACATATTGCCTACCCTCACCTAGCGGACAATCCAATACATCGGGCCCTGCCCGCCTTGCATGCGCTGGCGACCGAACAATGGGACACCGGCAATACTTTTTTCGATCCCACTGCCTTACAAATTTCAACCGTCAGAGCAGGGCATGGCGTCACTAATGTGATCCCAGCGAGCATCGAGGTCATCTTTAATCTCCGATTTAGCACAGAGATCAGCGTTGACGACATTAAGACACGATGCGATGCGATTCTTCAGCAACATGGCTTGTCTTACGATCTGACTTGGTCGCTCAGTGGAGAGCCTTTCTTGACCGAGCCAGGCGCCCTACTGAATGCCATCAAAGACAGTATTCAGGCAGTGACGGGGCTCGACCCTGAAGTCTCGACAGGAGGGGGAACGTCTGATGGCCGCTTCATCGCGCCTACCGGCGCACAGGTCGTCGAGGTAGGCCACGTCAATAGCACGATCCACCAGTGCAATGAACGGGTCAGTATGGCGGATATCCCAACACTGACTGCCATCTATCTGGCAATACTCAAACGGCTTTTACCAGCAGAGTGATGATCTAGGGGGTCGTCTCTGCTCGTTCACTCAGCCATGCCTCCGGCTGCATCACGTTAAGTTGCAGACGTTGCTGCTGCCATCTGGGTCGCTCGATTCGGACCCACGTCTCAGTCAATGCCTGAAGTCCGGCCCCTAAAGCAGTGCCGGCAGTGGTTGGCTGGGACAAGATCGTCATGCCGCGACTCGCTGGTGCCGACATGACGGCCTTCGCGGCGGCGGCACCGATGGCGACCCGCTCAATAAAGCCTCTGGCGTGATCCAAAGTGACTTCTAATGGCACTTCCAATG
>ERZ887830.836-NODE-836-length-18581-cov-5.263252_pt1 | contig 18581 bp, 14 predicted proteins | sample MGYA00521101_ERZ887830 | MGnify/ENA primary metagenome ERZ887830 (study PRJEB32303, sample SAMEA104408592) | aquatic metagenome | biome: Marine water; feature: Pelagic; material: water | place: Baltic Sea | collected 2014-06-05T16:38:00 | depth 1,762 m ... | reverse complement strand
AAGGGCCGCTATCTGGATGGCCCCGTTGACTGGCTCAAGCATGGTCAGGAACGTGTGGCCGCGCTGGACATGAACTTTGTCGTGGTGAACGCCGGTTCGGCTGCGGCCCTTTGGGCTGAAATCGGCGCGGCTGAGGCGGACAAAAAGCCAATCGTGGTCTTCAACTGGACGCCAAACTTTGCTGAAGCTGTCTGGCCCGGTGAATTCGTCGAATTCCCCGAGTGGGTTGACGGGTGTGACAAGGACCCGGCTGTGGGGCCAAACCCGGATGCGCTTTATGACTGCGGTAACCCGGCCAATGGCTATATGAAAAAGGCGGCTTGGGACGGAATGGAAGCGAAATGGCCAGCCGCCTACGAGGTGCTGACCAAGATTTCCTTTACCAACCCGCAGATCGCGGAAATGGCGAAATTGGTCGATATCGATGATCTGGAGCCGGAAGAAGCCGCCGAAGAATGGCTGGCCGCGAACGAAGCCGTCTGGAAGCCTTGGGTCGAGTGATCCTTTTCCCACAGGCCTAATCTGACAAAAGCCCCGCCCGAGACACTTGGGCGGGGCCTCTTTTATACAGGATGTCCCATGACCCCAGATGCGCTTGCGGCTGCGCCCGTCCTCTCTGCCAAACCAGTCATCTCTGCCAAAAACGTCTGGAAGCTGTTCGGGGCCGATCCGAAAAAATATCTGGCCTCGATGAAACCGGGCATGGATTTCGAGGCGATCCGGGCCGACGGCTATATCGCCGGGGTTGCGGATGTGTCCATCGAGGTGACGCGCGGCGAGATGCTGGTGATCATGGGCCTGTCCGGCTCTGGCAAATCCACCTTGGTGCGCTGTTTCTCGCGGCTGCACGAAATCACCGGCGGTGTGATCGAGGTCGAGGGGCAGGACATCATGGCCCTGTCCGAGAAAGAGTTAATCGAGTTGCGCCGCAACAAGATGGGCATGGTGTTTCAAAGCTTTGGCCTGCTGCCGCATCGCACGGTTCTGGAAAATGTGGCCTTTCCGCTGGAAATGCGCGGACAAGACAAACACGCCCGGCGCGAACGCGCGTTAGAGGTGGTCAAACTGGTCGGCCTTGAGGGGCGCGAGGACTATTTTCCGCGCGAATTGTCCGGTGGTCAGCAGCAGAGGGTCGGCATCGCACGCTCATTGGCGATCGAGCCCGACATCTGGTTTCTGGACGAGCCGTTTTCGGCGCTTGACCCTCTGATCCGGCGCGAGATGCAGGACGAATTCCTGCGCCTGCAGGGGATGCTGGGCAAGACGATTGTCTTTATCACCCATGATTTCGACGAGGCTTTGCGGCTGGCGGATCGTATCGCCATAATGAAGGACGGCGCGGTCGAACAATGCGACACGCCCGATCAGATCGTGCTGCACCCGGCGACCGAATATGTGCGCAAATTCACCGAAGACATCGACAAGGCCCGCGTTGTGCGCGCAGGCGTTCTGGCCAAGGCGGATTTGCTGGGCGAGGGCGATCCGGTGGACGCGGCCACGTCGATCCATGCGCTGGCCAAGCTGCTGATACAGGATCTGCGTCCGGCCATTCCGGTGATGCGCAAGGGCGAGATCATCGGCGCGATGAGCCGCGAAGAGGCGCTGGGTATTCTGGTCGGAGCGGAGTGATGCAAGCCAGCCGTGGTCAGATCTCGCTTCAACTTCTTGCCGTTGCGGTCGCTCTGACCGCTTTGCAGTATGTCGGCCTGCTGCCCGCCGCGCTGCACCGTCTGCCAGAGGCGCTGATCCCGCCTTTTGCCCAGTGGCTCGACGTGATTTTCAACTTTGTGAAGGATGATCTGGGGCTTTTGTCGCTGACGCGGACATTTACCGAGGGGCTGGAATGGGTCCTCGATGCCACGGGCAACCTGTTTTACGGCAAACGCCGCTGGCCCTACCTTGGCCCGATGCCATGGACCGCCGTGGCGGTGGTGGCAGGGGTGATCGGTTATTATCTGGGCGGGTGGCGCATGGCGTTGCTGGGCGCGGGAACCTTCGTCTGGACCGCGCTGATCGGCCAGTGGGAAATTGCGATGGAAACCATGTCGGTGCTGGCCGTTGCCGCGCCGCTGGCCTTTGTCATCGGTCTGTCGCTGGGCATCGCGGCGTGGAAATACGCTTGGGTCAACCGCACGATAAAGCCGGTTCTGTCGGTCTTGCAAACCCTGCCATTCTTTACCTATCTCTTGCCCGCCGTGATCTTTTTCAAGGTCGGCCCCACCGCGGGCGCCGTTGCCACCACGATCTATGCGATCCCGCCGATGATCCTGATGACCACGCTGGGCCTGCAAAAAGTGCCGCCCGAAGTGGTCGAGGCGGGTCATATGAGCGGCTGCACCAAGGGGCAGTTGCTGCGCCATGTCTACCTGCCCTCGGCGCGTACCGAAATTCTGGTCGGCGTCAATCAGGTCATCATGCTCTGCCTTGCCATGGTCGTCTTGACCGCCTTTATCGGGATGCCGGGTCTGGGCGCGAAACTGCTGGCAATGATGGGCAGTTTCAAGCTGGGCCGCTCGTTCGAGATCGGCGTGACAATCGTGTTGCTGGCGGTGATGCTGGACCGGATGTCAAAGGCGTGGGTCGTCAAACAGCCCGTCCATTTCGAGCGCGGCACATCTTGGGCGCGCCGTCATATCACGCTTGTGCTGGCGGTCGGGTTCTTTGTCTTTTTCCTCGCGGTTTCACAGGTGCTCCCGATTGCCGCCGAGATCGGGCGCAGGCAGGATTTCAGTCAGGGACGAGAGCTTGACGCGTTGATCAAGGCCGCCCTGAATGTTGAATGGGTCAAGGCGACCACCAATTTCCTGCGCGTTTTCCTTAATGTTCAGGTGCTGATCCCGTTCCGCAACTTCCTTTTGTCGATCCCCACGCCTGCCTTTATCCTGATGATCATGGCCTTTGCCTATTGGCTGGGCGGGCGCAGGCAGGCGGTGATCGCGGGGATCTTCTTTGGTTTCGTGGCGCTATCGGGGTGGTGGGACCGCTCTGTCATCACGCTGTATTCGGTGATCTCGGCGGTGAGCCTTGCCATGCTGATCGGCCTGCCCATCGGGATCATCGCGGCGCGGTCGCAAAAATGGTCGGGTCGGGTGCTGTTGGCGTGTGACACGGCGCAGACCTTTCCCAGTTTCGTCTATCTGATCCCGGCGATCATGCTGTTTGGGATTACGGATGTGGCGGTGGTGTTTTCGATCCTGATCTTCGCCATGGTGCCGCTGATCCGTTACACCATCGAGGGCCTGCGCACGGTGCCGCTGGAAATGATCGAGGCGGCGGATATGGCCGGGGCCACGCGGATGCAAAAGCTGTTCAAGGTGCAACTGCCCCTCGCGCTGCCTACGATGGCGGTGGGGTTCAATCAGGCGATCATGTTTGCGTTTTTCATGGTCATCATCGCCGCCTTCATCGGCACGCAGGATCTGGGGCAAGAGCTGCAACGCACGCTGGCGGGCACGGATCTGGGCAAGAACTTTGTGCTGGGGATCTGCGTGTCGCTGATGGCGTTGACCTTTGATCTGACGATCCTGAAATGGGCGAGTGATCAGAAGGCAAAGCTGGGTCTGGGGGATTAGAGCCTCTGTCCCAAAGAAAACGGCCCGCCAGTCAAGACCAGCGGGCCGCAGTCATTCAGATCAGGGCAGGGTGGCTTACATCATGCCGCCCATGCCACCCATGTCAGACATGGAACTGCCGCTTGATTTCAACGGCTTGTCGGCAATCATCGCCTCTGTGGTGATCAGCAGACCGGCAACCGAGGCTGCATATTCCAGCGCGATGCGCACCACTTTGGTGGGGTCAATCACGCCCGCCTTAAGCATATCGCCATAGACGTCGTTCTGGGCGTCATAGCCAAAGCTTTTGCTGTCATTCTCAGCGATCTTGCCCGCCACAACCGACCCGTCCACACCCGCGTTTTGCGCGATTTGACGAAGCGGAGCCTGCAGTGCCTTGCGGATCAGCGCGATCCCGGCGGATTGATCGGCGTTGTCGCCGGTCATGCCCTTAAGAACCTTGCCCGCATGGACCAAGGCAACACCGCCGCCGGGCACAACGCCCTCTTGCACCGCTGCACGGGTCGCGTTCAGCGCGTCGTCAACACGGTCCTTGCGTTCCTTGACTTCGATCTCTGTCGCGCCGCCCACCTTGATCACCGCAATCCCGCCCGCCAGCTTGGCCAGACGTTCCTGCATCTTTTCGCGGTCGTAGTCAGAGGTCGTCTCTTCGATCTGGGCGCGGATCTGGGTGACACGCGCGGCAATCTCTGCCGGATCGCCAGCGCCGTCGATGACGGTGGTGGTGTCCTTGGTGATCGTGACCTTTTTGGCGCTGCCCAGCATGTCCATCGTGACGCTTTCCAGCTTCATCCCGAGATCCTCGGAAATCAACTGCGCCCCGGTCAGGATCGCGAGGTCCTGCAGCATCGCCTTGCGACGGTCGCCAAAGCCGGGGGCCTTGACGCCTGCAACCTTGAGGCCACCGCGCAGCTTGTTCACCACCAGCGTGGCAAGTGCCTCGCCGTCGATATCCTCGGCAATGACCAACAACTGCTTGTCCGCCTGCACGACAGCCTCAAGCAAGGGCACCATCGGGGCCAGCGAGCTAAGCTTTTTCTCGTGCAGCAGGATCACGCAATCGTCCAGATTGGCCAGCATCTTGGCCGTATCGGTGATGAAATAGGGGCTGAGGTAGCCGCGGTCGAATTGCATCCCCTCGACGACTTCGGTTTCTGTGTCCAGACCCTTGTTTTCCTCAACAGTGATCACGCCTTCGTTGCCGACCCGCGCCATGGCGTCTGCGATCTGCTGGCCAATCGCGGCCTCGCCATTGGCCGAAATTGTCCCGACCTTGGCAATCTCATCCGTGCCCGCGACGGGGCGTGACATGGCTTTGACCTCTGTGATCACAGCGGCCACAGCCGTGTCGATCCCGCGTTTGAGATCCATCGGGTTCATGCCGGCGGCGACAGCCTTCATGCCCTCTTTGACAATGGCTTGCGCCAGAACGGTCGCTGTGGTTGTGCCGTCGCCCGCCTCGTCATTGGTCCGAGAGGCCACTTCGCGCACCAGCTGCGCGCCCATGTTCTCGAATGGGTCGGTGAGTTCGATCTCTTTGGCGACCGTCACACCGTCCTTGGTGATCCGGGGCGAACCATAGGATTTGTCGATGATCACATTGCGCCCTTTGGGACCCAAAGTGATCTTGACCGCATTGGCCAGCGTGTTGATGCCGCGCAGCATACGATCACGGGAGTCCGTGCCGAATTTGACGTCTTTTGCAGACATGTGGATATTCCTGAATAAAGGGGAAAAAGGACGCGTTACGCCTTAGGCGAGAATGCCAAAGATGTCGCTTTCCTTCATGATCATAAGCTCTTCGCCGTCGATCTTGATTTCGGTGCCGGACCATTTGCCGAACAGAACCCGGTCGCCCGCCTTGACGTCCATGGCAATGCGCGCGCCCGCCTCGTCCTTGGCCCCGTGGCCGACAGAGACAATCTCGCCTTCCTGAGGTTTTTCCTTGGCAGTTTCGGGGATGATCAGGCCGCCTGATGTCTTTTCATCGCCTTTGATACGGCGAACGAGAACGCGGTCGTGGAGGGGGGTAAACAAAATGGAAATACTCCTTTTCGAGCTTTCCGGGTAGGGATGGCATGCGTCGCGACATGTTTGCACTCGCCACACCTGAGTGCCAACACAATCGGTATGTGGCTATTTCCGCCGCGTTCGCAAGGGGGCAGTCCGGAATAAGCTGCCAAGCCTGACGATTTCTGCCGACCGCCCCCGCCTTCTGATGTCTAGGCCTTTGTTGCCGCCTCCGCCGCCTCGTCCAACGCGCGTTGCTGGCCACGGGATATGGTGGTGATGGGGGTGCCGAACATCTTGTTCGCGCGCTCGAAATCTTCGACGGTGCGAATTTCCGTCCAGTCCAGACCCACTATGTCAAGCGCCTGAAAGATCAGCTCTTTTTCCAACAGTCGCGCATAGGCCACCGCGTAGTCGGCCTGCAAATGGGCCTTGTCTTCCATCATCAGTGTGAGTTCGGCGAACACCAGCGGGCCTGTTTTGGCACTGATCTTTTCGATGCCGATGTATTCGCCCTGCGCCAGCGAGGGATCCAGCGATCTGCCAAACTCGATCACCTGCATGTCAACATCGGTGGCGACCTTGATCTCTTGTGCGTCCAGCGTCGCATGGCTGTCGATGCAAAGCACGTCAGACAGGTCATGATCCACCAGACGGCGCAGGATTTTCACGTCAAACACAACATCCGCGTCGAATTTGATGAACTCTGAGGTGCCCACGGCGGCGGCGGCCAGCATCAGGGAATAGCCGCTGCCTGTGTCGCGATAACGTGGATTGATCACATAGGTCACACGCACGCCGCGAAACGTCTTGTCGACGAATTTCCGCACCTCTTCGGCGCGGTGGCCCAGCACCAGAACGAATTGCGCAATGCCGCAGCTTAAACAATTACGCATCATCCGCTCGATCAGAAAAGAGCCCCCGACCGAGAGCAGGCTTTTTTGGCATTTATCCGTCAGCGGGCTTAGTCCGGCCCCCAGACCTGCGGCCAGTATAACAGCCACCGGCGCGCGTTTTCGTTCGTAATTCATGATTGAAACTCTCCTGAAATCCTCGGCGTCGAGGGGCAATGTCTGAAATGATGCAAGGGGCATCGCATGTCGAAAATCGAATGTCGTGACCTCGGTCCAAGGCAGGCCAACCCTCGCAAAAGCAGCCCGCAAGAACAGCAAGGGCTGTTCCGCCAAAGCCGTGGACGGGACGGGGTTTGAACTGCGAGGGATGTCAGAAAAAGCGGCACGCAGGGTCGAGCGGGCGAAGACACAGACCTAATCAGAAACCTGTCAGAATGCAAGGTGCCGCTCTGTGGGGGCGGATTGGCGGGCGTTCCGGGGGGCGTGCTATAGGTCTCGCGACCTTAGCACGCGATCTTTGACGCGGCCCGTTTTGGGGCGACCCGTTTTGGGGCGGCCCGTTTTGGTCTGGTCAGCTTTGGCTTGCCACCGCCGGGCGCGGGCGTGGGCGAATGTCGAGGCGCGCGCCATAGCTGCTTTGCCCGACCGAAAAGGCAAAGCTGTCAAGCGCGGCCTCTGGCAGCACCGGGGCACCATCGCTGAGCACGTTCAGACCCGCCCAGCCGTCCCGGATCCAGACGGCCCCCGCAGGCATCCGCGCCGTCACCTTGGCGCGCGCGGCAAACTGCCCGCGCGGGTTGAACATCTCAACCGGATCGCCGTCGCTGATCCCGCGGGCGTTGGCATCCTGAGGCGCGATCCAGACATCGGGTTCTTCCTCGCGTGCGGCCAAGGTGGGCAGGGCGCGACCATGGTCATAGAAAGAATGGAAATGCGCAAATGTGCGCCCATGCGTAAGGATCAGGCCGTCTTGTCGGTCACTCGTCTGCGCGGCGACGGGCAAAGGAGACAGCCCCATGTCGGCCGCGCGCTGGGAATAGAACTCTATCCTGCCAGAGGGAGTCGTGAAATCCCGCGTCGGATAGGCAACATGCGAGATGTTCAACGCCAGACGCCCACCATTTTCGCGCAGCATCTGGATGGTGGCGCGCCCTGCGTCCTGTCGTGTGGCGGGGTGGTCAAGCACGACATTCATCGCGGCCTCTTGATTGGCCCATGGGTAGACATCCGCCACTCCCAGCCGCTGCGCCAGACCTTTGTATATCTCATACGCCGGCCGCGCCTGTCCGGGCGCGGGCAGCACACGGTCGGTCAGGTGAATATGGGTGTTGGTGGATTTCGCCCCGATCTCTTCCAGCCAGATCGTGCCGGGCAGAACGATATGGGCGGCCTCGCGGATCGTCTGGTTGGAAAAGATGTCATAGACGACGATAAGCTCTGCCTTGGCAAGAGCCGCGCGCATCCGGTTGGTGTCGGAATAAGAGGACAGAATGTTCGAGCCGATCGAGACCAGAACCTTGACCGCTCCGCTTTCCAGAGCCTCGACAATCGAGTCCATCTGGTTGGGGATATAGGGGCCGGGCAGGCGGTGCTCTGACGCCGAAATATCGGTGAATCCAACGCCGTGGCTGCGCCCGCCGTGACGTGGGCCCAGACCCCCGCCGGGACGTCCGAAATCGCCTGTCAGGGCGGGCAGACAGGAAATGGCGCGCGCGGCATTCCACGTGTTGTCGCCCTTGTGCAGAGACGAGCCGCCCATCACGATCATCGCCGGGGGCGTGGTCGCATAGCTGCGGGCAAGGGCGGTGATCTGCGCGGCGGGCACGCCGGTTTGCGCCTCGGCCCAGTCCGGGGTCATATGCTGCACATGGGTCTTGAGCGCGTCAAAGCCAACCGTGTGATCGCTGACAAAGCCTTGGTCCCAAAGGTTTTCTGCGATAATCACCTGCATCAGCGCCAGCGCCAGCGCCGCGTCAGAACCGGGGCGCAGCAGGATCACTTCGTCCGCCAGCGCGCTGGCCTCTGTGCGGCGCACATCGATCACCACGACACGCGCGCCGCGCCGCTTTGCCTGCTCTACGTGGCGGATCGTATTGGCCTGACTGACCGTATTGGCCCCCCAAAGGATCACCATCCGGGAATGGGTGCCAAGGTCTTCTTTGGTCGAGGTTTCCAGCGCGCCGCTGAGCCCAAGGCCAAACCCGCCCAGCCCCCAGCAGATCATCGCCGGGTTCCACGATTGGCAGCCATAGAGATTGGCGAAACGATCCATCTGGCCACGTTTCAGGCCAAAGGCATAGTCATTGGCAAAGTTTCCATGCCCCTGCCAAAAGCCGACCGCCTTGGGGCCGACCTCTTGCATCTTTGCGGCGATCTGATCGAGCGCACTGTTCCAATCGGTTGGGTCCCAATCGGTTGTGTCCCATTCGGGCGTGTCCCTGTCGGCTGTGCTCGAATCGGGTGTGTCCCTGTCGGATGTGTTTTGGTCTTGCGGGTTGCGGCCTCTGCGGATCTGTGGGGTCAGCAGCCTGCGCGCGTTGCCGACAATCTCATGCGCCGCCTTGCACCGCATACAAAGAAACCCCTGACTGTCCGGGTTGGTTACATCACCCTCTATGGACACCAGATTTCCGGCGTCTGTCGTGACCGTCATCCCACATAGCGTGGGGTGGCAGTTCATCGGACACATGGTTTTGAAGGTTTGGATCTCTGGCATATCAGGTCCCTTTCGCTGCATATTAGCATAACCGTCTTGGACCGTGATATGCCAGTTAATCTATCGACCAAGAGGGCACAGGTTCTTGATAGCTTTGCAGGCTCTGTGGCGGCTGCCCGTCAATGCGGACCATCAGCAGGCGCGCAAGCTCGCCCCCGGCGGCAAAGAAATCTTCTGCCACAGTGTCCGTTTCGGGGTAAAGCACGGGCAGAATGTCAGAGGTCTGCTTGCTGATCAAATCGTAGTCGCGCCCCAGATGCGCGTCCCCGTCCTTTAACCCATAGATCAGCGCCAGCCCGGTCAACTCGTCGCTGCAGATGATCGCGTCATAGGGTTGCGCGCGCGTGGCAAGCGCGCGCCCATAGGCGCGGGCGGCGGCGGCAGAATGCAGGACATCTGTCGGGCGCACCACGTCGCCCTGCACATTATAAACCCCGGATTGCGCTATGGCCGTTTGGAAGGCATTGATAATATTAATGTAATTCGTGTTCCGATTGTCCACCGCTGCCAACAGGATGTGGCGTCGTCCCTTGGACAGAAGCCGCGCCACGGCCATCTGGATATAGCGTTCGGAATGAAAGTCGTGAAAGGCATGCGGTGTGTAAAATTCGGTCCGCCCGTGCGAGACAAAGGGAAAACCCGCCTCCATCAACATCTGGACGCGGGGATCGCGTGGGGTGGTATGGTTCAGGATGATGCCATCCGCCGTGCGGTTTTCCAGCACATATTGTACGGCTTCCACAGGATCGCCACCGCCAAAGTCGGGAACGACGTTCAGATGGTATTCGGTGCCTCTTATCTGTGCGCCGATCCCCTGTACCAGCAGACGCGTGTAGTCGATGGTGTTCTTGTCATTGGCCAGAACCAGCGCCAGCACATTGGTGCGCCCGGTGCGCAGACGCACGCCCGCGCGGTTGGGCACATAGCCCACCTGTCGCGCGGCCTGTTCGACCTTGTCATTGGTGTCTTGCTTTAGCTTGCTGGGATCGCGCAGCGACAAAGACACCGTCGACAGGCTGAGCCCGGTCAATTCGGCAATGGTTTTCAACGTTGGGGGCTTGTCGCCGGGTTGCACCGATACAGACTCCGTTCTGGATTTTGCGATCTTATACCGATTCCACTTAGAACGTTGCAGAAAACTTGCACGCCCAAGCTGAAGATTTCCATTCACAGGCTATAATAAACTGATAACATGATGTTTTTTAACTGATTGCTTTTACGCTCTGATTGCTGCAACGTTGCAACCAACAAATGTTTTACTGACCCAGAGCAGGCTGGCACCAGAGTTCGGCAATGCTTCGTCAAACGCGATCCGTGCGCTTTGGGGTGAAAGCGCAGATGAATTTCCACAGGGAGGACGACATGACCATTCAATCCAAAACTGGCACCGCACGGCTGATGCTAAGCTCTGCGATGGGGCTTGTGATGCTGACGGGGGCGGCGGTGGCCGATGACATCCGTTTCTGGACGACCGAAGAACAGCCAGAGCGGCTGGCGCGGCAACAGGCGATGGCGGCAGAGTTCGAGACGGCGACGGGCAACAAGGTGGAGGTCATCCCGGTCAGCGAAAGCGATCTCGGCACGCGCGCCACGGCGGCCTTTGCCGCATCCGATCTGCCTGACGTGATCTATCACACCCTGCAATATGCGCTGCCATGGGCCGAGGCCGGGCTGCTGGACACCGATGCCGCGACCGAAGTGGTCGAGGATCTGGGCATTTCCACCTTTGCCCCCGGCGCGGTGGCCATGGCCGCCTACGACGGTGGGATCGCCTCTGTGCCGGTGGACGGCTGGACGCAGATGATCGTCTACCGCAAGGATTTGTTTGATGAAAAGGGCCTTGCCGCGCCCAATTCCTATGCCAATGTTTCCGCCGCTTTGGCGGCACTGCACAACCCGCCGCAGATGTACGGGTTCGTGGCCGCCACCAAGGTGGACGAGAATTTCATGAGTCAGGTGCTGGAACATGTGTTCCTCGCCAATGGCGTGTCGCCCGTCGGTCCCGATGGCTTCAAGCCGCTGGAGGTTGGCCCGACGATCGAGGTGTTGGAGTTCTACAAGGCCATCGCGGACGCCTCGCCTTCGGGAGAGCTGTACTGGAAGCAATCGCGCGAGCTGTACTTTGCCGGACAAGCCGCGATGATCATCTGGTCGCCCTTTATTCTGGACGAACTGGCCGGTCTGCGCGATAGCGCGCCGCCCACGATCAACGACGATCCGACCTCTGGTGAGTTGGCCAGCAAGACGGGCATCGTGACCACATTTGCAGGCCCGTCCAATCCGGACGGGGCGGCTTGGGGCGATGTGCGTTACTTCGGGATCACCTCGGATGCGGATACCGATACGGCCATGGAGTTTGTGAAATTCTCGATGGACCAAGGCTATTTGCAGACGCTGTCCATCGCACCAGAGGGCAAGTTTCCGGTGCGCACGGGCACGATGGAAGAGCCCGGAAAATTTACGCAAGGCTGGTCGATGCTGGACGTTGGGGTGGATCGCAAAGCGCCTCTGTCAAAGCTCTATGCCCCAGAAATGATTGCCGAAATCACAGGCGGTCTGGACGTGGCGCAGCGTTGGGGCGTGGCGGATGGACAGTTGTCGCTGGCCTCGAAGATGATCAACGGGCAGGCGGTCAACCGCGTGGTACGCCAATTTCTGGATGGCGAGCTTGACGCCGCTGCTGCTGTGGCCGCGATGAACGCGGAACTGGCGACGGTCGAGTGAACCTGTCGTGACTGATCGGGTGGCGCGTCAACCGCGCGCCACCCGCTGTTTACCTTTTTTCGTCATGGATAGCTTTGTATGACACAAGCGAGCCCTCCGACCACGCGCGGGGCCTTGGCGCGGCGCGAGGCGCGGCTGGCCTGGGGGCTGCTGCTGCCCACGCTGGCGATCGTTAGTATGGTTATTATCTTGCCGCTGCTGGCAATCTTCTGGATCAGCGTCAAACCCGTGGGTATTGCGGATCTGCGCGCGGTGACGCCGATTGTACGCGAAAGCCTGCGCAGCCGGGGCGAGGCGTATCGGATCGAATACCGGGTGCGCAATTCGTCGCAAAGCAAACCGATTGACGGGGTAAGCTTTCGCGATGTGATCCCCGAGGGCGTGACGCTTGGTGAGTTGCCCGAGGTCTGCACCCTTGAAGGCGCAGTATTGATTTGTGATTTCAAAACGATAGAGCCGGGGTTTAATGAGCGCCTGCAAATTCCGGTGACGCTTGGCACCGACGGCGATACGGCCGAGGACATGACCGAGGGCAGCGCCCCCGAGGTGAGCGGGCAGGGCGACAATGTGCTGACCAACGCCGAGTTTACGGGCCAGAATTTCGCGCGGATCTTCGATGGGTCAGAATTCTGGCAAGTGCTTTGGGCGACGCTGTTCTATGCGGTCTTTGGCACCATCGGCGCGCTTGTGGTCGGGCTGTTTGCAGCCCTTTTGCTGAACAAGAGCTTTCGCGGGCAAGGGATTTTGCGAGGGCTGTTTCTGTTTCCCTATGTCTCGCCCATCATTGCCGTCGCCTTTACATGGGTGACGCTGTTTGATCCGTTTTCCGGCTCGATCAACGCTTTGCTGATCCAGATGGGCGTGACCGAGGGCGCGATCAATTTTTTCGGGCAACGGCCGCTGGCGCTGATCATGGTGACGGTGTTCGAAATCTGGCGCTATTTTCCGCTATCCTTCCTGTTCATTCTGGCACGGATGCAGTCGATTGATACCGATATGTATGAGGCGGCGGATATGGACGGGGCCTCGCCGTTTCAGCAATTTTGGTATCTGAGCATGCCGATGCTGCTGGGTATTCTGTCGGTGCTGTTCCTGCTGCGGTTTATCTGGACGTTCAACAAATTCGACGACATCTTTTTGCTGACGGGGGGCAATGCGGGCACGCGGACCTTGACGGTCAATGTCTACGAACAGGCCTTTGCGATCTCGAACATTGGCGCGGGTGCTGCGGTGGCGGTTGTGATCTTTGCCTGCCTGTTGGTGTTCTCGGTGTTTTTCTTCCGCTTTATCAGTCAGGAGGAAGGTCTGTAATGGGCACAAATCTTCGTCAGAAATTTGGATGTTGCGCGCGGGTCAAGCGGGGCGTTGTGCGTCAGCGGGGGCACCATCATGGATAGGTTGCGCCATGGGGTCGTCGCCGGGGCGCTGCTTGGCGCGCTTTGGATGGTGGTTTTGTCGATCATCCTTGCGGTCGCGATGAGTTTTGCGACAGGGCAGGGGTTTCGCCCGTCAATGCTCGCCTCGCTGCTTTGGGGCGGCGGACTTGGCGTGGGGCTGATCTATTTGCGCGCCCCGCTTTGGGCAGGGATCGTGCCGGGGGGCGCGGTCATTCTTGCCGTGGCGGGGGCACTTGGCGTGGGGCCGGTGGTCTTTGCGCCCGAGGTCTCGCTGGGCCTTGCCTGTGTGCTTAGCGCGGCCCTTGGCGGGCTATTTGGGGTCACCCATGTGAAGATAACCAAGGACTGCGCGCCAAACGCGCTGACCCGCCACGAATGGGAGGCCGCCTGGATCCGCTTTCTGACAGGGTTCGGGTATATCGTGTTCACGGCCATCGTGCTGATCCCGTTTTATGTCATGGTGATGACCAGCCTGAAATCGCAACAGGCGTTGCTACAGAACCCGCTGGATTTCTCGCTGGATCTAAGCCGGGGCTGGGATTTGTTTCGCAGCTATTCAGAGCTTTTCACCCAGTTCAATTTCGGCAGTTACCTCTGGACCAGCTTTTACATCGCCGTGCTGACCGTGATCATCACGCTGCTCTTTTCGATCCCCGGCGCCTATGCGGTGGCGCGGTTGCGATTTCGCGGGCGGGCGGCGTTTTCACGCTCGATCCTGCTGGTTTACATGGTGCCGATGATCGTGCTGGCGCTGCCGATTTACATCGTGTTCTCGATGGTGGGCTTGCGCAATTCGGTGCTGGGCATCGTGCTGATCTATCCCGTCACCACGATTCCGGTCGCCTTGTACATGCTACAGGGGTATTTTCGCGGTCTGCCCAGCGAGGTGGAAGAGGCCGGTCTGATGGATGGTCTGACCCGGCTTCAGGTGATCTTAAAGATCACCCTGCCGCTATCACTGCCCGCGCTGGCCTCTGTGTCGCTCTACGTCTTTATGATCGCGTGGAACGAGTTCCTGCTGGCCTTCATGCTGCTGGATGATCCGTCGAAATTCACCCTGACACGCGGGGTGGCGATGTTGAATTCGTCAGAAATCCCGCGGCAGCATTTGATGGCGGGGGCGGTGATTGCGACGCTGCCGATCATGGTGATCTTTCTGGGGCTGGAACGCTTCATGGTCAAAGGCTTAACGGCCGGATCGGTAAAGGGCTAAACGAGAATGACACGCACAGACGAACTGGACGCCGCTGCGCGCGCGATCCTGAGGATGAACGACCGGGGGGGGTATACGGTGCCGACCGACGGCCTCTATCCCTATCAGTGGAACTGGGACAGCGCCTTTGCGGCGATGGGGTTTGCCGATTTCGATGTCAGCCGGGGCTGGGACGAGTTGGACACGCTGCTGAGCGGGCAGTGGGACAATGGCATGGTGCCCCACATTCTGTTTCACAAGGTCGATCCGGGGTATTTTCCGGGGCCGGATGTCTGGGGCGGTGTGGGGCCGTTGCCCTCGTCCGGGATCAGCCAGCCGCCGATTGCGGCGACCATGGCGCGGATGGTTTATGACAAGAATCCCGTGATCGGCGCACAGAGGTTTGCGCCGATGTTTGACAGGATGCTGGCGTGGCATGGCTGGTTCATGGACTGGCGGCTGGATCGGGGCGCGGTCTGCATCACCCATCCGTGGGAGGCCGGACGCGACAATGCCCCCGACTGGGACGGGGCGATGGCGGCGCTGACGCCCGGTGAAGTGGGCGAGTATCACCGCCGCGACACCTCGCATGTGGACAGCGCCATGCGTCCGACCAAGGCCGATTACGACCGTTATATCTGGCTGGTGCAGCGCGGCCACCGCCTGAAATGGGACGATGCAGCTTTGCTGGTGGACACGCCGTTTCGGGTGGCTGATCCGACGATGACCTTTACGCTTTTGCGGGCGCAGCGCGATCTGGCGGCTTTGGGGCAGGCTTTGGGACGGGACACAGATGCGATAGACACTTGGATCGCGACGCTGGAAGAGGGGGCAGAGACCCTGTGGAACGCAGAGCTTGGGTCCTATGACGCGCGCGACGCGGTGTCGGGCGAATGGGCCAACTCGATCTCGAACGCATCCTTTCTGTGCTGGTACGCGGGGCTGGACCACCCCGAGATGCGCGCGCTGCTGCCCAAGGTGATGCAGGGGATGCGCTATGGCATTCCGTCCTGCGATCCACGCAGCCCCAAGTTTGACGGGATGCGCTATTGGCGCGGGCCTGTCTGGGGGATCATGAATATGCTGGCGGGCATGGGTATGGCCGATTTCGCCATGCCAGAGGCCGAGGCCCTGCGCCGCAACACCGCCGATCTGATCGCGGATCACGGATTCTCGGAGTATTTCGACCCACGCGACGGCAGCCCGGCGGGGGGGCAGTCGTTTACATGGACGGCGGCGGTCTGGCTGGGCTGGGCCTCGCCAAACACCAAACCATTTTGAGAGGGGCAGTCTGATGGGGGCAATCACGCTACGCGCGGTCGAAAAGTGGTATGGCGAGGTTCAGGTCATCAAAGGCGTCGATCTTGAGATCAGGAACGGAGAGTTCATCGTCTTTGTCGGTCCCTCGGGCTGCGGAAAATCCACGCTGTTGCGGATGATCGGCGGGCTCGAGGATATCTCTCGCGGTGGGCTGGACATTGACGGGGTCGAGGCCACGGACCAGCCGCCCTCAAAGCGCGGGTTGGCAATGGTGTTTCAGTCCTACGCGCTTTATCCGCATATGTCGGTGCGCGATAACATGGGGTTTTCGCTGAAAACGGCAGGCGCGCCCAAGTCAGAGATCAGCGCTAAGGTGAATGCCGCCGCTGACACGCTGAAACTGACCGACTATCTTGATCGCCGCCCCAAGGATCTGTCCGGCGGGCAGCGCCAGAGGGTCGCGATTGGCCGCTCTATCGTGCGCGATCCCACCGCGTTTCTGTTTGACGAACCGTTGTCCAACCTTGACGCCTCGCTGAGGGTCGAGATGCGGTACGAGATTTCAAAGCTGCATCAATCACTGAAATCGACGATGATCTATGTGACCCACGATCAGGTCGAGGCGATGACGCTGGCCGACCGCATCGTGGTGCTGGACGCGGGGCGCATCATTCAGGTCGGCACGCCGCGCGAGTTATATAACCGGCCTGCAAATACCTTTGTGGCGCAGTTTATCGGCAGCCCCAAGATGAACGTCTTTCCCTGCCAGACCAGCGGTGACGCCTATACGTTAGACGGTGGACGCGGGGGCGCTTACACTGGTCCCTCTTCGGCCACCCGGATCGGCATCCGCCCGGAGCATATCCTGATCGGGGCGGCGGGCGAGGGGCAGTGCGACGGGCGCGTGGATGTGGTGGAATACCTTGGCGCGGATACGTTTGTGGTGGTCGATTGCGGACCTCTTGGTCAGATCTCTGTGCGCACACCGGGCGAAAGCGAGCTAGAGATTGGCGCGCAGGTGGGGCTGATCTTTGCGCCCGAGCGGCTGACCTTCTTTGATGCCAAGGGCGATGCTGTGCGGTAATCGGGGCCTCGAATTTGCCAAGCAAATCCGACAGGCTGGGGGTTTCACCCCCAGACCCCCAAGGTATTTATAGCCAGATGAAGGGGGAAGGCGGTGCTTTTCTCAATGGGCCGACTTGAGCGCAGGTGACATCGTTTTCAGGATCAGGTGCCATGCACCGCAAAGGCCTCTAGCCCGGCGTCGCGGGGTTTGATGATGCGGAATTTTTCGCGCACGCCGACCTCTTCGAGCGTGCGTTCCACCACCATCAGCGTATTGGGGGTGTGATCCTCGCACATCTCTTGCATATTGACGATCTCGCGCTCTGCCACGGGCAGCGCGGCCTCGATGGCAGGAGCGCCGTAGTGGTCGACGAAATGCTGCGCAAGCGCGCGGGTCAGCGTGTCGACCTCGTTCTGCGTGATGGGGGCAACAGCCACAAAGGTAGAGCGCCCAAAGCTTTCCAGCCCCAGCCAGCCATTTGCAAAGGCTTGCCGCGCCTTGCCGGTCAATTGCGCCTCGGTCCAGTCAGAGAACTCGAACGCGCCGGAAATCGCCCATTCGCCAATCTCGCCGGGGGTCTCAAAGACGTTCAGGTCGCTTTCGTCCAGTCTGATGACGCGCGCGAATTGAGTCATGCTTGCTCCAGTATCTGTGTCAGAGGCAAAGTCCGGGTGGTCTCGCCCTGCTTCAGGATCATCCCCCCACATTCGTCCAGCCCGGTGAAGGTGCCGGATGCAGGCGCCGTGATGTCGGTGCCGATGCCGATCACCTTGCCACGATAGCTTTGGTGCAGCGGGGCCAGCCCCTCGTGCAGATAGCTGTGGACCCAGACCAGCATGTGCCGCGACCAGCTTTCCAGTAGGTCCGGCGGTGTGATCTCGGCGCAGCCTTCGTCGGACAGGGTCGTTTGGTCCGGCGTTGCGCCGCCGTCGCCTTGTGAGCGCAGCGCAACCTCAAGCCCGATGACCAGCCAGTCGGGTTCCTCCGCCGGGTCATGCGTCGAGGCGCAGGCGCGGAACCCACCGCAGCGCGCCCCGTTCAGGCGTAACCCGTCGGGCCAGTCAAATTGCACCGCAACTTCTGGCGGGGCCAGTGCGCCCAATGCGTCCGCAAAGCCCAGTTGAACCGCCCAAAGCACGCCAATGGCTCGCGCCAGAGGCACTTCGGGGGCAAAGGTGACGGCCGCGCGCAGCAGGTCATCGCGTTGCGCGTAATGGACCAGACCGGGCGTGACCCCGTCGCCCAGACTGGCCTCATCCTCTGCCGCCTTGATCGCAGCGGCAAAGGGATTGCCCGCGCCACCCAGTGGCATACCTTTAAGCAGGGGCGGAAACTCTGGCTGCAACAGGCCCGTCGTCTGCGGCGTGCTGATCATGCAGGCGTTTCCAGCGCGATCAGGGCATCCGCAATGGCCCAGAACCCTGCTGCCTGTGGGCTGTCGGGTTTCAGCGCTACGATCGGCGCGCCCCCGTCGCCTGCGACACGGATGTCCAGATCCAGCGGGATCTCGCCCAAAAACGGCACGCCCAGCTTTTCCGCCTCGGCCTTTGCGCCGCCATGACCAAAGGGATAATGCTGCTTGCCGCACCCGTCACAGACAAAGCCGGACATGTTTTCGACAATCCCGAGGATCGGACATTTCAGTTGCTGGAACATGTCGATGCCCTTGCGTGCATCAATCAGCGCGATGTCCTGCGGGGTCGAAATGACAATGGCGCCGGCCACTTGGGTCTTTTGGCACAGCGTCATCTGCACATCGCCCGTGCCGGGCGGCAGGTCGACCAGAAGGA
>ERZ887830.829-NODE-829-length-18711-cov-7.058694_pt1 | contig 18711 bp, 16 predicted proteins | sample MGYA00521101_ERZ887830 | MGnify/ENA primary metagenome ERZ887830 (study PRJEB32303, sample SAMEA104408592) | aquatic metagenome | biome: Marine water; feature: Pelagic; material: water | place: Baltic Sea | collected 2014-06-05T16:38:00 | depth 1,762 m ... | reverse complement strand
CGACCTTGAGGATCGCGACACTTTCTGCCCCGCCGATGCGTTCGATCAACTCAGCCTCCGGCAAAGGGCCGGGCAGGATTGTCACCCGCTCATTGCGCGCGGCCAGCGGCAGGGCAGCCCGCGCGGCACAGGCGGTCAGAGAGGTTACGCCGGGAATAACCTCGACCCTGTAGCGCGTGGCAAGACGCGCATGAAGATACATGAAAGAGCCATAGAAAAAAGGGTCCCCTTCGCAGAGGCAGACCACATCCCGCCCCGCGTCCAGTTCTACCGCAATCTGCGCCGCGCCTTCGTCATAGGCCGCCTGAGCCGGGGCGCGCTCGACCGTCATGGGCACATCCATCACGATCTCGCGCGCGTCGCTTGGGATCAGATCCGCCGCGATGGCACGCGCGAAACTGCTACCCCCCGCGAGGGTCGGATAGGCGATAACCTCTGCCCCCTCGATCAACCGCGCTGCTTTGCGCGTGATCAGGTCAGGGTCACCAGGGCCGAGGCCAACACCATACAGCGTACCCGTCATCGTTTCACCACGCTCCATTGGGTTACGGGCATCATCGGACGCCAACCTGTCATGCCGCCTACAGGTTCAGCCCGGTTCACTTGCAGCTTTACCAATTGCCCGCCATGGGCCTTGTGCAGGGCTATCAGGATGCTTTCGCTTTCCAGCGTCACGGCGTTGGCCACCAACCGTCCCAAGGGGCGCAAGGCCATCCAAGCGGCCTCAAACGTCTCATGGGACAGCCCGCCACCGATAAACACCGCGTCCGGCGGCTCCAGCCCGTCAAGCGCACCCGGCACCTCTCCTGCGATCAGGTCCAGCTTGGGCGCGCCCAGAGCCAGCGCATTCGCGGCAGCCATGGCCCGACGATCCGCCCGCGGTTCGATCCCGATGGCGCGGGCGTATCGCGCCGCGCGCATCCATTCCACCGCGACAGAGCCGCAACCCGTGCCAATATCCCACAGCAACGCGCCACGCATGGGCATGAGTTTCGCCAAAGTCACCGCACGGACCTCTTGCTTGGTCATCGTGCCATCGCTTTGAAACAATTCATCCGCCAGACCCGGCACACGCGGCAGCAGGGCCGCATCGGGTGCTGCGCGACATTCGACCGCCAGCGTGTTGAAGGCAGGGACCTTATGCGCCCAACTTTGCGCATGCCCGTCAAAGCGTTGCTCTTGCGCGCCGCCCATGCTTGCCAGCACAGTCATCGGCGAAGCGCCAAAGCCGCGCTCTGTCAGAAAACGCGCGATCTGTGCGGGGGTTTCGGCCCCGGTCGTCAGGATCAACAGACGCTGGTCGGGCTGGATAAAGGCGATCATCTGCTCGACCGGGCGACCGTGGACCGTCAGCGTTTCCACATCCGCGATGGACCAGCCCATACGGGCAGAGGCAAGTTGAAAGGCCGAGATCTGCGGGTGAAAGGTGATCTCTTTCGCGGGGATGGCACGGCCAATACGCGCCCCGACCGAAAACCAAAGCGGATCACCTGTGGCCAAAACGACCACACGTTTGCCTTTGTAACCGGTCAGCTGCTCGATCAGCGCGTTGAAGGGCGAAGGCCATGCAACGCGTTGCGCCGTGATATTGCCCGACAATTCGTGATGGCGATCACCGCCGATGATGATCTCTGCGGCCTCGAGAACGGCGCGTGTCGCGGGGGCAAGGCCGTCGACGCCGTCCTCTCCGATACCGATGATATGCAGCCAAGGCGTGCTCATGTGGTGATCTCCGGCAATCCTGCGGCAAGGGCATTCAGCGCGGCAGAGGCCATGGCGGACCCACCCCGACGCCCGCGCAAAGCGACGAATTCACAGCCGCGCGGGTTGGTGGCCAGTTCGGCCTTGCTTTCGGCGGCCCCCACGAACCCCACGGGAAACCCGACGATGGCGGCAGGTTTGGGCCAGCCTTCATCAAGACGTTCCAGCAGATGAAACAACGCGGTCGGCGCATTGCCAATGACAACGACAGCGCCTTCGATATGATCGCGCCAAAGCTCGACAGCGGCGGCAGAGCGTGTGGTGTTAAGATCCTTGGCAAGACCCGGCGTGCGGGGATCATTCAGGGTCACCAGCACACGGTTTTCGGCAGGCAGATAGCGGCGGATGATGCCTGCGGCGACCATCTCGCAGTCACACAGGATCGGCGCACCGTTGACCAGAGCGTCCCGCGCGACACTGGTCACATTGGGCGAAAAGGCAAGACGATCCGCGACCTCGATCATGCCGCAACTGTGGATCACCCGCGTGGCAAGCTGCGCCATGGCGGGGTCAAACCGATCAAGCCGCGCCTCGCGGGCCACGGTGGCAAAGCTTTCGGCGTAGATGGCGGCGGGGTCGCGCAGATAGGGTCTCATGCGGGCTCCATCGCGGCGTGTTGCAGCGCGGTCTCGTGGCCAAGGCCAAGGATCCACGCCTCTTCGCGCTCGATGATGCGGCGTTCCTCTGCGCTAAGACCGTCGATCCCGGCGAACAGGGACGCCAGACCACCGCTGCGATCAAGACGGGCAAAAGCCGTGGCATTGACACGCACCTGCGCACTGTCGAGAACTTCATCCTGCTGACGCGCCGCATGCGCCTGAGGCTGCAAGAGCGAGGGGTAGATTTCGGCGAAGACCACCGACGCGTGAGGGCATTCGAGACCTGTTTGAAAGGGCCAAACGGCGACGAAATCCGCAAGACGTGGATCACTGCGCAGGCGCTGCAACGCGGGCAATCCAAGGATCACCTGAGACCCGACAGAGCCCGCATAGGCCAGTTGCCAAACCGTCTTGGCCCCCTTGGCGCGCGCGTCAGCCAGACGATGTTCGGGCGGGTGATCAGCACCGCATCGCGTTGAGGCGCGGGGGGGCACGTCGGGGACGTCCCACGTTTCGGGCCGCCCCCAAAACGGACCGATACCGTCATAAAGACGGTTGATCTGCGCGGCAATGTCAAAGCGGTTGGATTGGTTGTCCGGGCCATCCGTCACCGCATCCGCGAACCACTGCCACAGATCCAAAGCGCGGTCTGATCCGCAAATCCGTTTGGCCACACCCGCCGGATAGCCGAAGGGAAAGTCAAAGCCGATCAACACGCGGCGGTTCTGCGCCACCTCGTCAGCCAGCAGATCCGCCAATTCGGTCAGCGCGCTGTCCCTTGTGCGACAATAGACTGGCCCTGACGGCGCACCGTCCCGCACGACGGCAAACCAGATCGCGTCTTTGCTTGGCCGTTTCGGGCTAGGCACAGAGCGCGCAGACCAGTCGACGATCACATGCGTGTTGAAGATCGCGGTCATTTCCGGCGTGCGCTTTCCGGCCCATGGGGGTGTTTCGCATGGGGGTAAGGCGCGTGGTGGTGGTCGTGATCATGCGTGTGATCATGGTGATGATGATGGTCATGCGCATCCTGCGCCTGCAGACGACACAGCCCGGTGCAAAAAGTATCGCACAACTTACAATCGGCCACGTTCGACCCCGGCGCGCTGGCCCCTTGTCCCTCGACATGGTGGTGATGGCTTTCCTGCACCGCGCCGACCTCTGATTCAAAGCCCAGAACCTGCGTGCGGTATTTGCACAGAACACAGGTCGGCGGGGGCACGTCACTGAACGCGGGATGGCCTTTGCCTTTTTCCGCCGCCAGCGTCGCGCGCTGTTCCGGCGTCACCTGTCGCGCGCCTTCACCCTCGATGGACAGGACCTGCGTGCGATACTGGCAGGTGCCACAGTTGGGTGGCGGCGTGGCGCTGGTCTGTTCGATGACGCGCTCGGCAAAGGTTTCCAGCACCTTGGGATGGTCGTTGAGATAGCCGGCCTTGACGAACTCGATCTCTGAATGCTCTGCCGCGACCCGGTCGGTAAAGCCATAGATGCGGTCGATCAGGATGCCAGTGAACAGGAAATAGGGGAAAACGATGACCCGCTTATACCCGAGTTTTGCCACATGTTGCAGGCAGGGTTCCACCAGCGGAAAGGTCACACCGGAATAGCCGACATCGCACCAACCGAACCCCATGCCCTCTTGCAGCATCCGGGCGATCTTGGCGACGTTGCCGTTCGCATCCGGATCAGAGGCCCCGCGACCGATCACCACAAGACAGGTCTCGTGCAGAGGCATCTCGCCCAGCTTTACATTCGCGCGATCCACCGCCTCTTTGATGCGCGCGCCAGCGGCGGCGATCATCTTGGGGTCCACGCCCAGCTCGCGCCCATAAAGCACGTCGATCCCATGTCTGGCGGCATAGGTGTTCAGAACGGTCGGGATGTCGTTCTTGGCGTGCATCGCGGCAAACAGCATCCCCGGCACCGCGAGTATACGATCACAGCCCGCCTCTCGCAGACGGTCCAGACCGTCGCGGATCACCGGATTGGCGAACTCCAGATAGCCGTAATCAATCATCCAGTCGTCAGGCAAATAGGCGGGCAGTTTTTCCGCCAGCACCGCAAACTCATCGACAGCCGCCTGACTGCGTGAGCCATGGCCACAAATCATCACACCGGTTTTGGTCATGCCATCAGGCCTCTTGCAATTCGTCGTCAGCCTGTTCGTCAGAGGCCTCTGGGTCGTCTTCTTTAACGGTGTCCTTCGACTTTGCCTTGGTCATCCCCCAGACGGCAACCGCAATCGCGATACCTGCCGCGGCCAATCCAATCCAGTGGTTGTGCCCCGCCGCCTCGGCAACGTGACCGGTATGGGCCAGAGCGGGCATAACGCCCGATACGAACCCCAAAAGCGTGGCAAAAATGACAGTCAGTCTCATCGGGCACCCCCTTTACATTTCACTTTTTCGGAAAGGGGAATGATGCTGCGCACAGCCCTGACGATCCAGCCTTTGGCCCCCGTTTTGGGTCAGCACCAAGCCGCACACCTCTCCGGCCCCGGACGGGGCTTCGTCTCCTGCGGTATAGGCCCACCCCGCCACGCTCGCAATCGCAAACGCGGCACGCTGGCGAGACAAGGCGACGCGCCGGACGACACGTTGGGTGCGGTGATGCACGGGCGCTGCGCCCTTGGATGGGGTGGTCAGACTTCTGTGCGACGTTAAGTATTGGGTCGAACAGGAGGACAGCATGGGACAATTGGTAGACGGCGTTTGGCAAGTGCAGCCGCTTGGCAAAACAAACAAGGGCGGCAGGTTTATCCGCTGGACATCCAGCTTTCGCAACTGGATCACCGCAGACGGAACGGCAGGGCCAAGTGGCAGCGACGGGTTCCAAGCGCAAAGCGGGCGGTATCACCTTTATGTTTCGTTTGCCTGTCCATGGGCCCATCGAACGCTGATCTTTCGCGCGCTCAAGGGCCTGGAGGATCATATCTCAACCTCGGTCGTGCATCCCGATATGCTTGACGATGGCTGGTCATTTGATGACAGTTTTGATGGGGCCACGGGCGACACGTTATACGGTCTGCCCTTTGCTCGGGACATCTATATCAAGGCCGACCCAAAGGTGTCCGGGCGGGTCACGGTCCCTATTCTCTGGGACAAAGAGCGACAAACGATCGTGTCCAACGAATCCTCTGAAATCATCCGCATGTTCAATTCCGCCTTTAACGGCATCACGGGAAATACGGATGACTACTGGCCCAAGGACCTGCACACCGCCATAGAGCCGATCAACGACCGGATCTACGACACGCTGAACAATGGCGTCTATAAATCCGGCTTTGCCTCAACACAGGCCAGCTATGAAGAGGCCGTGTATCCCCTGTTCGACACACTCGACTGGCTAGAGGCGCATCTGTCCGAAAATCGCTACCTGATGGGCAACACGATAACAGAGGCCGACTGGCGCCTGTTTGTGACGCTGTTGCGGTTCGACAGCGTCTATCACCTGCATTTCAAATGCAATCGTCGCCGGATCATCGATTATCCCAATCTATGGGCCTATACCCGCGAGCTATACCAATGGCCTGGTGTCGCCGATACGGTCAATCTGGACCATATCGTGCGCCATTATCACTATAGCCACGAGACCCTGAACCCGCAGCGCATTATCCCGATCAATCCGGTGCTCGATTTCGACGCACCGCATAACCGGGGCTAGGCCGCGCTGTAGTGGTCCACCAACGCGGCCAGATCCTCTGGTGAGGTGGCCGTTGGCAGAAAAGCGCAGGCGTTTGGAATGTGTTGAAAAATCGACCCATCCGAAAAAAACGAGGTGTTGGTGACAAAGATCACCCGCGCCTCGGGCAGGCGGTAGCTGGCGTAATCCGCGACAGCAATCGCACTGCTATTGCTCAACACCAGATCCAGAATGATCATGTCAATTTCGTTTGATCGCAGGATATCTATCGCCTCAGTCTCGCTGTCTGCCCGGGTGACCTGCGCACCCTGACGACTCAAATGGCTCGCCCAGAGCAAAGACAGCTCTGGCTTGCTTTCTACGATGAGCACTCTCATTTTTGCCTCCGGGACCGGACCCACCCCATATGGCTCCGGAAGTAACGACCCCTTCACAAGTAAAATCCTCTCAAAGCCCTAACAAGAGGTTAACGTGAACGTCACATTCAGGACTGAAAGCGAGATCTTGCGCATTTATGTCGAATAAGATTGATACAGGCCAACGAATGGAGCGAGCAATGACCACCTGGATCACAATCTGCGACACCTGCAAACGCGAAGGCTGGGAAAACGGCGACATGGGCATGACCGATGGAGAGCGTCTGGCGCACCGCATAGAGGCGCAAGTCCTCCAATCCAGCCCCGTAAAAACACGCCGTGTGTCCTGTCTTATGGGATGCACACATGGCTGTAACGTGGCCATACAATCAGAGGGTAAACTATCGTATACATTGGGAAAATTTGAACCGACCGATGAGGCGGCAGAGGCGATCATCGGCTATGGAACCCTGCACGCGCAAAGCGACAGCGGACAAGTGCCCTATCGCCAGTGGCCGCAGGGCGTCAAAGGCCATTTCATCACCCGCCACCCACCACTGCCCAAAGAATGACCACCCTCACAAAAAGAGACCACGGAGGCGGTCTGGACACTGCAATTGCCCGCTTTGGTGGCGCGCGGACCGACTGGATCGATATGTCGACGGGCATTAACCCTCTGTCCTACCCGATCACGGGAATCACCCCCGAATCCTGGACCGCACTGCCCGACAAAAGCGCCCAAACCCGCCTTGATCAGGCTGCCCGACGGTTCTGGAACGTGCCCGAAGAGGCCGCAGTGCTCGCGGCGCCAGGGGCCTCGGCGCTGATTGCGCGGATCCCGGCTTTGGTCACCAGCGGGCACGTCAGGATCGACAGGCCGACCTACAACGAACACGCCGCCGCCTTTCAAAATGCCAACTGGACCCTTTCGGAAATCAGGCACACCGCCCGCGTTATCGTACATCCCAACAACCCGGATGGAACCTGCTGGGATGGGAACGACCACAACCCAACCGACATGCTGATCATCGACGAAAGCTTTTGCGACGTCATGCCGGATGCCAGCCATATAGCGCGGGCCGCGCGCCCCGGTGTGATCGTGCTCAAAAGCTTTGGCAAATTCTGGGGGCTTGCGGGGTTGCGTCTGGGATTTGCGATTGGCGATCCAAAGCTGATCGCGCGACTGGCAGAGATGCTTGGTCCTTGGCCTGTCTCCGGGCCAGCGCTGGACATCGGCCATGCGGCCTTAACCGATCCCGACTGGGCACAAAACACCCGTGTGCGACTGATCAAAGACGCCGCGCGTCTGGATGAATTGATGACGAAACACACCAATCTGGTCGGCGGCACCCCCTTGTTTCGCCTGTACCACGTCGATGATGCGCAGGCTTGGCAGGACAGACTTGCCGGGCACCATATCTGGTCCCGCATCTTTCCCTATTCGCAGAACTGGTTGCGCCTTGGCCTGCCCCACCCAGACCGCTGGTCCCAACTCGAGGCCGCGCTGTGAGAGCTTGCGGGATGGCGGGTGGGGCGATGCCGCTTGCGGCGAGCGCCAGACCGACGGACCAAAGATCACTATCATGACCAACGCCCTCATCCTCGCCTGCGCCCTATTGCTTGATGCTGCCCTCGGCGAGCCCCGCTGGCTCTGGTCCCGCGCGCCCCATCCCGCGGTGCTGATGGGGCGTGTCATTGGCTGGTGCGACACGCGCTTCAACCAAGGGCCCAACATAAAACTCAAAGGCATCGCTTGCCTGATTGCCCTCTGCACCGCAGCGATTGCTCTTGGCCTTTTCATCACCGCCCTGCCTCTTGGCTGGATCATTGAACTGATCCTCGCAGCCATCCTTCTGGCCCAGAACAGCCTTGCCGCCCATGTGCGTGCCGTCGCGGATGCGCTGCGCCTGTCAACTGGCGACGCAAGTCACGCCGTCGCGCAAATCGTCGGGCGCGATACGACCCATATGCAACCACCCGACATTGCCCGAGGTGCCATCGAAAGTGCCGCCGAGAACCTGTCTGACGGGGTCGTCGCCCCGGCCTTCTGGTTCCTGATCGGCGGGCTGCCCGGAATTATGCTGTATAAAATCACCAATACTGCCGACAGCATGATCGGCTATCGCACCGAACGTCACAAAGACTTTGGCTGGGCCTCTGCCCGCTTTGACGATCTGCTCAACTGGATCCCTGCCCGTCTGACCGCCTTGTTGATCGCCCTCACTCATGGCCAACTCGCCCTTTGGCGTGACATCATCGCAGACGCCAAACTGCATCGTTCCCCCAACGCAGGCTGGCCAGAGGCAGCGATGTCCCGCGTTCTGGATATCTCTCTGTCCGGCCCCCGCAGCTATTCCGGCAAAATGCAGGACTTCCCATTCGTCCATCCGATGGGACGCAAAGACGCAGGACCAGATGACATCGATGCGGCCGTGCGCGTGCTTTGGCGGGTTTGGGGCGCGATTTTCGGAATTGTGATCCTGATCTCTGTTGCTTGAATCCTGCGGCCTGATAGCCTTTGCAAAAATTAGGTGAGGGTTCCCATGCGTATCATTCTTTCCGCCGCGGCACTGCTTTTGTCTGCCAGCTTCGCTTTGGCAGAGGGCAAGGTCTATGTCCAATGCGGCGGGCAATTCAACAGTTTTGTCAATAAGATGAAGGCCGAAGCTGCCAATCAGGGCTTTTCCGGGCGCGATGTGGATCGGTTTTTTGCCGCTGCCGATTACAGCCAGACCGTGATCAACGCCGACCGCCGTCAGGGCATTTTCAAAACTGATTTCATCTCTTTCACCCGTAAATTGATCGCCCAATACCGGATAGATCTCGGGCGCAAGAACTCTAAGAAATATGACCGTGTGTTTAGCGATATAGAACGCAAACTGGGCGTTCCGCGCGGGATTCTTTTGGCGTTCTGGGCGTTCGAAACCGATTATGGCGCGGGTCAGGGTGACATCAACACGCTTGATGCGCTTATGACGCTCAGCCACGACTGCCGCCGCCCGCATTTGTTCCAGCCTCAGATTTTCGCAGCGCTGAAGCTGTACCAAAACGACGATTTCGAGACGACCACCACAGGGGCATGGGCCGGAGAGATCGGCATGGTCCAGATGCTGCCCAAGGACATTCTGGAACGCGGTTATGACGGCGATGGCGATGGCCATGTGACCCTGAAAACTTCTGTGCCGGATGCGCTGTTTTCCGGGGCCAATATGCTAAAAGGGTTTGGCTGGCGCGCGGGCGAGCCGTGGATGCAGGAAATCGTCGTGCCGTCCAACCTGCCATGGCAAGACACCGGCATGACCCATACCAAATCTGTCAGCGAATGGGCCGCTTTGGGCGTCAAGGCCCGCTCTGGCAAATTCGAGGGGCCGAACCTGCGCGGCTCGATCCTGTTGCCGATGGGGCGCAAGGGTCCTGCCTTTATGGCCTACCCCAACTACAACATGCTGTTCGACTGGAACCAAAGCTTTGTCTACGTTGCCACAGCCGCCTATTTCGCCACCCGTCTGCAAGGTGCGCCTGTCTACGACGCGGGCAATCCCGATCCGGGGCTAAGCGATTCGCAGATGAAGGCCTTGCAGACAAAGCTTGCAAATCGCGGGCATGATGTCGGCAATATCGACGGAATCCTTGGCGCTGGCACCCGCGCCGCCGTGCAGGCAGAGCAGCAGCGCCTTGGCCTGCCCGCCGATGCATGGCCCACGCGCGAGCTGCTGAACAAGCTGTAGACCAGATCAAGGGCGAGTGACGGACGCAGTCTGGCTCGCCCTTATTCTATCGCGTCCCGCGTCTTGACCGGGTAACGGTCGCCATTTTCGACAATCAAGACATAGCGCGCCCCGGCCTGTACCACATAATCGCAGCGTTCGAATCCATTGGCAAAAACGGTACACACGCTGCTGTCGTCCATGACTTCATAAGTGCCGGGCACCTTGTTGCCATCCGCGCTGTATTGATAGGTAAACTGGCCGTCGCTTTGGTAGATCGAAATCCCGTCATTGTAAAAAGACAGAACCTGCCCGGACAGGTAGGTTGTCAATTCTGGCTTTGACAGCCTGATATCCGTCTCTCGAAACCCTTCCTGCGCGTTGGCAGAACTGGCCAGAAGTATAAGACTGAGCGTCAATTTTCGCATGGGACCTCCGGGACCGTTTAACCCTTGGTATCAAATATGGGGACGTCGCGTGGTCACGCTTGCGAGATTGCGGATCATGCGACCAGTTGCTCGGCTTTTGTGAGATCGACAGAGACCAGCTGACTGACCCCCTGCTCGCCCATGGTGACACCGAACAGGCGGTCCATCCGCGCCATCGTCACCGCATGGTGAGTGATCACAAGAAAGCGGGTTTCAGTGCGACGTGTCATCTCGTCCAGCAGATCACAAAAGCGCGTTACGTTTGCGTCATCCAGCGGGGCGTCCACCTCGTCCAGCACACAGATCGGCGCGGGATTGGCCAAAAACACGCCAAAGATCAGCGCCAGCGCGGTCAGGGTCTGTTCGCCCCCTGACAGCAGCGACAGGGTGGCAAGTTTCTTGCCCGGCGGCTGGCACATGATCTCTAGCCCGGCCTCTAGCGGATCGTCGGACTCTACCAGCACCAGCTTGGCCTCGCCGCCACCGAACAAATGGGTGAACAGCAGGGAAAAGTTGGAATTCACCTGCTCGAATGCCGTCAACAACCGCTCTCGCCCCTCGCGGTTCAGGCTGGCGATGCCGGTGCGCAACTTGGCGATGGCAGATTCCAGATCGGTCTTTTCCCGGATCAAGAGGTCGTGTTCTTCCTGCACGCTTTTGGCGTCGTCCTCGGCCCGCAGGTTCACGGCACCCAAAGCGTCGCGCTGGCGTTTATAATTGTTTACCTGCTGCTCAATCGCCTCGGCAGAGGGCATGTTGTCGACGTCGACATCCAACTGCTCCAGCAGCTTGGAGGGCGCGATATCCAGCGCCTCGTAGATGCGTTCCGCGGCGGCCTGTACCGCATCCCGCGTCGCCTCGCTGCGCGCCTCAGCGGCGGCGCGGGCCTCGCGGGCCTGTCCCGCCGCGCGTTCCGCATCACGTTCGGCGATAATCGCCTCTCGCAGGGCAGTCTCAGCCAAACTCAGGGCATCGCCACCAGCCTTGCGACGGGTTTCGGCCTCGTCAATTGAACCCGACAACCTGTCGCGCTGGCTGGCGATCTGCACGGGCACCTCTGACGCAATGTCCAGATCATCCTCGGCGGCCTGTTTCCGGTCTGCCAGTTCTGCGATCCGTTTGTCAGCGGTGTCCAGACGACGACGCCAGTTTTCAATTTCGCCCGTCACGCTTTGCAACCGCTTCTTGCGCGCGGCTTCGGCATGTTTCATTTCGTCATAGCTGGCACGGCGTGTCATCATCGTCATCCGCGCGGCCTCGACGGTCTGTTTGACGGCATCCACAGCAGCACGGGCAGAGGTCAGGTCCTCCAGCCCCAAAACGCCCGCCTCGGCCTCTTTCGTGGCAGTGCGGGCCTGCATCGCCTCTTCGTCATGGCGCACAACGGCAAGACGCAGAGATTCCACCTTGCCCTCGGCGATGTTGCGATCCGCCTCGACCCGGCTGAGCGCGCGACTGGTTTCCGTCACGCGCAGATCTGCCGCGCGACGAGCCTCGCGGGCAGCCTTATCGGCATAGGTCAAATCCGCAAGACGCTGTTTCAGCATCTCATGCGCCTGTGTCGCCCCCTCAGATCGCGCCGTGACCTCGACCAGATCCTGTTTCAACTCTTGCAGGCGGTTCAACTGTTGCAGACGCAGAGCCGCCGCAGATGGTGCATCCTCTGCCCCCGCGCGAAACCCGTCCCAACGCCACAGATCACCCTCAACACTGACCAGCCGTTGACCGGGCTTCAGGCTTGATTGCAGACGCGCACCATCGGTGGCATCGACCAAACCGATCTGCGACATGCGCCGCGACAGAACCTCTGGCACAGAGACGAAGCCGCTTAGCGCCTGCACACCGTCGGGCAATGTCTGCGCCTGCGGATAACCGGGTAGCAAGGTCCAGCCAGAGCGGTCAGTCGCCTCTATTGCCGGGGCGCGCAGATCATCGGCCAAAGCCGCGCCCAGCGCCTTTTCATAGCCCGACTTCACCCGCAGCATGTCCAGCACCTGACCGCCCTCGGCCGTATCGCGCTGCACCAACCGAGCCAGCGCGTTGACCTCTGCCCGCAAGGCGCCCGCCTCGCCCTCGGCCTCTGACCGGGCTGCACGCGCATCGGATTCCCGCGACTGCGCCTCTGATCTGGCGGTGTCGGCTTCTGCCAGAACATGCTCTGCCATTTCGGCTGTCCGCGTCGCCTCTTCCTGAGCCACGCGCGCAGTTTGCAACACATCCGCCGCCGAGGCGAGCGCCGTTTGCGAGGCCTGTAACGCAGTTTTTGCACGCTCTGCCTCGCTCTCTGAGTGCAGCAAAGTCTTGCGTGTGTCCTCGAACAGGCGATTTGCCGATTGATGACGGGCAGCCAGCCGCGCCGTGTCTTCGGTCAACTGGCCAAGCATAGTCTCGCGTTCCTGCAACACCGCCGCGGCCTCGCTTGCGGACTCGGAACTGATGGCAAGCGCGGCCTCATGCCCGTCGCCCGCAACAGCCAGTTCCTGTGCCTCGTTTTGCAACCGCGCAATGGTGTCGCCAGCATCATGGTTCAGCGCCTCTTCGCGTTCGATATCGCGGGACAGTTGCATGATCCGCGAGGTCAGCGTCTCGATTTCTTGCCGTGCGCGGGTCTCTTGATCGACCAGCGTGTCGCGTTCTACCTGCAACCGTTGCAAGACCGCCGCCGCAATCGCCTCTTCCTCGCGCAGAGCAGGCAGGGCGGCGTCACAGATCTCGCGCTGTTTTCCAGCCGTCAAAGACGCCCGCTCTGCCAGACCGGCGGCTTTCACACAGTCGGTCAGATGCGCGGTCGCAACGGCGCGCGCCTCGTCCGCCTCGCGCCAGCGCCGATACAGCAACAGACCCTCGGCCTGCCGCAGGGATTCGGCAATTTCACGATAGCGGGCGGCCTGACGGGCCTGGCGCCCAAGTTGCGCCAATTGCGTCGCAAGCTGTTCGATGACATCGTCAACGCGCAGTAAATTTGCCTCTGCGCCCTTGAGTTTAAGCTCTGCCTCGTGACGCCGTTGATACAGACCCGAAATCCCCGCCGCCTCTTCGAGGATGCGACGACGCGCGCGGGGTTTGGCATTGATCAGTTCCGAAATCTGCCCCTGCCGCACCAAAGCGGGCGAATGCGCCCCGGTCGAGGCATCGGCAAACAGCATCTGGACATCGCGCGCGCGCGCTTCTTTGGTGTTCACCTTGAACACACTGCCCGCGTCCCGCGTGATCCGGCGTACCACGTCCAGCGTATCCAGATCATTGAACCCGGCAGGCGCAAGACGGTCAGAGTTGTCCAGTGTCAGCGAGACCTCGGCAAAGTTGCGCGCAGGCCGAGTGGCCGCGCCCGCAAAGATCACATCCTCCATCCCGCCACCGCGCATCGCACTGGCGCGATTTTCGCCCATGACCCAGCGCAGCCCTTCCAGCAAGTTGGATTTGCCACAGCCATTGGGCCCGACAACACCGGTCAACCCGTCCGATATGATAAGATCGGTCGGGTCCACAAAGCTTTTAAAGCCATTCAGCCGAAGTCTGGTAAACCGCACTGCGTTGCCTGCCTGTGATTCTGTCTGGCGGATATCACAGCCCGTATGCCTAAGGTGAGTCAATTACACTGCCACTGCATTTATCCTCTCTGTCACAGTTACACACAAGATTTTGCGCATTTGGTGCGAAAACTTGCCGATCATGCAAAGATATCCACCGTCTGAAGTATCAAAATCCGCACAGGCAATGCCGTTCAAACGCTGCGCCAGGTCGCAATCGCGCTTGACGACAGCGGGCCTGACAGACAATGGTTGCTACGTATGGTGCCCCGTTCCCGTGCAAAAGCATGTGGGGCATATATGGGAATTTGGTACCGGCGACCCAATCAGGGGCCGAAATCCAAAGCCGCCCCCGCGACTGTATGCGGTGAGCGCGTTCCAAAAGATGCCACTGGGGTCACTTGTCCCGGGAAGGCTGGAATGTCGCGTCGACCCGTGAGCCAGGAGACCAGCCATACACAGGCGCATCTGCGTCTGAATGACAATGACGGACGGGGTGTTCCGTGAAGAGTGTGTTCCAGCGCCGATTGGCGTGTAGAATAAGCCTTCGACGAGACCCCCCTTTCACTTTTTGGTTCCGAAAGGGGATATAAGATGAAGAAACTATTTGCTGTGGCGTTGGCCCTGACCGCGACGCCTGCCTTGGCCCACCACCCATTGGGTGGACTGCCGATGGAAACTTTTGCCCATGGGATGCTGTCCGGTGTCGGGCATCCGGTGCTGGGGTTTGACCACCTGTTCTTTGTGATTCTGGTTGGTATCGCGGCCCTGTTCACCACCCGCCGTTTCATGGCCCCCGCCGCCTATATCGGTGCGATGCTGGTGGGCTGCGGCCTGATGTACGCCGGGGTTGCCCTGCCCCTGACCGAGGCCGTGATCGCCTTCTCACTGCTCGCGCTTGGCTATGTCGTATTGTCCGGTCGCGCGCTCAGCATCGTTCCTGCGGTTGCGATCTTTGCCGGATTTGGCCTGTTTCATGGCTCTGCCTTTGGTGGCAGCATCGCCGGTCAAGAGGGTGGCGTTGGCGCCGCTGTTCTGGTCGGCTACCTGATCGGTCTGGGCGCGATCCAGTATCTGATCGCCATCGCCGCCGGGTTTGTCACCGAAAAGCTGCTGGGCGCAACAGAGGCAACTGCCGTCAACGCCCGTCTGACTGGCGCTGCGATCGCCGGTGTCGGTCTGTTTCTGGTGCTGGAGGCGGCAGAAGGTCCGATCCTTTCCGTTCTCTTCGGCTAAAGCGACAACATATGGTTCGGGCCGCTCCGCTCCGGGGCGGTCCTTTTTTTGATCAGGACTCCTCTCATGCCCGCGAAAATTCCCGCCACCGTCGTCACTGGTTTCCTTGGATCCGGCAAGACCACGCTGATCCGTCACATGCTGCAAAACGCGGGTGGTCGCCGCATCGCTCTGATCATCAACGAGTTTGGCGATCTGGGTGTGGATGGTGATATTTTGAAAGGCTGCGGCAACGAGACCTGCACCGAAGACGATGTGATGGAACTGTCCAACGGTTGCATCTGCTGCACCGTGGCCGATGATTTCGTGCCGACCATGCAAAAGCTGCTGGATCGCCCCAATCCGCCCGATCATATCGTGATCGAAACCAGCGGTCTGGCCCTGCCGCAACCTCTGGTGCGTGCCTTCAACTGGCCAGAGATTTCGACCCGCGTGACCGTCGATGGCGTCGTGACCGTGGTCGATGGCAAGGCCGTGACCGAGGGACGCTTTGCCCATAACGTCGCCGCTGTCGACGCCCAGCGCGCGCTGGATGATAATTTGGATCACGAGACACCTCTGTCAGAGCTGTTCGAGGATCAGATCGCCTGCGCCGATATGATCGTGATCAACAAGACCGATCTTTTGACAGAGGCGGAATCCGATAGCCTGAACGCGCAACTGACCAGCGACAGTCGCGCCGGCGTGCAGGTCGTGCGCACCTCTATGGGTGTGCTGCCCGTCGATGTGCTGCTGGGGCGTGGTCAGTCTGCCGAGGATGATATTTCCAACCGGCACGAGGTGCATCACCATCACCACCATGATGATGACGATGAAGACGATCATCATCATGAGCACGAACATGGGCACGACGAGTTCGAAAGCTTTGTGGTCACGCGCGGCGAGATCGAAGACCCCGCTGCCTTTGCCGAACATATGGCCGATGTGATCCGTCGCTATGACATCCTGCGGCTCAAGGGCTTTGCCGCCGTCATGGGCAAGCCGATGCGCCTGACGTTGCAGGCCGTTGGCCCAAGGATAGAGACCTATTTCGACCGCCCCATTGCTGCGGGTGAAGCGCGCGAGACCAAACTGGTCGTTATCGGTCAAACCGGGCTGAACCGCGTCGCAATCGAGGCCGCGCTGATCGCATGAGTGTCACCGTCATTCCCGGCGATCCGCGCCACCCCGAGGCCACCGCGCTGCTAGAGGCCAGCCACGCGTTGATGCAATCGCTGTATCCGGCAGAGGACAACCACTATTTGTCGATCGACAAACTATGTGTGCCCAGCATCCGGTTCTTTACCGCGACCAAGGCTGACAAGATCATCGGCTGCGCCGCGCTTGCGCTCAAGGACGGCTATGGCGAAGTGAAATCCATGTTCGTCGATCCAGAGGCGCGCGGCTCTGGCACCGCGGATGCGCTTATGCTGCGCCTTGAAGAAGAGGTGCGTGCGCTGGGTTTGCCAAATATCATGCTGGAAACCGGCAACACGTTATACGCCGCACACAGGCTTTATGCCCGGCATGGGTTCGAATTGTGCGGGGTCTTTGGCGATTACAACGAAAGCCCGTCGAGCCTGTTCATGGAAAAACGGCTGGGCTGATGCATCTTCTGGCCGCCACCCCCGGCGCAATTGACGACGGCACAGAGCCGGTCGATCTGGGACAAACCCCGGCGGATGTGGTGTTTTTATCCGCCGCAGATACCGAACTCGCCGCCCTTAGCGAAGCACGGGGTGAGATGAACAACGCACCCAGTCTGCGGCTGGCAAACCTCACTCATCTGCGCCACCCTATGTCGGTCGATCTGCATATCGAGCATTGCGCGACCAAGTCCAGACTCGTCATCGCCCGCGTTCTCGGCGGAACCGGCTATTGGAAATACGGCGCCGAACAATACGCCGCACATCTGTACAGCGCGGGTGTGCCTTTGGCCCTGCTACCCGGTGACGACAAACCGGATGACGAGTTGCGTCGGCTTTCGACCGTTTCGGGCGAGGATTACGACGCGCTCTGGGCCTATATGGTCGAAGGCGGGCCAGAGAATGCGGCGAATTTCCTGACCCTCGCCCAAGCGATTGCATCTGGGTCGACAGAGCGCCCTGCACAGGCCAGCCCCCTGCTGCGCGCAGGTGTCTATTGGCCCGGTGCCGGGATTTCCGATCTCTCGACCTGTCGTGAAAATTGGACCGATGGCGCACCCGTTGTGCCCATCGTGTTCTACCGCGCGCTGGTGCAAGGCGCGGGTCTGCACCCGATCAACCGACTGACGCGCGCGTTGCTGCGGCAAGGGATGAACCCGCTGCCGATCTTTGTTGCGTCGCTGAAAGACCCGGTCAGTGCCGCCACGCTGGACCAGTTGTTCCAGAACGCCCCGCCCGATGTGATCCTCAACTGCACCGCTTTTGCCGTGGGCAGTCACGCGGGCGATGATGCGCCGCAGAACCCCCTGACGATGGCCTCGGCCAATGTGTCCCCGGTGTTTCAGGTGGTCCTGTCTGGCTCGTCCGAGGCCGCGTGGGAAGAAGGTCTGACAGGTCTCTCTGCGCGCGATATCGCCATGAACGTGGCCCTGCCAGAGGTGGACGGGCGGATCCTGTCGCGCGCGATCAGTTTCAAGAGCGAGGCGTTTTTCGACGAGGCCACAGAATGCCCTATCGCCACATACCGTGCCCAAGGGGATCGGGTTGACTTTGTCGCTCAGCTTGCCGGGAATTGGGCGCGGCTGCGTCATACCCCCGTGGATCAGCGTAAAGTGGCGCTGGTGCTGGCGAACTATCCCAACAAGGACGGACGGCTGGCCAATGGTGTCGGGCTGGACACGCCTGCGGCGACGGTCGAAGTGCTGAATTTGATGCGCTCGGCTGGGTATTCGGTCGACACGCCGCCTGCCAATAGCGATGCCCTGATGCAGCGGATCATGGAAGGGCCAACAAACTGGTTGACCGACCGGGCAGATCGCGACGGCGGCGAGGCCCTGCCGTTAAGTGACTATCAGACCCAGTACAAAACCTTGCCATGGGAGGTGCGTGAGCGGATTGAGGACCGTTGGGGTAAGCCCGAGGCCGATCCTTTCTTCGAAGCTGCATCAAGCACCTTCAAGCTGTCGATCCACAGCTTTGGCAATGCTGTCGTCGGTCTGCAACCCGCGCGCGGCTATAACATCGACCCGACGGAAACCTACCATTCCCCCGACCTTGTTCCTCCGCATAACTACCTTGCGTTCTATTTCTGGATGCGGGCCTATTGGGGCGCTCATGCCATTGTCCACATGGGCAAGCACGGTAATCTGGAATGGCTGCCGGGCAAGGCCCTATCCCTGTCGCAGACCTGCCTGCCCGAGGTGGTTCTGGGTCCGATGCCGCATGTCTATCCTTTTATCGTGAACGACCCCGGCGAAGGCACGCAGGCCAAGCGTCGTGCGCAAGCGGTGATCATTGACCACCTGACACCCCCTCTGACGCGGG
>ERZ887830.828-NODE-828-length-18728-cov-14.728539_pt1 | contig 18728 bp, 18 predicted proteins | sample MGYA00521101_ERZ887830 | MGnify/ENA primary metagenome ERZ887830 (study PRJEB32303, sample SAMEA104408592) | aquatic metagenome | biome: Marine water; feature: Pelagic; material: water | place: Baltic Sea | collected 2014-06-05T16:38:00 | depth 1,762 m ... | reverse complement strand
CCTGAGAAATAGAGGAAAAATAGAGCGGCGGACAACTACGCTGACACAGGGGGCCTGCCCGCCTCAACCGATTTTGCTCTGACAGTGCTCTTAAAACGCTTCACGCGCCCAAAGCCGCAAGTTTTTCGTCTGACAAATAAGCATACCGGTTCATTTGCACAGGCCCTTCTCCAAGCGCGTGGAAACGCCGCATAACGTCGTCGGTCGGCCCGTACCCGTGGGACATACCCCAGACCGGCGTTGTCCCCGCTGCGCGTCGTGCCTGATCTATCTTTGCGCGGATTAACGCGCTTGAAGCACCATGGGGTTCGTGCGGCTCTGGATAACGGATGTCTTCAGGATCGCGTGGGCGATCTGGTGACAATTGAAGAATGCGACTTAGGGCACGCGCGACTTCGGGCGGCGAAAAATCACTGCGGCTTGTAAGTGCGGACAAATAGTCAGCCTCGATCATCGGCCAATGCATTGTGTAGAATTTTACACCAATCGCATCACAATACGGGGCGACTTGCCCAGGATCGAAGCCTGTGCCGATGTTCAACGGAGGCGGAAAGGCGTGCAGGAAAAGCTTGCATGTGCCCCCACTGGCCTCGTCAACACACAGACGCAGAAACTTGGCGAAGTCTGTAACGACAGCTCGGCGCAAGGCGATAAGCTCGCGCAGAACCGGATAGGCGCTAAAAAGGCTGTCGCGAAAACTGTCAAAATCTTCAAGTGAAATGGATTTGCGGCGTAGGGTTCCGTCGCCAACATCGGAAAGAAACGCTAAAGTGCCCTGCGCGAGGGCACTCAAGTCCAGCCCAAGCGCTTTGGCGTGCGGCACCGTCGCCGGATTGAAATCGAAAAACAGGGCGTCGAAATGATAGACCGGGTACTCTGGCCAATCATATTTAAGCCCGTCAATCTGAGGGTAGGTTTGGCACAAATCCCGCGTGATTGCGCGCACATAGTCACGCACGTCTGGCGATACCAGCGAGGCGTTGCGATCAACCCGCCCGGTACGCGCGTGCCCGGTTGGCAACAGCGGTTCGTCTTCAGGCCTTGGACCACCGAACTGCACACGGTAACAAGGTGGGATCGCCGCCTGAATTTGCATCCAGACTTCAAGTCCCCGCGCCTTGGCTGCCGTTACAAATTGTCCAACGACTGCTCCCTGTTCATCGGTCAGCGCATTTGGTTTCGGCGGACGATAGGCAAGCCCTTCATAAAGCCGCGCGTCTGGCCGAAACGAAGGCGCCGCCGTCATCCATAATTCGCGTTTCCCCCAAAGTGAGCGGTCAAGAAGCCGTTTTTGACCCAACCCACTATCGCTGGGAGGCTCTCGGTGACCGGTTCCGCTCTTCGCCAGCGCTGCCACATAGGGGGATGTTGTCAGCGAACCCGCGCGCGCCACTCCTGCTATATTGTCCAAAACCGCGTCCAAGCCGTCGGACTGAACGTATTCTGGCATAACGGTAATACCAAGGTCACGGTTGCTCATGCCGCACCTCTTTCCGGAGCAATCAAAGACACGCCAAGGCCCGCTTCGATCGCTGGCATTGTGACATTCCCATTGATGGGTTTCTCAAGTGGTCCCTCAACCAAACTGGCAAACATCGGAGTCTCATCGAACTGATGTTCCAACAGGTCAGTTTGCGGCAAGGCGGCACAGACATGCAGGCTGTGAGCATGGCAAATCGGACCAGTGGGATTGTGCGGGGAAAAGGCGACGCCGTGGCGCGCCAGATCCGCAGCGATCGCCAGCATCTCACGCGGGCCGCCACAGTATTTCACATCCGGCATCATCACATCATAGGCACCGGCCGCAAGATAAGGCGCAAAGCCGTTTCGCTGGATCGCAGTTTCCAGCCCCGCAAGACGTATTCCTGCGGCATTTGCAAATCCGCGTAATTTAACAAGGCTTGGAATATCCTCTTCTGTCTCAGCAATCGGGCATTCGATCCAATAAAGATTAAAAGGAGAAACGGCAGCGATTAGCGCTTCAGCTCCGGCAGGATCAAACCGCCAATGACAATCAACCATCAGACGGCGATCCCCGATCATTTCACGAACCGCGGCGATCCTGGCCAGACCAAGCTCTGTTGCGGCAGCTATTTCACGAAACGACATGGTGGGCTGCACCTCGTCAAAGGGGGCAATCTTGATCGCCTCATATCCCTGCGCCAACGCAAGGCCCGCATTTTGCGCCATGCTTTGGGGATCACGATCCTTCGTGCGGCGATTTATGTTGGCGTACAAGCCAATCTGCGTGTGCAAAGTACCGCCCAAATGCTGGCTTACTGGCACGTTTTCACGGCGCGCCAGCAAGTCCGCCAGCGCCTGAAGCAGCGCGGAGGACACCGCCGCATTCGGCAATGTGTCAAATGGCAATCGCCCAAGGTCAGCCGCACTTAGACGCGCAGGCAATGCTTTGAAACACGCGGCAACGGCGTCCTCTTGATTGTTCAGCGTCGCCTCGCCCCAGCCCGTTATCTCGCCATCGCTCAGTGACAAGAAGAGCCAGACGGTCGTGGGCGTCACTCTGACGGAAATAAATTCAGCGACGAACCCGCTCATCTGTCGCCCAACATGCGCAATGCCGCACAGGCCGCCCCAAATCCGTTCCCAATATTCACGACCACGACCCCCGGCGCGCAGCCTCCAAGGGCTGCATCAAGCGCAAGACGTCCCCCTTCGGCAACTCCATGTCCAACGGGGGCGGGCACCGCAATCACAGGCGCGCGCACCAGCCCTGCCAAAACACTGAACAGCGCCCCTTCCATGCCCGCGATTGCAATCAGAACACGGTGCTGGCGCAAGGTTTCGACCTGATCCATCAGCCGCCAAATTCCGGCAACTCCAACATCCGCTGTTATCGGCGCCTCTACGCCATGAAACGCCAATGTTCGCCGCGCCTCACGGGCAATGGCCAGATCAGACGTGCCTGCCGCGACGATACCGATGCCATTGCGCATAGGATCAGGCGGCGGGCCGCCCAGAATGGCCGTTTGACTGGCCCTCTCATAGTCCAGCGTGGCACGGGCCAGCTTCCTGGCCTTGCCTTTGGACAACCGGGTCAGCAAAAGACGTTGACCCGCTGTTTCGGCGGCAAACAGAATGGCAGCGATCTGTGCGCTTGTCTTGCTGTCGCACAACACCGCTTCGGCCGTTCCGGTGCGTGATGCGCGATCCCAGTCCATGCGATGTTCTTTCATGGCCCGGCCCTCAAAAAGGCCGCACCCTGCCGATAGGGACGATGACCTAGATAGGTGCGTCCGGACGCCTGACATGCAGCGGCAACCTCGGGGGGAGGTATCGCACCTTGGGTTTCTACAATAACGCCTGCGTGGGTGATCCGGCACCGGACTGTCGCTGACAGCCCTTGGTCGGCACGCAACAACCTCTCGATCTGATCAACAAATTCCAGATCGCTTGCCTTGACTTCCAGACCCGTCTCCACACGACTGGCAAGGCAGGGCTGGGCTGGCAACTCCGCCAAATCGTCAAGCCCCAGATAACTGGCCAGCGCATAGATCGCAGCCTTGTCTATCCCGGCTTCAACGTATGGGTGCACAACCTTCCATTCTTCGGCCGCCTTCAGGCCGGGGCGGAAATCGCCCAGATCATCGGCATTGGTGCCCGAAGCAATAGCGCCCTCTGCCAGACCGGCAATCGTGGCGTATAGGTTGGATTTGCAAAAGTAACAGCGATTTACGGGATTGGCGCGGTAGCGAGGATCATCGAACTCACCAGCATCGACAAATTCCAGACGCCAACCTGCACGCGCAGCATGGGCCTGCACACGCGCCGTGGCCACAGGCGGTACAGCGGGCGAAATGGCATGTATCACCCGCACCCGCTGCCCCAACACACGGCTGCCGACATGCGCCAAAGTCATGCTATCCACCCCTCCACTCAGCGCAATCGTCAGATCAGCATGGCGCGATAGCGCAGCAATCAAAGCCGGGCTGATCATCCTTCTGCCTCGCGGCTTTTGGCCCTGCGGTCTGCCAGAGTAGACAGCCTTGCAACCGTATCGCTTTCGACTTTTGCTGTGGTTTGCGAGGGGCGGATTGCGGACTTGACCCAGTCCGAGCAAACACGGGGCAGGATAATGCGCTGGTCATGGCGCAAGCGCAGACCCAGCGTCGACGTCTGATCAAAAACAGCCGTCGCGATTGCATCCACATGCGCAGGGCGCGCCATTAATCGAAACGCGGTCGCGGGGCGGCCCTTTTTGCCAGTCACCACCGTAGTCACCAAATCCAACACACCATCACAGGCGCGCAAATGGTCACCGGCGACCGCAATCTCTTCTCCGGTCATGTCGTCGACATCCCATTCCAGAATGCCAACCGTATCTCCGGATTGCGACGCGCCGGAAATCACCTGTACGATCGCCACATTGGCAAGCCCTGGCAGGTCGCGGGTACCAGCGCCGTACCCGGTCGCAGCAAGCCGTCCCATAGGACGGGAACGCACCGTCAGATGATCGCAGATATACCGCATGATTGCAGCGCCGGTTGGTGTGACCCGTTCGCCGCCCACGCCATCATCATGCACCGAAAGCCCCTGTAACAGAAGCGCAGTGGCTGGCGCAGGAACCGGCAACACACCATGCGCCGTCCGCACGGTTCCGCTTCCCAACGGCAAGGGGTCCACGCTCCAGCCCCAGTCGCTCAAATGCGCCATCAGGCATGCCGCTGCCGCCAGATCCCCGACCGTATCCCAGTCAGCAATCTCGTGAAAATGAACCTGTGCAAGCGGCACACCGTGCACCTTGGCCTCGGCCTCACCCAACAGTCGCAACAGGGCGCAGGCATGGGCCTGGGTGTCCTCGCTTAAACCAGAGTCGGAAAAAATGCGTTTCATATCAAGATAATGGATTGGCGCGGTTTCGTTTTGGTCGCGAATACTGAAAGACTGTGCTGCGATCCCTGCTTTGACGCAGGGCGCCAAAGTGGCGTTCAGGTGGGGCAAAACCGCACCTGTTACGGCAATGACTGCGTCAACCAGCTCCGGGAAGGCATCCAGCATCGCCGCAACAAACATGTCGCCAGCCATTCCACCAAGGGGCGTGATGTGAATATGCCCGCTCATACCGAGGGACCAAGGCGCGAGATCACCTCATCCCCGTCCCCGTTTCGCTCGACAGCCGTTGTCGCCCCGTTGCAGATACCGTCCACCAAAGACACCAAATCAGGCAGCAACGCCGAGCGATCACGCAGTCCAAGAAACACGTCAGATGCATCAAAATCAATCTGATCCGGCAACCGCGCGGCTGTGTCCGGATTCCCAGTTAGTTTGATCGTGGGCGCAAGCGAACTGCCATAGGGATTACCATGCCCGGTCGTAAAGCAAACAACTTGCGCACCTGCCGCAACCATCGAAGATATGGATTCCGGCGACAGCGTCGGTGTGTCCATCACGTGCAGACCCGGCGCTGCAATCATCTCACCTTCCGCAAGAGCGCCCACAATCGGCCCCATACCACCCTTTGCAATGGCTCCAAGTGATTTCTCTTCCAGCGTGGTTATCCCGCCGCTGTGATTTTGAGGTCCGGGGTTTCCGATACGCACGTCATGCCCGGCAGCTTTGGTGATCTGATGGCGCGCGGCCACAAGATTGCGCAACCGTCCGGCAACCTGCGGCGTCTGGCATCGCTCATAAAGACCCGGCTCGCATCCCAGCCACTCCAGCGTTTCGGCAAAGACCACCGCCCCGCCCCGCGCCACATGATGATCAAACAAATCACCCACCAGAGGATTTGCGACAATGCCGGAGGAGGCATCGGAATGGCCACACTCGGCAGCGATGACAATGTCTGCAACCGGACAGGCCTTGCGCGGTACGGCCTGAAGTTGCGCCAGAAAGCGGCGACCTTTCGCAATCGCGGCTGCCGTCATGGCACTGCCGTCTTCGCCCCACTTTTGCAGGGAAAACTGCGCAGCGCCCCGACCCGTTGACGCGACATGCCGTTCCATCGCATCGCCCAGCCCGTCATCAGGCGCCAGTATCAAGACACCGCCTGTGTTGGGATGGGTGGCAAACGCCCGCAACATATGGGCGTGAAATAGTTTGTCAGCGCCCACATGGCCGCGCCCGTAGGGACTGGAAATCAACACGGCTTGCGGCAACGCAGCAGCGACACGCCGCGCACCGGGGCCGTTCAAGCCGCACATGGACAGGATCACAAGATGATTGCGAATTCCCGCGCGCCCAACAGTGCGGGCAAATCCCATAAACGTACTCATCGCAGCCCACCTTCAAGATTGTGCAGATGCACATGCGCTCCCGGAGCGATATCTGCCGTGGCATATCCGATGACTGCGCCATACTTTATCACCGGGTCACCACGTACAACCGCTCTCAAAGCGATCTTGTGACCCATCGGCGTATCAGATGTCAGCGCCGCGCTGGTCCCAGAGAGCAAAACAGCACATTCGCCTTCCTTGTGATCGCGCAACAAGCACACCACCGTATCTTCAGGATGAAGCAGGACCGCAGACAGCGTCATAGCGCGACCTCCTCCTGCGTGCTCAAAAGGTCGCTGAACGCACCAACATCAGGATCAAATCCAAGCCCCGGCTCTGTTCCAATCGGGAAAGCCCCATTTTCAAGCGCCAGCCCTCGCCCGGAGAAAACCGGAACAAAGGGGTTTTCAGAGCTATCAACCTCTAGAAGACCATCGCCACCAACGGCGGCCAACAAATGCGCCGAGGCCGCCAAACCAAGTCCTGCTCCCAGGAAATGTGGGCAATAACGGCGGTCAGCGCTCCTTGTGGCCCGCGCGATCCTTAACGTGGTCGATAGCCCACCCCATTTGCAGATATCCGGCTGGATCACGCCCAGCGCGCCCAGTTCAATGGATCGCTCCAAGGCGGCCCCTGTCAGATTTTCGCCTCCGGCTAGCGGCATGGAAGCCGCATGCGCCAATGATTGCCACGCCTCGTCCGGTGCATCTGCACACAGCGGCTCTTCCAGCCACGCCAGATCAAGATCTTCCAAACGCCGGCTTTGACGCAGAGCCGTTTCCAGATCCCAAGCCTGATTGGCGTCCAGCATCAGCGTCTCACCGCTGCTCAGAGACTGTTTCGTGGCCATGGCAGCGGCAATTCCATCATCCGCACCAAACCCGATGCGTTGTTTGAAACTTCGGTAGCCAAAGGCGCGCATACGCTCGATCTGTTCAGGTGCCTTGTCTGGGCTGATCCCGCTGGCATAAGCGGGAACCGACCGGGCGCTACCACCCAGCATGTTTGACAATGAAACACCTGCTCTGCGTGCGCGCAAATCAAGCAGCGCAATGTCGGCGCCACTGGCGATCTGGGCAACCGGTCCCGGCTCGCCGCACTGAAGGATCAGCCTGTGCATCCGTCGCATTATTTCGCCAAATGCATCCGGCGTATCCGCTGTCATGCCCGCCAAAGACGCCGGCAGAATTCTGCGCGCCAGACGGGCTCGGTGCAAATCCCCATCCGGTGGAAAGTTGCACCAGATCTCTCCCCAACCATGCGCACCTTCGGAATCTTCCAACCTTAAAAGCAACGCCGGGCGATGGGTCATCGGCCCCATGACTGTTGGAACAGGTTCGGGCAGCGCGTGGCGAAAATGATAAATCGTCGCGTGGGAAAGATCAGCTGCCATTACGCGTCATCCAGCCGGTTCATATCCGGTTCAAGAGCCCAAAGATGCGTGCTTTTGGGATCTGTCTGACGCGCCCACAAAGCCACGATATCCTTGTTTGCACGCCTTTTTCCCATGCGCTTGGCGATCGCGTCAGGATCCCAATCCTCAAGGACCCTGGCCAACATCGACGCATATCGTGCGGCGTGTTCAGGCACCTCTGCCAGATCGACGCGTTCCTGGGGATCACTGGACAGGTCGTAAAGCCGCGCGGGCTCGCCGTGGTAATAGTGAAGCTTCCAGTCCCCCTCTCGCAGCATGCGCTGCTGTACCGCGCGTCCGCCCGTCCACGCTGGCACAGCATCGGTACAATACTCGCTGAAAGTGATATTCTGCCAATCCTGAGCGCCACCGTTGAGCAATGGCCAGAAACTGCGCCCGTCCGCATCCGGCAACGGATTTGCGCCCATGGCATCAAGCATCGTGGCGGACAAATCGATCAGGCTGACCACCTCGTCGCGGACGTGCGGAGTGAGCGAAGAGTGCGACAGGATCATCGGCACCTTGGCGCTTTCATCAAAGAAAGTGTGCTTCCACCAAAGCCCGCGCTCTCCCACGTGATCCCCGTGATCAGAGGCATAAACGATCAATGTATCATCGCTTAGCCCAAGCACTTCGAGACGATCTAGCACCTTCCCGATCATCTCGTCCATCTCCGCGACCAACCCCCAGTAGGCCGCGCGCGCCAGCCGCGACTGGCGCTTGGGAACATCCTCGATACCGCGGTTCTGACGCCACCATGCAATCCAGCCCGCGTCACTAGCCCCGGCTGGAATAGACGGTGGAGGCAATACGTCGATGAAATGATCTATCCAGCGGCGGGCTGCCACATACGGCGCATGGGGCAACATGAATCCAACAGTCATCGCGAAACGCTCACCGCTGGCAGCCAGCCGATCAAGCGCCGTCAGTGCTGCGGCAGTGGTGTCATGGTCCTTCACTTCATATGCCGACTGCCCTGCACCGCAGGCCACCAGACTTTCAGGGTTAGGATCGTTGGTGCCCTGCAAGACACCCATATTATGCCACGCGACGCCCGGATAATTTGGCGAATGATCCCCGACCTCGCGCCACGCATACCCGCGCATCTGATCCGGCCCGACCGAATGCATGCGGCCCACAAGGCCCGGCCTGATCCCGGCCGCGCCCAGCGCATGCAGCCACGTCGGACGATCCGAGGCCAGAACGTCATCATTGGTCCAACAGTCTTGCGAGGACGGATAGCACTGGGTCAGCATCGACATGCGCGACGGCGTACAAATCGGTGACGGGCAATAGGCATTTGTCATTCGCACGCCCGATGCGGCGAGACGATCGAGCGCCGGAGTCACCGCATGCGCGTCCCCAGCGCAACCCATCACATGGGCCGCGTGCTGGTCAGAAAACAGGAACAACAGGTTTTTGGGAGTCATGATTCCAACCTTGTCAAAAGGGTTCCGTTGCCATCAAACTGCAAGGCGCTGGGTTTCTGTTGGTGCAATATCAGGTCTTGGGCTTCAAGCTCTGGCAGCAAGTTTGGGGTCACCGCGATCTCATCCAATTGCGATGAAGATATGATGTGACACAGACGCGGCGCACCGATGTTCCAACAGGTGGCAACCAGCGCAGCGATTACGGTTTTCTCGTCGGTCAAAACGATAGGGATATGTGCTTTTTCTAAGATCGTCGCAGTCACCGCATTCATATACATGGCCTGCAGATCCAGCGCATTTGCCATGCCAAGCGGGATATAATCGGCCATGCCAACACCGATACCGTTGCCATCGGTGCGCGCCGTCAGTGCCAGAACGGCAATCTTGTGAATGAAGGGCGTGGCCGGGTTTTCAACACCCCGAATATCAGTCCGCCCGGATATCGCCGGATCAATGCCTGCGCCCGAAATCTCTTTGCCGAGACGCTCAATGATCAGGCCGTCCAGTTGCTTGAACGGGAGCCGTGCCATTGCATCCTTGGCCAACTTGAGAAGCCGCGTGTCTGCGGCGGCAAACTCGCGCGGGGCAACCGCCTCGATATGGCTAAGCTGCTTGTGTGCGTTCTCAACCAGAGCCAATCCTGCGGAAATCGGCGCGCTTTGGATTATCCTGTCAGCAAGCGCGGGCAGTGTTTCAACAAATCCTCGTGGTCCAATCATATGCACCTGCCCCGCGCCACCGGCCTTGCCCAAACCAACAGCCAGCATCTTGGTCAGCCCGCTTTCAATTGGGCGGGGAAAACTGGTGTGCGCCTTAACGCGGTTGATCACCAACACACCATCGGCGCGCGCAGCATGCGCATCGAAATTGCAGGTCGTACCATCGGCAAGCGTTCCGTACTGCACCATGTCCATGGTCGCGCGCACCTCACAGCCCATGGTCGCTTCGCTGACCCCAAGCTTAGCCAAAACTGCCTTTTGCCCATCAGCCGTGCCCCCCCCATGCGATCCCATGCCGGGAACAATGAAGGGAACGTACCCCCGTCCCTTCAGCCACTCGACGGCAGCGCGCGCGACTGTGTCGATATCCGCAATACCACGGCTTCCGACAGCAATGGCAATCTCGCTTGCTTTGGGCAGCGTGAACAGACCAGAGACCTCAAGAGAGTGCGCAACGCTTGCGGCCACGTCCGGCAGAGCAGCAACGTCTGGCTGGCGCAATCGCAAGCGCACAAATTCAGGCAATTCAACCGACTGAAGATGCGGCAAGTGGATGGCAGGGAAAACCGGACTTTTCATGCAGGCTCCACAAGGTCAAAGCGGTCATAAAGTTCGGTCGGGGCGTCATGGGCGCGCATGGCCTCGGCAATGGCTCTGCAAAACCGCGCCTCGATATCAGGGTCACGAAACGGCGCGTTCTGACCGGGATCTGCATCCAGATCATAAAGTACTGTCTCGGTATCATCGAATCCCCCTCCCTGCATGGGGGGGCGCTTGGCTCCTTTGATTGCAGGGATTTTCAGAACCGGCATCCCTTGGGTAAAATCAAATCCGGGGTGCAGCGCCGCATGGGCAAGCTCGGCCGCAACAAAGGGCGCACCGGAATGCTGCGGCATCAGAGTATATTCGAACAAAGGTGCCGCCTCCATATCCGCAGGATAGCGAAAATAACTGTAGCGTCCGTCGGTCGCGTTCACTGCACCGCCAAAGATTCCATAAAGCGCGATATCCCGTCCGCTCGCGCCGTTCAGCAAAGACCGCCCTTGCACGGTTTCGGGGCGATCTACGCCAAACAGGTCAAGCAGCGTCGCCATCACATCAATGTTCTGACTTACCGCCGCCGAGCGTCCAACAGGCTGACCGGGGGCGTGAATGAACAATGGAATATGTGCGATCTCAGAGAAAAACGGCATCCGGTTCTTACCCCACCAGCCATGTTCACCCAGCATGAACCCGTGGTCAGTCGTCACAATCAGCGCAGTGTCATCCCACATGTCGCCTGCGTCCATCATATCAAGCAGCCGCCCAAGCTGGGCATCACACATCGCCACCAACGCCGCCTGACTTGCCACAAGATCGCCAGTGTCGTCGTCCGCCTTGTCTCGGCGGTAGCGGGGCCAGTCGCGTACCTTGTCACCCGCATTTGGAAAGCGTGCGCGAAATTCCGGAGGCGCATAAAACGGCTCGTGCGGATCAAAAACCTCGATCTGAAGAAACCAGTTGTCGTGCGCCGCATGGGTATCCAGAAATGCCAAACCGGCATCAAATGTCTTCACCGACGGGAAATCAGGTTCTGTGCGGATCTGGGTGCGGTTCATCGCAGCCTGCAAACGATAGCCCGAGGTGTCACTCTCGACCTGCTCGCTATGGTATTGTCTAGCGAATGCATCATGAGGCGGCGTGATGCAAGGCACCCAAGGGTCGGCTTCCTGACCACGGATAAAGTCCCAGCTGTCAAAAGCCGTGTGATAGGTGGCACCGCCATTCTCAAAGTAATGGTAGTGATCAGTGACAAGGTGACTGTGTACCCCTGCCTCGCGCAAAAGGGCTGTGGCCGTCACATCAAAAGGCTCAAGAGGTCCCCAGGAACGGTGAAGAAAATTCAGCCGCCCTGTTTGAAGATCACGTCGCGCCGGCATGCATGGCAACGAACCAACGATGTGCTTTTCAAACTGAACACTTCGCGCGGCAAGAAGATCAAAGTTTGGAGTCTGATACTGCCCACCATAGCACGATAGCGATTTCAGTGTCAGCGAGTCGTAAAGCAGTAAGACAGCCTTCATCACACCCTACCCTTCTTCTCGCGCCTGCGCTTTGGCCTTGCGTCGCCGCTCGGAAATAAATGGCCATATCAACAATCCGATGGCCGCCAAGGTAAACGCCAGGGGGAAAGGTCGGGTAACGATGGGCGATAAGTCCCCGGCGGTCATCATCAGACCGCTGCGCAGTTTTTCTTCGCCCAAAGGCGCCAGAACAAAACCGATAACAAAGGGGCCAAGCGGAATGCTGGCCTTTTCCATCAAAAAACCCATCACGCCAAACGCCAGCATCACCCAGACATCGAACATCGTGTTGTTCAACGCATACGAACCAATGACGCAGAACATCATCACAATCGGCAGAACAAAGCTTTTCGGCAAATAGATCAGGCCAGAAATATAGCGCACCGACGAGGTCATCAGGATAAACATCAGGATATTCGCCAAAAGACAGGCGGCAATCATGCCCCAGACAATATCGTTATTCGTCAAAAACAATGTCGGGCCGGGTTGAATGGAATGGATCGTTAGCGCGCCGATCAGGATCGCATCAATCACACTTCCGGGAATGCCCATGGCAATCAGCGGGATAAGCGCTCCACCAACGGTCGCGTTGTTGGCCGCTTCCGAGGCGATAATCCCTTCCTCGGATCCCTTGCCAAACTTTTCGGGCGTGTCCGAGACGTTTTTGGCAACAGTATAGGCGACGACCGACCCGATAGAGGCCCCAATACCCGGCAAAATCCCGATCCATGTGCCAATGAAAGATGAACGCAGCATATTGCCCGCCCCCTTTCGCAAGTCGCGCAATGACATCAGAACTTTGGAAGATTTCATCTCTTGGCGTTCGGGTACGCCGCTGCGGTCCATACAATCCTTGATAACCTGACTAACAGCAAAGGTGCCGATCAGAACCGGCAAAAGCTGCAGGCCACCGTTCAGCTGGTAAAAGCCAAATGTCAGCCGAGGCATGCCACTTGACGGATCGACGCCGGGCATCGACACGAGCATGCCCAGCAAGCCCGCAATCAGCCCTTTGACCATCGATCCTTCGCTGACAGACGCGATAAGTACCATAGCCATCATGATCAGCGTGAAATACTCAAACGGACCAAACCGCGTCGCCAGAATTGACAACGGTTGCGTGATTGTCAGCAGAACAATCCACGACACCAACCCGCCGACGAATGACGCCGTAATCCCAAGACCCAATGCGCGTCCAGGCTGTCCCGCCCGCGCCATTGGATAGCCATCCAGCGTCGTCATGACCGACGCGGGTGTGCCCGGCATCCGCATCAGCGTCGCTGTGATCAACCCGCCCGAGATCGCCCCAACATACATTGAAATGAGCAGGACGACGGCGTCAAACGGATCCATGTAAAATGTCAGGGGCAAGGTCAACGCGATAAGCATCGCTCCCGACAGGCCCGGAATGGCACCAACAACAATGCCCAAGGATGTTCCCAGAAACAGCATAAAGAACGTCCACGGGGCGAATATATGACCGATTGCGCCAAGAAGTGCAGGAAGATCCATTGGCTCTCCTCAGACCGGTAGATCGACGACGAATATTTCGGTAAAAACATACTGCGCTCCAAACGCAGCAACCGCCGACAAGACCACCGCGGGCCAAAATCGACGGCGGTCAAAACCTTCCATGCCCATGATCATCAACAGCAGGTAGGCAAGGGTCAGAAATCCGAAACCAGCAAGCTTGAGGTGAAGCGCTCCGACATAAGCAACCGTGAAGGCCATCATCATGACACCGCCAAGAGGGTAACCCCCTGAAAATTCTCTTTGGACCGCCTGCGCAAGGTTTTTGCCGCGCAGCGATAAAATCGCACTTACAATTACGACGGCACAACAGGCAATTACGATGGCAGCGGTCCAGGTCGGCACAGGGCCAGACCCCAATGGCTCGAACCGTCCCGGCGGTAGCGCAAGGGCTTGTACAAGAAACACGGCACATATCAGCGCAATCAAGGCGGAAACGCCGATTTCGATCAGAGGACGTCGATCCATCGTCCTACCCTTATTTTCGAGGGAAGCCGTGACGCGCCTCAGGTTGCAAGGCGCGTCTGTTAAGGTTTGAACGATTGATCAGTTTTGAGCGGCGAGTTTTGCCACCGGTTCGATCGCAGCCCATGTCGCGTCAAGATCAGCCTGGAGCGCGTCACCTGTCAGGAAAGATTCTGCAAAACCCTTGCTGGCCAGAAACTCCTGGAAACGGTCAGTTTTGATGCCGGCACCGATTGCGGCAGCAAATCCATCGACAGCCTCTTGTGGCGTGTCTTTCGGCGCGAAAAGCCAGTTCTTGATGCAGAAGGTCATATCGAAGCCTTCTTCTTTCATCGTCGGTAGATCAGGCAGACCATCGAAACGTTCCGCCCCGGTATAGGCCAGCGGCTTAATCTGGCTTTCTGGATTTTCAGAACCGTCAGGCAACAGTGTAAAGTTGATCACTTCCGCCCCTGAAAGCACCGTCGCGTTGGTCTGACTTCCAGTCAAAGCAGTAAAGTTTGCCGTACCGCCGCCAATTTGGACAAACCGGAATTTTGCACCATCCATGGTTTCCTGCATCATGACGCCAGCCAAATGGTTAATGGCACCAATATTTGCACCAAAGATGACGCTATCCGGTTCAGCTTTCGCCTTTTCCAGAAGGTCGCCAATGCTGTTGATGCCGCTATCCTTGCGCACCATCGGTGCCAGACAGAATTCACCCGTTGCCGCCACAGGCTTGAAATCACGCCAGCTGAAATCAAGCGCGCCGGTCCCCTCGCCCCCCATCAGAGCGATGTGTATGATTAAAAAGTTATATCCATCAGCGTTGGCCTCCATGACCTGACGGGCGCCAATCGAGTAGTGTCCGCCAACATTGACCACAGTGACAGGCTGCGAAAGCGCGCCAGATTCTTCGATGCTCGCCTGTATGGTTCGCGCAACTTGGTCTGACGTCCCACCAGCCCCGAAAGGCACCACCAGCTTGATCGGCTTTTCAGGCCATTCCGCCTGCGCCATCCCCGTGCCGGCTAACAATACAGCGACAGCAGCTCCCAAAAATTTCCTCATCATTTCCTCCCGGTTGCATTATAAGTATTTACTTATTTTATTTCTTTTTTTCTTAATGATAAATTATGATAGAAGAGATTAGAAATCAATGAAATTAGTGGAGCCAGCATGCCACGACCAAACATTCTTATGATCACGGTCGATCAATGGCCGGGCAACCTGCTTGGTTTGGCCGGGCGAACCGACATCGACACACCAACATTGGATCAAATCGCGCGCAACGGCGTTTACTTTCCCAACGCGCACTCGGAATGCCCTATCTGCATTCCAGCGCGCCGCTCTTTGATGACAGGCGCAGCGCCGCGTCAGCATGGCGATCGGATTTTTCAACCTGCGCTGCCACGCCCGAACCTGCCCTTGCTGGCAGACGTATTTCGCCAAAGCGGATATCAGACTGGAGCTGTGGGTAAGTTGCACGTCCACCCGGCGCGCGACCGAATTGGATTTGAAGAAGTGGTCAGCTATGAGGAAGGCCGCCCGCAGTTGGGCGGACCCGACGATTGGGACATCTGGCTAGCCGATCGCGGTCAAGCAGGCCTCGGGTACGCCCATGGGATGAGCAACAACAGTTACGAATTCCGCGCCTGGCATTTAGACGAAGCCGCACATCCGACGGTCTGGCAAGCGCGGCAGATGTGCCGGATGATCCAGCGCCGTGACCCAACGCGCCCGGCCTTCTGGCATCTGTCATTTAATTTTCCGCACCCACCCATTGTGCCACTCGCAGACTACCTAAGCGCCTATCAAGACCGCGACATGCAAACCCGCCTGACCGGTGAGTGGGATGACGATCTGCCTTATGCCCTTGCGCGTGTACGCCAATCCTGGCCCGCGCTTGATGACGCCAGCTTGCAAAGGGTGCGCCGTGCCTTTCACGCTCAATGCACCCTGATCGATCACCAGCTCAGACTTGTCATCGGCACCCTGCGTGAGGCGCTGTTACTGGACAATACGATCATCGCTTTCACCAGCGATCACGGAGACATGCTTGGCGATCACGGACTCTACGCCAAACGGGTGCTTCTGGATGGCTCTGCCCGTGTTCCACTGATCCTCATGGGTGTCGCCGGCTGCGAAAGGCTGAAGCCGGGAGGCACCGATACCAAACTGGCAGGACTTCAGGATATAATGCCAACACTCCTCGATCTGGCCGAGATAGAGCGCCCAGACAGCTGTACCGGCGTGTCATTGGTCAGCGATCCGCCACGAGAATCGCTGTATTGCGAGGCAATGGAAGGCGCGATGGCGATGCGCATGGTCATCGACGGTCATTGGAAACTGATCTGGTATCCCGCAGGCAATCACCTGCACCTTTTTGACCGCATTACCGACCCGAACGAAACGCAGAATTTGGCGGATCTTCCGGCCACTGTAGACATCCAGGCCCGGCTAACAGAAACCCTGATTTCGCAACTTTATGGCGAGGATCTGGAATGGGTTGTCGATAGCACATTAATTGGCTTTGATGCACCAGAGTTGCCTGCGCCGCAAAACCGGGCGCTGTCTGGTCAACGCGGCCTTCATTACCCCCAACCGCCGGAAGATGATCCTTCCAAGATCGTCGGTGCGCCTTAACCTAAAACGTCTACACGGGTTTTGATTGTGTCGATGACCCGTTGGATCAAATTCTCGGCCACTGGTAAGAGTGGTGTGTCAGCCCGCCAGACAACACCGCCTTCGCGCAACGGCATCGGCATCGTTGTTTCAACCACTTTGATCTCGGGATAGGCTTTCGCGTGAGAGCGTGAAAGGAAACCCAATTTCTGGCTGTGGCGCAGGATGTTGATCATGGCGCGCACCGAATTGGTTTCCACCGAAGGCGGCGGCAGATCGACGTCAAATTGCCCAAAAAGCCGCCGCACCAATCGGCGACCAAACGTGTCTTTACCCGTCAAGACCCAGTCCTCTCCGGCAAGTTCATCAAAGGACTTCGGCCCACCCTGATGAATCGGATGATCACTGCGCGCAAGAATATGCATCTGCTCGCGCAAAAGGATCCGCGTGTCATAGGAATCGCCGAAGTTGTCATCAGTCAAAGACGCGAAAAAAAGATCAATTACACCCTCCCTCAGCATCTCAAGCAGATCATCGTTCAAAGCCACCGTCAGATTTACCCGGATATTGGGATGCTCGGATTGCAACTCAGTTATGGCGATCGGCAAAATCTCGTGGATCCAGTCCGGACCCGCACCGATACGCAAGATGCCGCCTGACCCAGCCTTCATGGCCACAAGACTTTCGGTCAAACTCTCCGTCGTCCGCTCGAGGGCTTGTGCGTACTCTAAAACTAAGGCCCCGTAAGGCGTCAGATCCATTGGCCGCCTTGTGCGATCGAACAGAACAACATCGAGCTGCTTCTCTAGTTTCGCAATTGCTTGGGTCAAAGCCGGTTGGGAAACGCCAAGTTCGCTTGCTGTCAAAGTCAGGTTGCGATAGGCGCAAACGGCAACGAATTGCGACAGGCCCGATAAGTTTTTCATTCTGTTAAATTCCAAAGTATTCGAGCATTTGCAAGAACATCCTCCTGCGGACCACCTTTGCAAAGGCATCGCCTCCCAATCGTGACCTGTTTCTTTTGACCGGCAATAACCTTTTTCAAGCGGAAGATTAGTCGCGAAGGATCGCTGCCTCGATTTGCTCTGCGCCTCGCTCTGCCCCATCCGCGCTTGGCTCGCGAAAACGCTTTCGTTTGATCAAGTGGCGGTTGCGTCAGACGAATTCGAGCCGGCCTCCACCAAGATAGCGACACTGCCCATTCGCGGAGCGATTTAGTGCATTGGGCCAAAGGTACTGGTAGTTGGCAAAAACGAGAATGCAACTGTTCAAGATCCACCTTTGATCGCTCAATCACTCAAAGTACCTGACCAGCGGGCTGGATGATCGAAAGATTTCAATCAAGTGCCCAATCACATCGTCTTCCAGCAACATCGCGTCGGGCAGGTCCTTGCGGCACCCCAAACCGACCATTTTCAAATATTTCGCGGCGGGATCGGTCTTGTCAAAACCGTCTGGCACAGCATTCAGCGCTTTGCGTGTGACTATTCCCTCTGGAAACATCTCTTTGAATTCAGCGTCATTGGCGACATCGACAAGGCCCTGTGGGTCGGCAACTAGATGTTCGCGCACTCTTGCAAGGGCGCCCTTCGAGGGGTGAAACAGTCCAGCCCCTGCATTGCAATTTCCGGGCTCGATATGAAGGTAATATCCAACGTCTTCAGATGGTTGACCGACGTTGGCAAATACATCCACGTCCGTTCGGTAAAGGCCGGGCCCGACTCGATCACGCGCTTCCTCAAAGAACTTGGAATACATTTGCTTGGGTTTGATCCTCGTCGCAGCCACGTTATGGTCAAACCGATCCGCATAGTCATGGAGGGTCGCCGCAATGCCCGTAAAATTGCGCAGAGCGTCGTCACGTTCCTCGCGGTGTGCATCCATCCAGATCTTGCGGTTGTTCGCGGCCAGATTTTTAAGGAACGTAAATGTCTCTGGCTCAACCATGTCCACCGCTCCTGATTTGCCGCTGTCACGGGGCGTGTCTGCGTTTGCGTTGTACCCTTGTAGGACTGATTATGAGCAACGGCCATGCGTTTGTCGGTGTGTCCCTCGTTTCTGTCGCTTGCTCACTGGGAATGCTGATTGATGTACGAATGTCGGCTTCTCTTTTGTGGTTGCCGCCCGTAATGCAAGAAGTTTTTGACCCTATTGGGCCCCATCGGAAGGTTTGTGCGTAAGATTACTCTAAGTAAGAACCTTTAGCGAACATTTTTAGCCCGGATTATTCACCACGGTCGGTTGGCGGCTGCGGTATGAGAGTGATC
>ERZ887830.826-NODE-826-length-18759-cov-5.991339_pt1 | contig 18759 bp, 24 predicted proteins | sample MGYA00521101_ERZ887830 | MGnify/ENA primary metagenome ERZ887830 (study PRJEB32303, sample SAMEA104408592) | aquatic metagenome | biome: Marine water; feature: Pelagic; material: water | place: Baltic Sea | collected 2014-06-05T16:38:00 | depth 1,762 m ... | reverse complement strand
ACCCGAACAGCCTGGTTTATGGCGCGGATGCTGACGCTGGACGAGCAGGCCACACCCGCCGCCGAAACGCTGGCATTCTGGCGCGGGGCCGGTATGGACGAGGCGATTTATAAGAAACGCCTGACAGAGCGTCCTTTCAATTTTATCGATGTGGTTGCGCCCTTGCCGTTGGGATTCACCCGCATTCAAGAGGGCGATTGCCTGCACATCGGGGGGCGCGATTGGGATGTGCGGATCGGCAATGGCCACGCGCCTGAACATGCCACACTCTGGAGCCGCGATGGTGATCTTGTGTTGGCAGGCGATCAGATCCTGTCGTCGATCTCGCCCAATCTTGGTGTCTATGCGACAGAACCTGCGGCCGATCCTGTAGGGGAATGGCTTGAGGCCTGTGAGCGTCTGGCAACCCATGCGCGTGAAGGCCATTTGGTTCTGGGCGGTCACAAACTGCCGTTTCGCAATCTGCCCCTGCGGATGCGACAATTGATCGACAATCATCATTCCGCGCTGGATCGGCTAGAGGCCGAATTGACCACGCCTCATCTGGCGGTCGATTGCTTTGCGCATCTGTTCAAACGCAGCATTGGCGAGGGGGAATATGGTTTGGCACTGGTCGAGGCGGTTGCGCATCTGAACCATTTGCATAAGCTGGGAAAAATAACACGGACACGCGGTGATAATGGCGCGTGGCACTGGCAACGGCACGAGGGCTGATCCGATGGACGATATCAAAACGACCGCCGAGGCCGCCCAAGCAGAGGTGTTTGCCGTGGCTCATGTGGTTCACACAGACCCGAATGCGCCCTGCCACGCAGAGAATTTGGAACTGCCAAAGGCGCTAAAGCAACCAATTGGTAGTAAAACCTCTGCTAAATGGGCTTATGAGAGACTGATTCTATATATCAAGAACTTTGAGGAGACTTTAGACAATCAGCATGAGGTCGCGATGGGGTTTACCGGGGCAGAAGCCGGGGTAATCCGGATTGAGGGGATAGGGTATTTTGACCCCGATCTGGTGACCTTTTATGGCAGCGATCCGCAGGGCACGAAGACTCAGCTGATCCAGCATGTCACCCAGCTGAATGTGATGCTGCGGGCCCTGCCAAAACAGGTGGCAAGTGATGCGCCCAAACGGATCGGCTTTCGTCTGGCGCGCGACCTTGATGAGGGGTGACGGGCAGAATGAACCACAGGGCACATGCGCTGAAATGCGCGATATGATGGGCGTGACAGGACGTATTGAATCAATTACACAGCCCGAAACAGTTTTATACGAGGATCAGGCAAATGGCTGAGCACAAACACGGCGAGATGGACACTTCGGTGCAGGAACACACCTTTGAGGGGTTTGTCACTTGGGTCAAGAACGGTATCATCGTTATCGTGGCGGCGTTGATCTTGCTGGCGATTTTCAACGGCTAATTCGATCGGCTACATTACGTGAAACGACGATAATCTACGGGGTGGGCCATATGCGGCGTTGGATAATTGCACTAATGGTGCCACTTACCTTGGGTGCATGTGGGGCCGAGAAAACCTATGCGCCCGAGGCGGATGTGCAGCAGGCTGTCTATCGCAGTGATGCACCGCCCTCGATCACGGTGATGACCGTTGTGTCCAACAGCAATGGCAGTGGTGGGCACTCTGCCCTGCTGATCAACGGGTCCCAACGGTTGATTTTTGATCCCGCTGGCACTTGGCAACATCCGCAGCTTCCCGAGCGCAATGACGTGCACTACGGGATGCAGGATGCGGCGGTGCAATTCTACAAAGAATATCACGCCCGCGAGACATGGCACGTGGTAAGCCAAGAAATTCCCGTGTCCGCCGCGGTTGCGGAAAAGGCGCTGCGCTTGGTGCAGGAATATGGTGCTGTGCCAAAGGCTTATTGCACCAAGGCCAATACGGATATCCTGCGCCAATTGCCGGGCTTCGAGGGCGCGCCGGGGACGTTCTACCCGGTGAAACTTATGGACTATGTGGCGACGCTGCCCAATGTGAAGCGTACCGAATTCCGTGACAATTCCCCTGCGAACAATGCGACGATCAACGCGCCTAATCTCAGAAAACCCAGCTAACCAAGCAGATACATGGTCCCATAAAGCGTTGCAGCACCTGCCCCCATGGCAATCGTGACGCTCTTGCTGATTAGTCCGGCGATCAGGGTAGCAGCCCCCGCCATCAAACGCGGCGGATCAAGATCGCCGCCCGTGGCATCCGGCCATAACACCAGTGGCGCGACCAGACCGGGGAGCACGGCCACAGGCGTGTAGCGCAGATACCGCAGAGCCCAGGGTGGAAAGCTGCGCCCGCCCATCAGACCCAGAAACGAAAACCGGATCAGAAAGGTGCCAACACCCAGCACCACGATGATAAACCAGATCTCTGCTGTGGAATAGCTCATGTGCTGCGCCGCGCCATCCAAAGCTCGATTTGCGCGCCCACGGCCATTGCGACAATCGCCGCGATGATCAAGCCTGTTCCAGAAGGCATCCAGGAGAGCGCCAAGGCCAGAACGATAGAGGTGAGCGCGGCAGATACATGCGCCAAGGTCTTGAGAGCTGGGGCAATCATCGCAAGAAACGCGATTGGGGCTGCGAAATCAATGGCATATTCTGGCGGGATACCTCCGCCCAGCACCGCGCCCAGATAGGTGAACATATACCAAAGCGGGCAAAGCGGCGTCGAAACCCCCGCGAAATAGGCGATCTTGTTCGCCAATGGCATCGCTGGATCACGCTCGTATTCGGCAAAGCTGAGGCTGTAGGTCTGGTCCACGTTGAAATAGGCCAGCATCGCCCTTTTCCACAGCGGTGCCTCGCTGAGATAAGGTGCCAAAGCGGCTGAATACATCGCCATACGCAGGTTGACGACGAGGGCGGTGGTCAGCACGACAAAGGTTGGTGCATTGTCCATCATCAGTTGCAACGCAGCAAACTGTGAGGCCCCGGCCACCACGACGATGGTGAAACCCATAGTCTCGACGATGGTCAGCCCGGCCTCGGTTGCCAAGGCGCCAAAGAGCATCGCAAACGGCGCGACTACGAGTAGAAATGGCAGGCCATCAATAAGGCCACGCTGATAGCTTTTTCGAGAACTCGCGGAAAAGGGCATGGGGGATGCGGTCACGGGCTAGTCAAAGATCCCTGTGACCCTGCCCAGCAACATGAAAGCGCGCGCGGTGCGCGTGTCCCCAAGGGCAGAGATATCCTGATCACTGGCGGTCTTTGCAAAGCTCGAAAACGTCGAATCAAAGGTCCGCAGGAAATGATGCGCGGCATCGCGAAACACCGGATCTTGCCGCATCCGTCCCGTGGTCAGCGCCAGACATGACCTGTCGCGCACGCCCCCAAGTGCGGCAATCGTGCGCCCGCGTGAGCCTTCGGCAAACATGCGCCAAATCTCAGGTCGGGCGCGATCAGGGCGCATGTCATCCATATAAATGCCATCATGGCTGAGCATTGTCAGCACGTCCTGGCTTGCCTGTACCAATTTCGCAGTCTGACGATCCTGCAAGGCGCGGCGCAGGGCGCGAAAGCCCTCTTTATCCTCGGCATTCTCGGGAAAGTTCAGCGCGCGGATGAAGTCTGGCACATTCACCGGCGGGCGCATCTCTTCGGCGCTGGTGCCAAGCGCCAGTTTGCCTTGCTCTTCCGACTCGCTCTCAACTTGAGGCAGGGCCGTGCCGGCGCTGACCGCAGGTCGCGGCGCTTCGGGGCGGATCGAGGTGAACATCGCGATCGCGCTTTCCGTTTTGCGCTGGGCGGCTGCGATCTCTTCCAGCTTGCGTTCGACCGCGGGCTTCATGCCCGGAGCGGTCTGTTGCGTTTGCAGATAGGTCTTGCGCATGGCGTCGATGGCGGCCTGCAAGCGGCTGGATTCCTCGCGCATGATGCGGCTGGATTTATGCGCAGCGGACACCACCCAAATCATCGCAACAGGCAGGAAAATCGCCATCAACGTCATCACAAAACGCAGGCTGTCCAATTCGGGTGCCGCGAGGCTGGTGAGCACAAAGAAAAGCCCGATGACAACAACCCAACCCACCGACAAGACCATAGCAATCTTTTCCGCCGGCGACACCTTTGGCGGGGCGTCATAGCGACGGTAGATGCCAAGTTCTATTGGCGGTTGTGGCGTGTTTTCAGACATTTAACTGACAGAGCCCCTTGGGCAAAAGCTATCGAGCGGCTAGATGAACCGGACGCTCAGCACCTCATAGGCTTTTTCACCGCCCGGTGTTCGCACTTCGATGCTGTCGCCTTCTTCCTTGCCGATCAGGGAGCGGGCAAGCGGAGATTTGATGTTCAACAAACCGCGTTCGATATCCGCCTCTGCCTCGCCGACGATCTGATAGGTCTTTTCCTCGTCCGTATCTTCGTCGACCAGCTTTACCGTCGCGCCGAACTTGATTGACCCGTTCAGCTTGGCCGGGTCGATCACCTCGGCCAGAGACAGAATGCCCTCCAACTCTTTGACGCGGCCCTCGATGAACGACTGTTTTTCGCGCGCTGCATGATATTCGGCGTTCTCCGACAGGTCCCCATGCTCGCGCGCCTCGGCGATCGCACGGATCACGACCGGGCGTTCTATCGACTTTAGCGTCTTAAGCTCGTCACTTAAGGCGGTGTGGCCCGTACGGGTCAGGGGTATCTTATCCATCTCGAATGTTCCGGCAAAAAAGGGTTCGAACTCTCGTTAATCGTTCTCCTAAGTCATGCCCGCGCTCTAAAATGTCAAGTATAGTATGGGAATCCAGCCTTTTTCGCGCTTGCCAGACGGCGGCTTCGCGATATTCTGCATCAACTGGTTTTTATGGGTTACATATTTGGCTGGGTTTAAGATCGCAAACCCGGCCTAAGGGAGGGTTAATAATGAAACGATATATCACAGTGGGAATTGCGGCGTTGATGCTGGCGTCGCAGGGCGCAGTGGCGCATGAAATCGAGGCGCTGACGATCAGCCCGGATGGTGCAACGCTGTTGGTGGCAGGCGACAACCGTGTGCTGTATCGAATGGCGACGGCGGATATGTCGGTGGCAGAACGGCGCTATATTCCAGAGCAGATAAAGTGGATTTCCTATAGCGCGGACGGCGATACAGTCTTTTTACGCACCAATGACGGGACGTTTCAGGCGGTCAATTCAGGCTCGTTCAAGGTAAAGTTTTCGGCAGAAGACGTGGACGCCGTCAGTTATGCGCCGGATGCACGACGGCTCGCGCTACTGGATGCCAATTATAAGGGGGGCATTCTGACGGTTCTGGCCGCCACCAGCGGCAAGCTTATGAGCACGCTGGAGATGCCAGATATTCGCACAACTGACGTCGCGCTCAGCGGGGATGGCACCAGTGCGATCCTTTTGACAAGTTCGAAATCCTCAGATGCAGAGGAAAAGGCCCAGCCCGGATCGGATCTGAAGGGGTATGACAAGTATTTGTTCCGCCAAGAGCATGACGGCTATATTTCGCAAGTCGTTTCGGCAGATCTCAGGGCCGGTAGTTTCGCGGTTGCCGACACGTATTTCCGCGTCACGCAGCCGAATTATGTGCAGATGATGGGGGATGCGATGACGCTTGTGAACGGGGTCAACGATTCTGCCATGATCCAACCGGGCGGCACCGCGAAACTGCTGGACATGGGAGAAAACTATGTCGGTCACTCGCGGATCAGCAACGATGGAACAAAGATCATCATGACCACCAATCGCGACGTTCGGTTTCATCCGTTCGACAATGGTGTGGCGGGCGAGATGACCCGCGAGGTGCAGGCAGAGAGCATCGGCGGTCCGTCAGAGCGGGTCACCGCGATCACCGAAGGCACTGACGGGACGGTTTACCTTGGCACATCTGCCTATCGGATCTGGAAAATCGCGCCCGGTAGCGACACGATCGAAGCGGCGACAGTTTATTGACAGATAACCGCGCCCCGACCTGTGACAGCCCCATCGAAGGGCAATGTATCAGAAGGCGGGGCGCAGTTTTTGATCAGGAATAACTGATCACCTCAAACTCTATCCCGTCGTGGTCGTCAAAATAGAACCGCCTGCCCGGTTCATAGTCTGCATGGCTGCGCGGTGTGAACCCGGCGGCAATCACACGCGCCTCGGCGGCGTCCAGATCATCGACCACGACGCCGAGATGGTTTAACCCCCCTCGCGTGCCATAGCTTGAACTGCCGTCGGTGATATCACCTTTGGGTCGATAGATCGCCACATAGGTGTCGTCGCTGCCCACGTGATAGGATTTACCCTCAAAAATCGAACTGCCCTGCCAGCGGATGCGCCAGCCAAAGACTTCCGCCATCCATGCGGCGGTTTTCTCGGGGTCCGAGACGGTGAAATTCGCGTGTTCCAATTGGGCGGGTGTCATGGTCTGTCCTTTCCGTGTCTGACTGTCCTTGGGTGTAATTCCTCAAGCTCACTTGAGATCAAGCCTTTTTTCACAAAACCTCAAGATGCGCTTTCGCCTTGTGGAACGACGTGTCGCAATTGACCCGAGCAGGCCACGTCATTACCTGTTTGCGGACGGAATTGGTTGTGAAACACAAGGAAAGCATAGATGGCCGAGATCGAGCGCGAGTCGATGGAATATGATGTTGTGATCGTGGGTGCCGGTCCTGCTGGCCTGTCTGCCGCAATCCGGCTGAAACAGCTTAACGCAGAACTTAGCGTTGTTGTGCTTGAAAAAGGGTCCGAAGTGGGCGCGCATATTCTGTCTGGTGCGGTGCTGGACCCTGTCGGTCTGAATGCGCTTATCCCCGACTGGAAGGAAAAGGCGCGCCAATCACGGTGCCGGTCAAGAAAGACAATTTTTACATGCTGGGAGAGGCCGGGGCGCTGCGTATTCCCAATTTCGCAATGCCGCCCTTGATGAGCAATCACGGCAATTACATTGTCTCGATGGCCAATGTCTGCCGCTGGATGGCTGAGCAGGCAGAGGAAATGGGCGTCGAAATTTTTCCCGGCATGTCCTGTTCTGAACTGGTCTACGGCGAGAATGGCGAGGTAAAGGGCGTGGTTGCCGGTGAGTTCGGCAAAACCGCCGATGGCGCGCAGGGCCCCAACTATGAGCCGGGGATGGAATTGCACGGCAAGTATGTTTTCCTTGGCGAGGGCGTGCGTGGGTCCCTGTCCAAAGAGGTCATCGCAAAATACGAACTCGACGCGAAATCTGATGTGCCCAAATACGGTCTTGGGATGAAAGAGATCTGGGAAATTGATCCGGAAAAACATAGCGAAGGCACGGTGACCCATACGATGGGCTGGCCCTTGGGCAAGCGTGCCGGTGGTGGATCCTTCATCTATCATCTTGATAACAATCAGGTCTATGTCGGTTTTGTGGTCCATCTGAACTACAAGGATCCCTATCTGTCCCCCTATCAGGAATTCCAGCAGTTCAAGCATCACCCAATGGTCGCGGAGCTTCTGAAGGGCGGTAAACGCATCGCCTATGGCGCGCGCGCGATCAGTGAGGGCGGGTTCCAGTCGATGCCAAAGGCGTGTTTCCCCGGCGGCGTTTTGTTGGGCTGTTCCGTTGGTCTGGTCAACGTGCCGCGTATCAAGGGCAATCACAACGCCATGTTGTCCGGCATTGCCGCGGCCGAAGAGGCGCATGTGGCGCTGGGCAAGGGGCGTGCCGGGGATACGTTGGACGGCTATAACGCAGAGTTGCGCAAAGGTCCTGTGGGTCAGGACCTTAAGCGTGTGCGCAATGTCAAACCGTTGTGGTCGAGCCGTGGCCTGATGACCTCGCTGACGGTCGGCGGGCTTGATATGTGGACCAACACGCTGTTCGGCCATTCCATGTTCGGTACGCTGAAACATGGCAAAACCGATGCCGATGCCACCGAAAAAGCGGCCAAGTATCACCCCATCGACTATCCCAAGGCTGACGGCAAACTGTCGTTTGATCGTTTGACCAATGTCAGTTTTTCGATGACAAACCACGAAGAAAGCCAGCCAGCCCACCTGCACCTCAAGGACGCCTCGGTGCCGATTGCGGTCAACCTGCCAGACTACGCCGAACCGGCGCAACGCTATTGCCCGGCAGGTGTGTACGAAGTTGTGCAAGAGGCGGGCAGCGATCCGCGCTTTGTCATAAACTTTCAGAACTGCGTGCACTGCAAGACCTGTGACATCAAGGATCCAAGCCAGAATATCACATGGACTGTGCCGCAGGGGGGCGACGGGCCGAACTATCCCAATATGTAAAGCTTTCGTGTGATACGTCGGGTAATTCAAACCCCGCATTGCCTCATTGGGCTGTGCGGGCTAGGTTTCTAGATAACGTCCTTTATGAGGCAATATCACAGTGCAATTCCGTTCAACACTCAAAGCGATCGCAGTGGCCGGGTTCGGCCTTACACTTGCTGCCCCGGCCATGTCGCAGGGCGTGGCGGGGTCTTACCTCGCCGCGCGGCAGGCCAGCATTTTTAACGATTATCGTGCCGCTGCGGATTATTTCGCCCGCGCCATGATGCAGGATACCGGCAATCCGGCGCTGATGGAAAACGCGGTGATGGCCTACCTCGGGTTGGGTCAGGCAGAGCGCGCGGCGGCCGTAGCCCGGCGTCTGATGTCGACGGGGGCCTCTAGCCAGATCGCCAATATGGTGCTTCTGGCGGATGGGATCAAACGCGAGAATTTTGACAGTGTGCTTGCGGATATTGAGGCCGGTCAATCGGTTGGCCCGCTGATCGACGGCCTGCTAAAAGCTTGGGCTGAACTTGGCGCTGGTAAGATGAGCGATGCGATTGCCACCTTTGACGTGGTCGCAGAGACCAAGGGCATCGAGATTTTCGGCCTCTACCACAAGGCGCTCGGGCTGGGCATGGCTGGCGACTATGAAGGCGCGGCAGAGATCCTTTCGGGCGATGCGGCCGGCCCGTTGCAACTGACCCGTCGCGGGATTCTTGCCTATGTTCAGGTGCTTAGTCAGTTGGATCGCAACCCGGATGCGGTTGATCTGATTGACGCGACCTTTCCCGGAGGTCTCGATCCGGCGCTCGAGAAACTGCGCGCCGAACTAGAGGCGGGCAAGCCTATCCCCTACGATGCGATCCGTAACACCAAGGACGGTGCGGCAGAGGTTTATCTGGTCGTGGCGGGGGCGCTGAATGGCGAGGCCGCTGATGGCTATACGCTGCTGTACAGTCGTCTTGCGGAATATCTGCGACCCGATCAGGTCGATGGTATCCTGCTAAGCGCTTCGCTGCTGGAAAATCTGGAACGTTACGAACTTTCAACAGAAAGCTACATGAAAATCCCGGCTGATGATCCGGCCTTTGACGATGCGGAACTGGGACGTGCCGATGCGCTGCGCAAATCCGGCGACACAGATGGCGCGATCGCGGTCTTGCAAGAGCTGACGGCTGCGCGCCCGGATAATGCCGCGGTGCTGATCACGCTCGGGGACACGTTTCGTGGGCTGGAGCGGTACGAAGAGGCGTCCCAAGCCTATGATTCTGCGTTGGCCCTGTTCCCGGAACCGACCCGTGGCCAGTGGCGTGTGTTCTTTGCCCGTGCGATCACATTCGAGCGGACAGACAAATGGGAACAGGCAGAGGCCGATTTTCGCAAGGCGCTGGACCTGAACCCCGGTCAACCGCAGGTCCTGAATTACCTTGGCTATTCCTTTGTCGAGATGGGTGAAAATCTGGACGAGGCGGTCGAGTTGATCAAAGAGGCGGTGGCCGCTGACCCCGACTCTGGCTACATCGTCGATAGCCTTGGTTGGGTGCAGTTTCGGACTGGAAACTACACCGAGGCCGTCGTCAATCTGGAACGTGCGGCTGAATTGATGCCTGTCGATCCGGTGGTAAACGATCATCTGGGCGATGCCTATTGGGCAGTAGGCCGCAAGGTAGAGGCGTCGTTCCAATGGCGTCGTGCACTGTCGTTTGATCCCGAAGAAAAAGACGCAACCCGGATCCGTCGCAAGCTTGAGGTCGGACTGGACGTGGTTCTGGAAGAAGAAGGCGCAGAGCCGATTGTCCTTACTGCCAAAGACGGCTGAGGCCTTTGCCCCCGCCAAGATAAACCTGACATTGCACGTCACGGGCCAAAGGGAGGACGGGTATCATCTGCTCGACTCGCTTGTGGTGTTTGTCGATGTAGGTGACCGTGTCCTTGCCAAGGCAGATGGCCCAAGCGGGCTAACCGTGACCGGCCCTTTTGCGGAAGGCGTGCCAACGGATGGTGCCAATCTGGTGATGAAAGCCAAGGCTGCGTTTGCGCCGGATGATCAGGTATCTCTCCATCTCGATAAACACCTGCCTTCGGCCTCTGGTATCGGGGGCGGGTCGTCTGATGCGGCCGCGACGTTGCGGGCTCTGTCAGAGGTTTTTGACCGCCCTCTGCCTGCCCCGGAGTCTATCACAAGGCTCGGTGCAGATGTTCCGGTTTGCTTACGGGCGCGCCCAACGCGAATGCGTGGAATTGGTGATCAGCTCGACCCTGTCGAGGGCTTGCCACCTATTCATATGGTGCTGGTGAACCCCAAGGTCGAAGTGCCGACACCGAAGGTCTTTGCCGCGCTTTGCACAAAAACCAACCGGGCCATGCCTGAGGATCTGCCTGAGTGGGACGATTCTGTCGCCTTTGCCGCTTGGCTGCACAGGCAACGCAATGATCTGGAAATGCCCGCCCGCAGCATTGCGCCTGCCATCGGGGTGGTCCTGTCCAGGATCGCGGCCACAGATGGCTGTTTGCTTGCGCGGATGTCAGGCTCTGGCGCGACCTGTTTTGGTCTATACGCCAGCCGCACAGAGGCGGATTGGGCGGCGCACGATATCCGCGAGGTCTTTCCCGATTGGTGGGTGGCCGCCGCGTCTGAGTGGGCGTTAAGGTAATCGAATTTGCGAGGCAAATTTGGCCAACCGGGGCTCTGCCCCAGACCACGGGATGTTTAAAAACAGAACAAGGCCAAACGGTTGAGCTGATGTTCTGGACGATAGATCCAATATAGCGTTTCGCGAATCACTTTGGATTCTAACTTATCCGCGCGACCACGTAATCTGCCAGATCATGTAGCATTTCGCGGAAATCGGACGCGGGCAGGATTGTTAAGGCTGCTTGCGCCCTTTTCGTCCAATCAATCGCGTCCAACTGCGTTTGCTCCATCGTGCCATGTTTTGCCAGCAAACCAAGCGCGTGATCCAGATCACCGTCACGCTGGTCACCCTTTTCGATGGTCCGCTTCCAGAACGCACGCTCTTCGTCATCGGCACAGGCGATTGCCTTGATCACCGGCAGCGTAAGCTTGCGCTCGCGGAAATCGTCCCCGATGTTTTTGCCCGTCGCGTCAGAGCCGCCATAATCCAGAAGATCATCAACGATCTGAAACGAAATCCCAAGCGCGTCACCATAGTCAAACAGCGCCCTGACCTGTTCCTCGGGCGCACCCGCGATCACGCCTCCCACTTCGGTCGCAGCAGAAAACAGTGCCGCTGTCTTGCCGCGCACGATTTGCAGATAAATCGCCTCGTTTGTCGACAAATTTTGCGCCGCTGTCAGTTGCAGAACTTCGCCCTCGGCAATCGTTGCAGAGGCGTTCGCAAGGATGCCCAAAACCCGCATATTACCAGTTTCGACCATCAATTGAAACGAGCGGGAAAACAGGTAATCCCCCACAAGGATACTGGATTTATTGTCCCACAGCAGGTTCGCGGTGGGGCGACCGCGCCGCTGACCGCTTTCGTCCACCACATCGTCGTGCAGCAGGGTGGCCGTGTGGATAAACTCGACCGTGGCTGCCAAGTGCACGTGATAGGGGCCGGTATAGCCACACATGCGCGCCGCTGCGAGCGTCAGCATCGGGCGCAGACGCTTGCCGCCTGCCTCGACCAGATGCGCGGTCACTTCGGGGATCCGTGGGGCATGTTTGGACGCCATACGTTCGCGAATGAGAACGTTCACAGCGTCCAGATCTACGGCCAATGCGGCGGCCAGTCGCTCGTGCGGCTTTATCTGTGCATTATCCAGGCTCATCACCGTATCGTCAGCCCCCTCGACAAACCCATAGCCTTGCCCCTACATCTTCAAAATGAAAGAACTTCTTCGCACCAACGACCCGACAGTGATCGCCTTTGCCTCTGCTCTGCTTGAGGGCGAGGATATAGACTGCTTTGCGATGGACGTCCATATGAGCGCGCTCGAGGGATCCATTGGCATATTGCCGCGCCGTTTGATGGTTGCGGACCGGGATCATTTCCGCGCCGAGGCCATCATGCGGGATAATGACATCGACATGGGAAAGTAACGTGAGTGCGACCACCCGTGACCAGTTTTTGGGGGGGCGTTTGACGATTACGCAACCGGCCAAGGGCTATCGCGCGGGCGTGGATGCGGTATTTCTGGCCGCCGCAGTCACTGCCTTGCCCGGTCAGTCGGTGTTGGAATTGGGCTGTGGCGTTGGGGTGGCCTCGCTTTGCCTGCAAGCCCGCGTCGGTGATCTGGATCTGATAGGGCTAGAGGTACAGCCGGAATACGCGACGCTTGCCCGTCAGAACGCCCTCCTAAATGGCCTGTCGATGGGCGTAGTCACGGGCGATCTGACAGATACCCCTAGCGACTTGCGCGCCCGGCAATTCGACCATGTGCTTGCCAATCCCCCTTATTATCAACGCGCGCGCGGCACTGCCTCGCCAAAAGTCGGGCGTGAAACGGCTTTGGGTGAAACTGCGCCTTTGCGGACTTGGGTGGATGCCGCTGTGCGGCGAATGCGGCCCAAAGGCCATATGACAATGATCCAGAAGGCGGATCGTTTGCCCGATCTGATTGCGGCCTGTGACAGCCGTTTGGGGGATCTTTCGGTGTTGCCTCTCGTGCCCCGGTCCGGGCGCGCTGCCGAACTGGTGATCCTTCGGGCGCGCAAGGGCGCGGGTGGGGCGTTTCGCCTATTGTCGCCGAAAATCTTGCATATCGGAGATCGACACAGGATCGATGGCGACAGTTATGTGGCGGAAATCAGCGCAATTTTACGCAATTCGGGGTGTTTTGACGCGGATTGGCGTAAATAGCTGAGTCAATTAACACACGATTTACTATTTGGCGTAACAGTGTAATGACAGAGCGCCTTTTTTGTGGTGCACTGTCAATATAGACAACACAGGAGGACAATGATGACTTTGAGTTCACATTTGCAGGAGCTCCGGAAAAAGCATGAATCTCTGGCAGAGGCTGTTGAACACGAACAACGTAGCCCCGGCGCTGATGCCCTTCAGATCAAGGCAATGAAAAAACAAAAACTACGCCTTAAGGAAGAAATCCGACGCCTCTCTGCGCACTAATTTTGCGCCAGCAGGCGGGCCTGCCACATCGTGTGGTGGGCCAATCTCGGCATCTCGTGTGCTATTTTTTTACGCGCTAGTTGATTTCGATCATCCTTCGCTCTGCGTTGAGCCGATCTAAATCACTCGTTTCTGCCGCGACCCAGTCCATGAATGCTTTTACCTGCGGGCGTCTCTCTGCCCCCAGTGGGCATACCAATCTGTAGTGCTCTTCAATGGCCAGCGCCAATTTGAACGGGGTCACCAAAGAGCCGGCCTGCAACGCGCCTGCCGCCAAAGAAAACCGAGCCAGCGCGACGCCGGCACCAGAGATCGCCGCGTCAATCGCATGATCTGGCTGGCTAAACCTTGCGCCGCCTTTCGGGGCGTCCCCCAACCCAGCTTCGTGAAACCAGACCGCCCATCCCGGTGGAGGAACGTCAAAAGACGCCTCATCCTGATGAAGCAAAGTAACGGTCCTCAGATCTTCGGGGGTCTTTACGCGCTCTGCCATGGCAGGCGGCATCATCGGGGTCAGCCATTCTTTCAACACGGGCCGCGAATAAAGCCCGTCATCTTGACCGCGCCCGAATCTGATCGCCAGATCAATCTCGTCCCGATCAAAATCCATGATTCGTAGCGAGGCAGAAAAGCGCAGTTCGATGTTGGGATGAGCCTGAGCGAATTTAAACAATCGCGGCGCCAGCCATTTCGCCGTGAATGCGGGTCCGGCTGTCACGGTCAAGGTATTGGTCTCGCCCACCCGCCGGGCTGCGCGCCATGCCTGCGCCAGTGCTTGAAAGCCTTCACTGCTGCCTGGCAGCAACACGCGTCCGGCCTCAGTCAATTCTACTGCCCGATTGAGGCGGCGAAACAGGGGTTGGCCAAGGTGCTCTTCAATTGATTTGATCTGAAATGACAATGCTGCCGGCGTCACGTTCAATTCCGCCGCCGCATTGGCAAAACTCATATGGCGTGCGGCGGCCTCGAAGGCGCGCAATGCGGTCAGCGGAGGAAGGCGATCACTCATTCCGCATCAGTATATCTTAACTGAACCGTTGGAAAGACTCGTTTGTCGGCTGGGTGTCAATCTCGCATAACAGTGTCAGTTCAAAAAAACAGATCCAGAGGATTGCAAACATGTACGACACATACACAACGCCGCGCAATAAAATCGCATACCAAACTGCTCGTGAGGAACGCTCCAAGGCGTTTCTGGGTGCGTTGCGCTGGGTCTTCCATCGCCGTTGGTAAACAAAAAAAGGCCGCCCGGAATGTGGGCGGCCTTTGAATGTCACACAAGTTTTCTTAGACGAAGAATTGGGCACCGTTCGCAGAGATGGTCGAACCATTGATGAACCCGGCATCATCAGAGGCAAGGAACACCACGCAACGAGCAATCTCGCTGGCTTCGCCAAGACGCCCGGTAGGGATCTGGGCAATGATCGACTCGCGCACTTTTTCCGGCACGGCCATAACCATTTCGGTGGCAATATAGCCGGGGCAAATGGCGTTGGCGGTTATGCCTGCTCGTGCACCCTCTTGGGCCAGTGATTTGATGATACCCAAATCGCCCGCCTTGGTGGCCGCGTAGTTTACCTGAGCGAACTGACCTTTTTGGCCATTGATCGACGAAATCACGATGACGCGGCCAAATTTGCGCTCGCGCATACCCGGCCAGATCGGGTGAACGGTGTTGAACACGCCGTTCAGGTTGGTGCCGATAACCTCATTCCATTGTTGTGGTGTCATCTTGTGGAATGGCGCGTCGCGGGTGATCCCGGCGTTGGCGACCACCACGTCGATCGATCCCAGATCCGCCTCGACCTGCGCGATCCCGGCAGCGCTGGCGTCATAGTCGGCCACGTCCCACTTATACGTCTTGATACCTGTATCAGCGGTAAAGGCGGCGGCTTTTTCGTCGTTTCCGGCATAGGTGGCTGCGACGGAATATCCTGCGTCTTTGAGCGCTTTCGAAATGGCCTCGCCAATCCCCCGGCTGCCGCCGGTCACTAGGGCAACACGTCCCATTATAGTATCTCCTCCAAGATTTGTTTATTTATCAATGATTTGAGGCGCGGCGGATCGATGTCCGCCGCATCTGCAATAGATCAATCGCGTTCAAGACACATGGCAACGCCCATGCCGCCGCCGATACAAAGCGTGGCGAGGCCTTTCTTGGCGTCGCGGCGCTGCATTTCAAACAGAAGCGTGTTTAGAATGCGCGCTCCTGAAGCGCCAATCGGGTGGCCGATGGCGATCGCGCCGCCGTTGACGTTCACGATTTCAGGGTTCCAGCACATGTCCTTGTTCACGGCACAGGCCTGCGCGGCAAAAGCCTCGTTTGCCTCGACAAGATCCAGATCTTCAGGCTTCCAACCGGCTTTATCCAGCGCTTTGCGCGAGGCGTAGATTGGCCCAACGCCCATAATGGACGGGTCCAGACCCGCGGTGGCATAGCTGGCAATGCGGGCAAGAGGCTTGATTCCGCGCTTTTCAGCGTCAGCCGCGCTCATCAACAGAGCACCGGCGGCGCCGTCGTTAATACCAGAGGCGTTGGCCGCAGTAACAGAGCCGTCCTTGGTGAAAGCAGGACGCAGTTTTTGCATCGCTTCTATGGTTGCGCCGTAGCGAATGTATTCGTCTTTGGTGACGACGATATCACCCTTGCGGGTCTTGACGGTGAAGGCGACGATTTCGTCGTCGAACTTTCCTGCGTTCTGTGCAGCTTCGGCTTTGTTCTGGCTGGCAACCGCGAAAACGTCCTGCATATCTCGCGTAATCTGCCATTGGTCAGCAACGTTTTCTGCAGTTTGACCCATGTGGTAGCCGTTGAAGGCATCCCAGAGGCCGTCTTTGATCATCGAGTCGATGAATTTCATGTCGCCCATTTTGTGCCCTTGGCGAAGGTTGGCCACATGGGGGCTCATCGACATGTTTTCTTGGCCACCAGCGGCAACGATAGACGCATCGCCCAATTGGATATGCTGGGCGGCAAGAGCGACGGCGCGCAGGCCAGAGCCACAGACTTGGTTAATGCTCCAGGCGGCGCTTTCAACCGGCAGGCCGGCGTTGATATGGGCCTGACGGGCCGGGTTTTGCCCCTGACCACCGGTCAGAACCTGCCCCAGAATGGTCTCGCTGACCTCGCCTTTTTCGATACCTGCACGGGCCACAAGGGCTTCGAGCATGGTTGCTCCAAGTTCGTGCGCAGGTGTGTTCGCAAATGAGCCACCAAAGCTGCCGACGGCGGTGCGTGCAGCAGAGGCGATTACAACATTGGTCATGGCGTTCCTCTATCCATCAGATTCTATCTGGGCGGACAGTAACGCGCCGGACGCGCCGGTCATAGTCCGTCTTCGATGTTTCGATGCTGGACGGATAAATGCTGCAGTGCAGCATTGCAAGGGAAACTATGGCGAAAGGGGCAACAATTAGGGGTTAGCTGGCGTGCCTTTCCTGATTTGCAATAATCCAATTGGGGCGCGTTGTGGGCGCGCCAAAGAAATAGCCCTGCATGCAATCGATCCCCATGTCCTGTAAAAATGCAGCGTCTTCAGCTGTTTCCACGAACTCAGCGACGGTGAACATATCAAATTGCTGCGCAATTGTCAGCAAAGCCTGCGCCAGCACCTGATTGTCTGGGTCATTGTGGATGCCGCGAATGAATTGCCCGTCAATTTTGAGAATATCGAAGTAGAAATCTCGCAAATATCGAAAAGATGTATACCCGGCCCCGAAATCATCCAGCGCAAAGGTGATCCCGAGGTGTTGGAAATCATTCATGAAGGCGCGAACGATATCGGGCATCAACATCGCGGACGATTCGGTGATTTCAAGGATCAACCGCTCTGCCACAGTCGGGTTCTCGCGCAAGCCCCGTTTCAGCGTCTCCATCCAACGTTGATAGCCAATCGACCGCGCGGACATATTGATTGACAGCCGCAACCCTGGTACGTCTGCCAAGGTTTTCAGGCCCAGCCCCAGCGCAAGGCAGTCAATTTGCCGGCCCAGTTCCGTATTTTCGATGACATTGATAAAGTCACCCGCTGGAATAATTCTTCCGGTCTTGTCGAGCACTCGGATCAGACCCTCGTAAAAGGCGGGGCGTTGCTGGCCGATGGATTTAACAACGGGTTGAAAGGCAAGAAGGACCTGTTGGTTTTGAACCGCATCGCGTACCATTTTCATGGTGTCACGGTCCTGCTGTGCAACCGCATAAGTCAGCGGGCTTGCGGAGTCGGGTGCAATCCGGTTCGGTCCATGAATGTACTGCGGTGGCATGAAAGACTCCAACTGATGTAATGCAGTCATGCGGCAATAACTCTGAACATCATCTTAACATTCGTGTTTTGTTCTAATTTGAGATAAAGTCGACCAAACCACATAAATATCGGGAATGGTTATTGAAAGTGACAGAACGGTGTACTTGGTGCGGGGATGACCCGCTTTACATTAAATATCATGACACGGAATGGGGCGTGCCGGAATGGGATAGTCGCGCGCTTTGGGAGAAACTGATTCTCGATGGGTTTCAGGCGGGATTGGCGTGGATTACGATTCTGCGCAAACGCGATAACTTTCGCGCGGCGTTCGAAGGCTTTGATCCGCATGTGATTGCCGAGTGGGGCGAAGGGGACGTCGCACGCCTTTTGCAGGATCCCGGAATCGTGCGCCATCGCGGCAAGATTGAGGCGGCGATTGGCAATGCGCGTGCGTGGCAAAAGGTCGAGGCCAATGGGGGGTTCGATCAATTCATGTGGGACCGGGTCGGTGGGGCGCCAATCCAAAACCGCTTTGCCTCTATGGCAGAGGTGCCGCCGTCCACAGATCTTTCGACACAAGTGTCCAAGGATTTGAAAAAGCTGGGGTTTCGGTTTTGTGGCCCAACGATTGTCTACGCTTGGATGGAGGCCTGCGGGCTGGTTAACGATCACTTGACTGGCTGTCCGCGTCATCATGCGGTTGCGAAAATGGCCTGAAGAACTCGCCACAGAAAAATGGCCCGAGCTGGCAGGCTCAGGCCATTTCTGGCAAATCACATCGCGACAAGACTGATGTTGTCCAGCGAAAAGCCGGTGGTGTCCCCGATCAGTCGCGCGATGGTTTGCCCGCTGAGGGAAACGAGCAGATCCCCCTCAGCGGCTGATGTGATGGCGAGGTCCGGCGCGGTGGCATCGCCCGGATCATACATCACCACAAGTTGGTCTTGCGTTGTCGCAAAATCGATTATGACAGGGGGCTCGCTATCTTCGACCCAGTCGCCTGTCACAAACGAATCCTCGCCGACGTCTTTGATAGCGATATCGCGAGACCCGAAATAGAGCGAGTCATTTCCTGCGCCGTCATCTGCCGTGCCATTGTCCAGTGTTTCGCCGCCGTCTGCGCCGGTAAGCATATCGTCACCCACTTTTTCAAAGACCTGATCGTCTCCGGTCACGGTGGTGTCTCGAAACTGGTAGAAATTCTCTGGCGGCGTCTCCGAGCATGTG
>ERZ887830.825-NODE-825-length-18791-cov-6.705700_pt1 | contig 18791 bp, 18 predicted proteins | sample MGYA00521101_ERZ887830 | MGnify/ENA primary metagenome ERZ887830 (study PRJEB32303, sample SAMEA104408592) | aquatic metagenome | biome: Marine water; feature: Pelagic; material: water | place: Baltic Sea | collected 2014-06-05T16:38:00 | depth 1,762 m ... | reverse complement strand
CACTATGGCATACTTTGATGCCGGATCCCGGGTGGGGCATCCACACCATCAATAGTCGTCAATGCGTCCAGCCGCTGGGTTCTGAGACCGGTTTGCACGGGACCCGTTTGGCTTGAGGCATCTTCCAGGGCGGCTTGCACTCTGGCCAGTTCTTCCTGCAAACGGCTGGCCTGCTCGGCCAATTCTGCTTTGCGGGCCTCTTCTTGCTGCAAGCGGGCTTCGGCGGCTTGGCGGTCGGCGCGCAGCTTTTGCATTTCGCCCAGTTGTTCTTGCAGGCCTGCCATTTCCGTTTGCAGGGCTAGGAATTTTTCGCGTTCTTCAGCCGTTTGGCTTGCAGCACCCGCATCATTGGCACGCTGTGTCTCAAGCTGTGCAAGCGCCTCATTCAGGGCCGCACCAAGAGTTTCGATCTTATCCTGCGCCTGTGCGCCGCTGCTTTGGGCGCTCTCTAATGCGGTTTCCAACTCTGCGCGCAGGGTGGCGGCGTGGGTTGCCAGTTCTTCCATCTGGCGCGCGGTCTCGGCCTGAATTTCATCCGGCGTCTGATTGCGCAGGGCGGCTAGTGTCGGGGATTTTTCAAGGATGCTTGCCATCGGGATCGCGTAGTTCACCGAATTGCGCCGACTGCCTGCGTGGTGCAGGGCAATCACCATCTGCAACGAGGCATCGATTACCGGGCTTCCGGAGTTGCCCGGCAGCGAGTCGCAGGTGTGGCGCAGCACACCGCGACTGAGGGCAGGTTCGGCGGCGCGACATTTTTCGCGGCTGATGCGCTGGGATTCTCCCATGGGATGGCCGATTACCCAGTAAGGATCTTTTGCGTTGGGCACGTTGGCTGCGATTTGCAGGTTGCCCCAGTCGCGCGCCGGGTTGCCGAAGATTTCGAGCACGGCAAAATCAAGATCCCTGTCGGCCTCTATCGGTTGCGGGTTGACCTGATAGACGGCGGTTCCCTCTTCGACGCCTTCCAACGTATATCCAGCGACGAATTGCACCGCCTAAATGCGCGTTGCCTTGACCTGATCGTTTTCGATGATGCCCGGAACACAGTGGTAATTGGTCACGATGTGGCTGTCCGACACGATGAAGGCCGTGCAAGGAAAGACGCCCCCGTCGGTCACAATATCAAGCCGCCCGACGGCACGCCCGATCCGGGCAAAAATCGAATTGCCGGAATAATTGGTGATAGCTTCGTTGTTGTACTGGCCGACAGAGAGTTCAAGTTCCATATCGCCGCTGGCGGATTGTCTTTGGTTCAGAACAACTTGTCCGAAATCCGCACGGCTAAAGCCCATCAGATCCTGTGCAATCGCCGCCGAGCCGGATATCACGAGAAGGGCGGCACACAGGAATTTCATCGACAGATCCTCAAATCTATTTGGGGTTTCTCTGTCTACGCCATCCAGACCAATCTGCCAAGAAGCCCGACGCAGGCGCCGGATTGCAGTATGTGTTTTGATCGCAGATCAAAGGTGCAGCCGGAACCGGGCAAAGCCCTCTGGACCTTCTCCGGCCTCTTCTATCGTAACGCTTTTCAGGTCCGGCAGATAGGATTTAGCGGCAGGGCCAGTGTCGAACAGCACCGAGGTGCCGGGCAGGGGTTTGAACGTCCAGTTTGCATCCGCACTTGGGTTGATCGTGCCCTGTTCCACGATATAGCGCACGATGACGTCGCGGTTGGTGTCGGGCGCCTCAAAGATAATGGTATCACCCTTGGCCCCCGGAAAATCGCCGCCGCCGCCGGCGCGGTAGTTGTTCGTCGCGATGACGAATGCCATGTCATCAGTAACTGGTGCGCCGTTATAAGTGAGGTCGGTGATGCGCTTGGCGTTGGGGTTCAGCGGCTCGCCCTTGGGGGTGAATTTGGACGGCTGCGACAGGTCAATCTGATAGCTGACACCGTCGATCACATCGAAGTTATAACTGGGGAAGTCGGGATTCAGCAGGACCTGATCGGCCTTGCCCGGCGTCACCTGATTGAACATCCCGGCAGAGCGTTCAAGCCAATCCCTGACCTCTGCCCCGGTCACTTTTACCGCGCTTACGGTGTTGGGGTAAAGATAGAGATCGGCCACGTTCTTGATGGCCACGTCACCGGGGGGCACGTCGGTGTAATAGTCTGGCCCTCCACGCCCGCCCGCCTTGAAAGGTGCTGCGGCGGACAGGATCGGCAGGGCGGCATATTCGCTGCCCTTCAGCATTTCACCGATATACCACTTCTGCGCAATCGACACGATCTGCACCGAAGGGTCATCTGCCACCAACGCGAAATAGCTGTGCAGCGGGGCAGAGGTCTTGCCCACGGCGCGGCGGATATAGGCCAATGTGCCGTCGTGATCCGCCTGCACCGCGTCCAGAACGGCCCTGTTGTCCTCGACCAGAGCCGAGACAGAGCGATCTTGGTTGCGCTGGGAAATCGGCCGTGTGCTGACCTCGTGGCTGATCACTTGCCACTGGTTGCCAGAGCGTTCCAGCATCAGATCGATCAGGCCAAGATGAGACCCCCGGAACCCGCTCATCGTGGCGGGTTTGCCGTGCAAGGTGCCCTTGGCGACGTTGATCGCCCCGGTGTCGGTGAATTTATCGCTTGGGAATAAAAGATGGCTATGCCCTGTCACAATCGCATCGATCCCGTCAATTGCCGCCAATGGAACAGAGGCGTTTTCCATCCCGTCGCTGTGCCGATCCGCGCCGATGCCGGAATGGGACAGGGCAATGATGATATCGGCCCCCGCCTCTTTCATCTCGGGCACATAGGCACGGGCGGTGTCGACAATGTCACGGGCCTGCACGTTTCCCTCCAGGTGGCGGCGGTCCCAGTTCATCACTTGAGGCGGGGTAAAGCCGATGATGCCGACCTTGATCGGGTGGGCGTTGCCTGCGCCGTCCGTCACGGTGCGGTCAAGGATCACATAGGGCTTGAACAATGTGGTGTCATTGCGCGGGCTGGCCCCTTGCCGGGTCGCAAGATTGGACAGAACCACAGGAAACTTTGCCCCGGCCATGGATTTCATCAGAAAATCAAGGCCATAGTTGAATTCATGGTTGCCGATGGTTGCCGCGTCGTAGCCCAGCACGTTCATCGCGTTTAGGATGGGATGGGTGTCGCCCTCTGCCATACCGCGCTCGTAGGCGATGTAGTCGCCCATCGGATTGCCCTGGATCAGGTCGCCATTGTCCACAAGCATCGAATTGACCGCCTCGGCCCGGATCTGGGCAATGATCGACGCGGTGCGCGACAGACCCACGGTATCACGCGGCACGTCCGCGTAATAATCATAGGGAAAGACATGCACGTGCAGATCCGTCGTCTGCATAAGACGCAAATGAACCTGATTCGCAGAGGCATGTGCCGAAAATGGGTGGAGGGCGATCAAAGAGGCTCCTGCGGCGGTCTGGGCCAGAAAGGCCCGGCGGTTCAGGGGGAACCCGGTCTGTTCGGTCATCGCGTCTCTCCAGTGCTGGCGCAGCGCAGATTGTACGATTCGTCTGTAACCGCCCAATGACAGATTTACCCCATATTCACGCTTAGGTGGATCAATGGCATGAGACAACACCAAACCAGATTTTGCCTCTGAGGTCTGCGGGTGTGTTGCAGGAAAGGATAGGTTTGCGTCGGGGCGTGTCGCGTGGCACAGAACGCCACGACAGTGAAAAGATCGGGCAGCGGGGGCGACGGCGTGCGGATAGCGGAACAGGTGACCTTTGGCGGGTCAGGGTTGAACAGAGCGGCGGAACTGCGTGGCAAACCAGACGAGATTGCAAGGCTTTTGGCCGATCCCACCGCGCTGGGCCTGCCGATTTGGCGCGGCAAGCCCTTGTTTGCCGGGGCTGGAATGGATCGGCTGGGGTTGCTGGCGATGGATCATCCGGTGATGGCTCTGGCGCAAGAGGCCCCGATTTTTCTGGGGATGGACGAGGCCGGACCACGGTTTGCGATCGATATTTCCGGGTGGCAGCCGCCGGAGGTGCCTGACACGATCTCTGCCTTTTTCGATCCATCGGTGCAGACCCATCCCGACTTGCCCGACGACCATGCGTTTGCAGAGCTGCGCGGCGTGATGACGCAGATCACCCCGCGCGAGGCCGAACTGGCCGCCACCGCCAAGGCTATCCTGTCGTGGCATCAAAGCCACGGGTTCTGCGCAAAATGCGGAACCAAGTCGGACATTTACATGGCCGGATGGCAGCGCGATTGTTCCAGCTGCGGTACGCATCATTTTCCGCGCACAGATCCGGTTGTCATCATGTTGATAACACGCGGAAACAGCGTGCTTGTCGGGCGCAGTCCCGGTTGGCCCGAAGGCATGTATTCGCTGCTGGCAGGCTTTGTCGAGCCGGGTGAAACCATCGAGGCCGCGGTCCGGCGCGAGGTGTTCGAAGAGGCGGGTATTCGGGTCGGTGCCGTGGAATACCTGTCGTCGCAACCCTGGCCTTATCCCTCGTCGCTTATGTTCGGCTGTCGCGGCGAGGCTTTGAACGAAGAGATCAAAATCGACCCGACCGAAATCGAAGATGCCATCTGGGTGACCCGCGAAGAGATGATGGAGGTGTTTGCAGGCAACTCTACCCGCATAAAACCCGCCAGAAAGGGGGCCATTGCGCATTTCCTGATTTGGAACTGGATGGCGGACAGGTTAGACTAAAGCAACACCGCAAAACATGCGAAACCGATAAGAACAGGCAGGCCCATGAAATTTTCTACCCGCGAAGACATCGAGGCACCCATCGAGTCAGTCTTTATGTCCATCACGGATTTCGACGGTTTCGAGCGTCAGGCGTTGCGGCGCGGGGCCGAAGTGACGCGGCGGGACAATCTGAGCGTGGCCGGGGTCGGCGCGGAGTGGCAGTTGCGGTTTACATTTCGCGGCAAAGAGCGCGATGTGAACGCCAAGATGACAGAGTTCTCGCCACCGCACGGCTTTCAGGCCAAGACGAAATCACCTAGCCTCGAAGGCTTGGTTCTGGTCGAACTCGTGTCCTTGTCGCCCCGCCGCACGCGCTTGCAGATCAGCGTTGATGTGGCCCCAACGACGTTGACGGGTCGCTTGCTTGTGCAGTCGCTGAAGTTTGCAAAAACCAACGTCAACAAGAGGTTTTCCAAAAAGATCTGGCAGTTTGCACAAGACATCGAAGCAAAACACAAGGCGTAACGATCTGGGCCGGTGATCTGGGCCCGTGATCTGGCGTGACGATCTAGAGTGACGGGTGTCAGAACCGTTTCATGTCAGCCGGATAGGTGCCAAGGATTTTCAGATAGGACGTGAAATAGTCCAGCTCTTCAAGCGCCCGTTTGACGTTTTCATCCTCTGGGTGACCCTCGATATCTGCATAAAACTGCGTCGCGGTGAAAGACCCGTCGACCATATAGCTTTCCAGCTTGGTCATGTTGACGCCATTGGTCGCGAATCCCCCCATGCCTTTGTAAAGCGCGGCCGGAATGTTGCGGACGCGAAAGACAAAGGTCGTCATCATCGTTTCGCTGCGCCGCGCTGTATTCGGCGCGCGCGACATGATCAGGAACCGCGTGGTGTTTCTGTCGTGATCTTCGATATTGCGCGCCAGAACGTCTAGCCCATGCATCTCTGCCGCCAGTTCAGAGGCAAGGGCCGCTACAGATGTATCGCCCGTTGCGGCAATATCTGCGGCAGCCCCGGCGCTGTCGGCGGCGGCCTCTCCGACGATGCCATGCGCATCCAGAAAGCCGCGACATTGCGGGATCAGCACAAGATGCGCGCGCACACGGTGCACGTTTTCTAATTTTACACCTTTGACTGCCATAAGGGCGATATGCACCCGTACAAAGGCCTCGTCGACAATATGCAATCCGCTTTCCGGCAACAGACGATGGATATCTGCCACCCGCCCATAGGTCGAGTTTTCGACGGGAAGCATGGCCAACTCGGCACGTCCGGATTTCACAGCCTCGATCACGTCTTCGAAGGTTGCGCAGGGCAGGGCCTCGTAGTCGGGCCGCGCGTCGCGGCAGGCTTCGTGGCTGTAGGCACCCAGGTCTCCCTGAAACGCAATCCGGCTGGTCATATGTCACCTGTGTCAGAAATTCAGCCCAAGGGGCGTTTGGTCGCGGCTCATATACCTTGAACAGGGGACAAGGAAGCGGGTACACAACCTCGAAATCTGCATGGGACGAAGCGCGACATGTTCGACACAATGACAACGACCAAAGCCGTAGGTGCCTTTTGCGGCGTATTCTTGATTTTTCTGATTGGAAAATCGACTGGTGAAGCGATCTATGACGTTGGCGGTGGCCACGGCGGGGATCATCAGCAGGCGTACACAATTGACACCGGCGAAGACGACGTGGACGTCGCTGAGGCAGAACCAGAAGCCAGCTTTGAAGAGGTGTTTGCCTCGGCTGACCCGGCTGCTGGCGAAAAACTGTTCCGCGCGTGTGCGGCATGCCACAAGGTAGAGGCCGGGGCGAATGGCACGGGTCCTTACCTCTATGGCGTTGTTGGACGTGAGGTTGATGCAGCGTCAGGGTACACGCAATATTCTGGCCAACTTGAATTGGTCGCCGATGTCTGGACACCTGAAAACCTGAATGGGTTTCTTGAGAACCCAAGAGAGTACGCGCCGGGGACCAAAATGGCCTATCGCGGCATGTCCGATATGGAAGATCGCGCCAATTTGATCGCGTGGCTGGACAGTCTGGATGATTGAGAAATAAATCGCCTGAGCAATGTGAAAGCCGCCTTTTTTGAAGGCGGCTTTTTTGTTTTTAGGTCTCAAAGGCACGTGATATGCGTGTAATGACGCTTGAATGCTCGACCTTGAAATATTTAGCTTAAATTTATGTAACAAGACGAACATTCAGCTGTGAGCTTTGCTGTGCCACATGGTGCAAGCCGGCGACTGTAACGGAGGAGAGAGAATGCGAAATCGGACCCCTCAGGCGATACCCGCGCAGCGTGAGATCGCGTCGCGTCGGCAATTCAGGCTGATGATGGCAGCGCCCTTTGCGATCCTCGCATTCGCCTTGATGTCAGCGGTGGCCAAGGCAGAGCAGCATAGCGATACGGCCAAGACCTATGGGGTTTCAACCTTTGGAGAGCTGAAATATGGCCCCGATTTCAAACATCTGGACTATGTGAACCCGGATGCGCCCAAGGGCGGGGAAATGTCGTTCAGTTGGTCCTCGGGCAATTTCGATTCGATGCACCCCTACACACGCAAAGGCCGCCCGGCCATTCTGGCCAGCGTTTTCTTTGAATCGATGCTGGAAACCCCGTCTGACGAAATCGGGGCGGCCTACTGCCATCTCTGCGAATCAATGGAATTTCCCGAGGGGCGCGAATGGGTGACCTTTACCATTCGCGATGTGGCCAAATTCTCTGACGGGACGCCTGTGACCGCAGAGGATGCTCTGTTCAGCTTTGAAATCCTGCGCGACGAGGGTTTGCCGAGCTTTCGTGCCTCTATCATCAAGACCATCGACACCGCCGAAGTGGTGAGCGAGCGTCAAATCAAATTCACCTTCAAGGACGACGCCCCCGTTCGCGGCCGGATCGAAACCGCTGGTGGCTTGCCCGTTTTCAGCAAGGCGAGCCACGAAGCAAGCGGTTTACCGTTTGAGGACAGTCGGTTAGAGCCTCTGACCGGCTCTGGGGCCTATGTGCTGGACACGATTGATGTGGGCAATCGGGTCGTTTATCGACGCAACCCCGACTATTGGGCGCAGGATCTGCCGCTGATGATCGGGCGCAACAATTTTGACACCATTCGGATCGAATATTACGGCGATGCGGTCGCCGCGTTCGAGGGGTTCAAGGCGGGCAATTACACCTTCCGTCAGGAAAGCAGCTCTGTCACATGGGCCAATAACTATGACTTCCCCAGTCTGGACGAAGGCTATGTTGTCCGTAAGGAATTGCCGGACGACACGATCACCTCTGGCCAGTCGTTTATGATGAATTTGCGCCGCGAAAAATTTCAGGACGCGCGCGTGCGCGAGGCGCTGGATCTGATGTTCAACTTTGAATGGACGAACCAGACGCTGTTCTTTGGGCTTTACCAGCAGGGGTACTCGTTCTGGCAGAACACCGAACTGGCCGCGAGCGGCTTGCCGTCCGCAGCGGAACTGGCCCTGCTGGAACCGCTGCGCGATCAGTTGCGCGAAGAGGTGTTCACGCAAGAGCCCTATGCCGCCGCGCCCTCTAGCCCCGATGATGCGCGCGACCGTCGCAAGGCGCGGGCTGCCCTGCGTTTGTTGCAGGACGCCGGATATCAGGCGGGTGACGATGGATTATTGCGCAAGGACGGCAGGACGCTGGACATCGAGTTCCTGAACTCCAGCCCGCTGTTTGACCGCATCATCAATCCTTATGTGTCGAACCTGAAATCCATCGGCATCAATGCCAGTCTGAACCGGGTCGACGACGCACAGCAGACCCAGCGCGAGCGAGATTTCGACTTTGATATCATCACCGATCACATCCCGATGGGGTACGAGCCGGGCGCGAGTATACGCCAGTATTTTGGGTCAGAGACCAAGGACACGTCGATCTTTAACCCCGCAGGTGTGGGCAATGCTACGATTGATGCGGTGCTGGATCATGTGATCAATGCCGAGACAAAGGACGAGATGATTGTCGCCGTCAAAGCGCTTGACCGCGTGTTGCGGTGGGAGAGGTTCCGTATTCCGCAGTGGTATAACGGCAATCATTGGGTCGCCTATTACGATATGTTCGAGCATCCCGATCCCCTGCCACCCTATGCGCTTGGCTTCCTTGATTTCTGGTGGATGAATCCGGAAAAAGAAGCCGCGTTAAAGGCTGCTGGCGCGCTGTAGGGCGCGTCAGGAAAGTACCCCCGATGGGCGCCTATATCCTTCGACGGCTGTTGCTGATCATTCCGACGTTGCTCGGCATTATGATCGTAAACTTCACGCTGACCCAGTTTGTCCCCGGTGGTCCGGTGCAGCAGATCATCGCCCAGCTAGAGGGCGAGGGCGATGTCTTTGCCGGGATCTCTGGTGGCGGCGCGGAAAGCCAGACCTCATTCCAGAACGAGACCGGCTATGTGGGTGGGCGCGGGTTGCCGCCGGATTTCATCGAGCAGTTGAACCGTGAGTTTGGGTTCGACAAGCCGCCGGTCGAACGCTTTCTGAACATGATGTGGGATTACATGCGCTTTGATTTCGGAGAGAGCTATTTCCGATCTATCGGGGTGCTGGAACTGGTGCTGGAAAAAATGCCTGTGTCGATCACGCTGGGGCTTTGGTCGACGCTGATCGCCTATCTGATCTCGATCCCGCTGGGTGTGCGCAAGGCGGTGCGCGACGGGTCGGCGTTTGACACATGGACGTCGAGTCTGATCATTGTCGGCTATGCGATCCCCGGCTTTCTGTTCGCGATCCTGCTGTTGGTGCTGTTTGCGGGCGGGTCGTATTGGCAATGGTTCCCGCTGCGGGGGCTGACGTCGGATAACTTTGACGAGCTATCGACGCTGGGCAAGATTGGCGATTACTTCTGGCACATCACCCTGCCGGTTCTGGCCTCGACGATTTCCAGTTTTGCGACGCTGACGCTGCTGACAAAGAACAGCTTTCTGGACGAGATCAAAAAGCAATATGTCATCACGGCCAAGGCCAAGGGGCTGTCAGAGGCGCGGGTGCTGTATGGGCACGTGTTCCGAAACGCCATGCTGATCGTGATCGCCGGGTTTCCCAGCCTGTTCATCGGCGTGTTCTTTGGCGGCTCGATCATCATCGAGACGATCTTTTCGCTGGACGGTTTGGGGCGGCTTGGGTTCGAGGCCGCCGTGGCACGGGATTATCCGGTGATCTTTGGCACGTTGTTCTTCTTTGGCCTGATTGGTCTGGTGGTCGGGATCCTCAGCGACCTGATGTATGTCTTTGTCGATCCGCGCATCGATTTCGGCACGAGAGAGGGATAAATGTCAGACTCTCCAATCCTGCCCGTCAAGCGTCGCCTGTTCACGCTGTCCCCGCTGAACCAACGGCGCTGGCGTAATTTTACCCGCAACCGTCGCGCCTATTGGTCACTTGTGATCTTCAGCATTCTGTTTGGTCTGTCTCTTTTTGCCGAGTTCATTGCCAACGACAAGCCTATCGTGGTGAACTATCGCGGCGATTATTATATGCCGATCTTTAGTTTTTACCCCGAAACGGCCTTTGGTGGCGATTTCCAGACTGAGGCGCAGTATCGCGACGTCGAGGTGAAATGCCTGATCGCCACGGGCGGGCTGGATGCGTGTTTTGACGATCCTGATGCCCTGATCGAGGATGCACAGGATGGTGTGGTGGATGGCGAGCCGATCGAACAAGGCTGGCTGATGTGGCCGCTGGTGCCCTATTCCTATGATACGATCAACGATATCGGCGGCACTGCGCCCTCGGCCCCCGACGCAAATCACCTGCTGGGCACGGATGACACCGCGCGAGATGTGGTGGCGCGGGTGATCTATGGCTTCCGCCTGTCGATCCTGTTCACGATCATGGTCACAGGCATCGCCAGCCTGATTGGTATTTTCGCGGGCGCGGTGCAGGGGTATTTCGGCGGCTGGGTCGATCTGATCTTTCAGCGCATCATCGAGATCTGGTCATCCTCGCCCAGCCTTTACATCATCATCATTATGTTCGCGATTTTGGGGCGCAGTTTCTGGTTGCTGGTCTTTTTGACCGCGTTGTTTGGCTGGCCCGCGCTGGTGGGCGTGGTGCGTGCCGAATTCCTGCGCGCGCGGAATTTTGAATATGTGCGCGCGGCCAAGGCGTTGGGCGTCAACAACTGGACCATCATGTTCCGCCACATGCTGCCCAACGCCATGGTGGCGACGTTGACCATGCTGCCCTTCATCATCACCGCGACCATCGGCACGCTGGCCTCGCTGGATTTCCTCGGGTTCGGCCTGCCGTCCTCTGCGCCCTCGCTGGGCGAGTTGACGCTGCAAGCCAAACAGAACCTGCAAGCGCCTTGGCTCGGCTTTACTGCCTTCTTTACCTTCGCGATCATGCTCTCGCTGCTGATCTTTATCTTCGAGGGTATCCGCGACGCCTTTGACCCCAGGAAAACCTTTCAATGACTGCGATCACAGCGCGTCTCTGGATTGGTCGGGTCTATGTGGTGGCATTGCTTCTGCATGCGTCGCTGATTTCTCTTGTCCTCGGGTGGGCACTCTTCCAGATCTTGTCGATGGGCAGCACGGCGAACGCGGCCAGAGAGAGCTTGGGCCTGTCGTTGCTCTTTCTCCTGCCCGTGCTGCTGGGGTCCCTCCCATCGATCTTCGCCTTGTTGTCATGGTGGCTTTGCCGTCGGCGCGGCTGGCATCCGTCCACCGGCCATATGGGGCTGACGACGGCTGCTGCGGCTGCGTTTTTAATTCTGTTTTCAGTGAGTTATTTCGCATGACCAGCAAGATTTTAGAGATCCGCAATTTGTCCGTTAGTTTTCGGCAGGACGGCAAGGATTATCCTGCTGTGCGCAATGTGTCCTTTCATGTCGCCAAGGGAGAAACCGTGGCGCTGGTGGGCGAATCTGGCTCTGGGAAATCGGTGACGGCGTTGTCCAGCGTGTCTCTGCTGCCCGATAGCGCAACGGTCGAGGGGTCCATCACCTATGATGGCAAGCAGATGGTCGGCGCCAAAGAATCTGACCTGCGGGCGGTGCGCGGCAATGACATCAGCTTTATTTTCCAAGAGCCGATGACGTCGCTCAACCCGCTGCACACTCTGGAAAAGCAGATCATGGAAAGCCTCGCGCTGCATCAGGGTCTGGTTGGCGACGAGGCGCGGGTGCGGATCATCGAATTGCTGACCAAAGTGGGCATCAACGATCCTGAAACGCGGCTGAAATCCTATCCTCATCAATTGTCCGGTGGGCAGCGTCAGCGGGTGATGATCGCGATGGCGCTGGCGAACGGGCCAGATTTGCTGATCGCGGACGAGCCGACAACGGCGCTAGATGTGACCATTCAGGCGCAAATTCTCGACCTGCTGTACGAATTGAAGCAGACCGAAGATATGTCGATGCTGTTCATCACCCATGACCTTGGAATTGTGCGCAAAATCGCTGATCGGGTTTGCGTGATGCAAAACGGTGAGATCGTCGAACAAGGCATCACATCCGAGATATTCGACAACCCGCAACACCCTTATACGCAAAAACTGCTGAGTGCAGAGACGGCGGGTCTGCCTGATCCAGTGCCCGAGGGGGCCATCGAAATTGCCAGTACGCAGGGCTTGCGGATCTGGTTTCCGATCTACAAGGGCCTGTTGCGGCGGGTCGAGGGTCATATAAAGGCTGTGAATGCTGCCAGCCTGACGGTGCGCGCGGGCGAAACCATTGGAATTGTAGGAGAAAGTGGATCTGGCAAGACCACTCTCGCGCTGGCGATCATGCGGTTGATCCACTCTGAGGGACCGATCCACTTTATGGAAAAGCCAATCCACGAGTTGCGTGGACGCGATATGCGCGGGCTGCGGCGCGATATGCAGATCGTGTTTCAGGATCCTTATGGCTCGTTGTCGCCCCGTATGACAGTCGAGGAAATCATTGCCGAGGGGCTGGGCGTGCATGGGTTTGACCGGACCCGGACCAAACGCGATCTGGTCGCAGAGATCATGACCGAGGTGGGGCTGGATCCGGCGACGATGCACCGCTATCCCCATGAATTTTCTGGCGGTCAACGCCAGCGTATCGCGATTGCACGGGCGATGATCCTGCGGCCCAAGCTGCTGGTGCTGGACGAGCCGACCTCGGCGCTGGATATGACCGTGCAGGTGCAGATCGTGGAACTGCTGCGAAATCTGCAACGCAAGCACGGGCTGGCCTATCTGTTCATCAGCCACGACCTTAAGGTCGTGCGCGCGCTAAGCCACAAAGTGATTGTGATGAAACGTGGCGATATTGTCGAGGCTGACGATGCCGAGGCGATTTTTAACAATCCGCGAACCGAATATACCCGCGAATTGATGAAGGCGGCGTTTGACCTTAGGACCAGCGGCGGGTCTGCGGCCTGATCCGGGTTGTCGCGTAGGACAGGTTACGTTGGCCCCAGCGTCTTGCAATCTATGCTGCGCGCGGCAAGCCGTTGGCAGGCCAGATTGGCGCCTTCCTTTGTCATGCCGACGAAATTCGCGTCATGGCCACGGGACGTGCTGGCAACCTTGCGCAGGGCGGTGTCGAGGGTTCCAAGCTCTGCCAGCGCGGTTTTCAGCAGCATCCGTTCCGCTCGGTCGCGGGTGGTATAGCGGCCCACATTTATCCCCCAATGACGCCCCCCGGCGGTCGACAGACGGGTGACGACAACGCGCTCTGGTTTGGGCGTCAGGGCGATGGTGGCGGGTTTTGCCGTCAGGTTGGCGGGACGCAGTTTTGGGGGGATGGCAGCTGTCAGGACCGGCGCAGGTTCTGCCACAGCGGGCGTCGCTGCGGGGGCCACGGGCTTGATGGTCGGTTTGGCGGTGACAACGGGCGCGACGGGTGTCGGGTTTTGCAACACAACGGCGGCTGTGACGGCCTCTTGAATGGTTTCCGCCATAGAGACCAGCATCTCTTCGTCCGGCAACTCGACCTCTGGCGTTGGACGCAGCGTTGGGTAGGGGCTGGTTTTCACGGCGCGCACAACGCGAATGGTTTTGCCAGCAAGCGGGGCACCCGCGACAGAAGGCCCGTCCGTGCCCTGATCGATCCTTGGCACGACAGGCAGTTTGGGTTTATTGACCGCCACGTTGGACGGCGCACGTGCAAAACCCATGTCCAGCAGCTTTGCCACTTCGGCGTTGCGCTGCGCGGTAGAGCGACCGCCGAACATCGTGGCGATGATCCTCTCGCTGCCCCGTTCGGCAGAGGCCACAAGGTTAAAGCCAGCGGCGCGGGTGTAGCCGGTCTTGATGCCGTCCGCGCCCTTGTAAGCGCCCAGAAAACTGCGGTTGGTATTGGCCACCTGTATATCGCCAGCCATCGTTGTGCGGCGAGAAAAGAGGTTATAATATTCCGGGTGATCGTAAAACAGATGCCGTCCCAGCAGCGTCATGTCGCGTGCGGTCGACAAATGTCCGGCCTCGGTCAGGCCATGGGCGTTCTTGAAGGTCGACCGCGTCATCCCAAGCGCTTTGGCGGTGCGGTTCATGCGGCGGGCAAAGGCGGCCTCGGACCCGCCGACAGCCTCTGCCAGCGCAGTGGCGGCGTCATTGGCGGATTTCACGGCAGCGGCACGGATCAGATATTGCAGCTGGATCTTTTGCCCGGCGTGCAGCCCCAGTTTTGACGGAGGTTCTGATGCGGCTTTCTTGGAAATGGTCACGACCGTATCCAACCTGATCTCGCCCCGTTTGACCGCCTGAAAGGTGATGTAAAGCGTCATCATTTTGGTCAACGATGCGGGATGTAGCCGCGTATCTGCATTGCGAGAATGCAAGACCTCGCCAGATCGCGCGTCCATCACCATGGCTGCATATGGCGCGGCCACCACAGGAGCCACGGCAAACAGCCATACAAAAATTGCGAATAGCCCACTTAGGGCCGCCTGTCCCGGACGCGTTCTCACGTCGATCACCTTGCTCTGCCTCAAGGCTTCGGATCTATATGCCCAAATGCCTTATCACGATAAAACCGTAACACAGCATTTTGTTTCGTAAAATAGCTTATATTCAACGGGTTTCAGAAAGATCTTCATCCAAAATCCCACATGTAGGGGGCGTAAAAGAGCGACCCCCAACATGTTTCATTGTGGCAGGAATGTGGCGGCCGGGTTTCGCGCTTTCGACTCAGGCAAGCTCTGCCAGCAGGGCGGTGAGTTCCCCCAGATCTGGTAGCTCTCGGAATCGCGCGTGACCGTCGGGCGCGTCCGCGTGTTCCAGTTCCCACGCAAGGCCATGCGGAATGAACACGCCCCAGCCTCTGGCGTCGATCACAGGCAGCACATCGGATTTCATTGAATTGCCGATCATCATGGCGCGTTCCGGGCCAGCCCCGTGACGGTGAAAGATCTCGTGATAGACGGGCGTGGTTTTGTTGCACACGATCTCGACCCCGTCAAAGAGTTCGCCAAGACCGGATTGCGCCAGCTTGCGTTCCTGATCCAGCAGGTCGCCCTTGGTGATCAACAGCACGTGATGGGTTCTGGCGACGGACTCTACGGCCTCGCGGGCATGGGGCAGCAGTTCGATGGGGTGTTGCAGCATGTCCTGCCCGGCTGCGATCAACTCTTTTATGACAGAGGCAGGCACGGTTTCGTCCGTCACCTCAATCGCTGTTTCGATCATCGACAAGACAAAACCTTTGATCCCAAAGCCATAATGCCCGATGTTGCGCCGCTCTGCCGCAAGCAGGCGGTCCATCAGCGCGTCGGCCTCGGTGAAATCGCGCAAAAGTTCGCAGAATCGGTCTTGGGTCAGGCGAAAGAAATGTTCGTTCTGCCAAAGCGTATCATCCGCATCAAAGCCGATTGTGGTGATCTGACTGCTCATCCTTCGTTCTTTCCCTTTATTTCTGCCCATCAAAGGCCCGCATCTCGACGCTGCCCCTTTTCACAGCAGACCGAGGCCTTATATAGTGCCCCTCAGGCAATCAAACTCAATCGCGGAGCAACGCAGCGTGACCATCCCCCACATCATGATGGCGGACAAGAAGGACCGTGACGGCGGCGACACAGGAGTCGCGGTTGAAACACGGACCAAGACCAAACGTCCGCCGCTCTATAAAGTGATGTTGTTGAATGACGATTTCACTCCGATGGAATTTGTCGTGCATATTCTGGAACGGTTCTTTGGGCTTAACCATGCGCAATCGTTCGAGTTGATGCTGACGGTTCATAAAAAGGGTCTTGCGGTCGTGGGCGTCTTTGCCTTCGAGATCGCAGAGACCAAAGTGGCGCAGGTTATGGATTTTGCCCGTCGTCATCAGCACCCGCTGCAATGCACGATGGAAAAGGAATAGGGCGCGCGCGCCTGTCTTATGTCCAACCCCCGCCTGACCACAGCCCTTAGCAATGGTGCCCTTGTCCTGCAGACAGAGGGGCGCATTGCGGTGTTGCGCCCGTCCGTGGATCTGGACCTTGGCGATCTGCCCAAAGAGCGCCTGCATCTGATCCAAGGGTTTCGCCCCGATTTCGAGACGTTTGAGGCGATGGGATTTGATGTCGCCGTTGCGCCAGAGGGGCGCTACGGGTCGAGCATCGTCTGTATGACCCGGTCCAAGGCCGAGGCGCGCGCGCTGTTGGCGCAGGCGCGGGCGATGACGGACGGACCGATCATTGTGGACGGTCAAAAAACCGACGGCATCGAAAGCATGCTGCGCGACATCAAGAAACGCACCCCCATCGGCGAGGTGATCTCAAAATCTCACGGCAAGCTATTTGCCTTTGAGGGCGGAGATTTCACCGATTGGGCTGCAAACCCGGACGGGCAACAGGTCGCGGATGGCTTTGTCACCCGCTCGGGTGTGTTTTCGGCTGACGGTGTTGATCGCGGGTCTGCCCTGCTGGCCCAAGCCCTGCCAGAGAAATTGCCAAAACGCATCGCGGATTTGGGCGCGGGCTGGGGCTATCTGAGCCGTGCGATCCTTGAACGCGCTGGGGTCGAACACCTTCATCTGGTCGAGGCGGAACACGCCGCTCTGGACTGCGCGCGCCAGAACATCACGGATCCGCGCGCGCAGTTCCACTGGCTTGATGCGCGGCAGTTTCGTACGACATTCCCGCTGGATGCAGTGATTATGAACCCGCCGTTTCACACCAGCCGCGCAGCCGAACCTAACATTGGGCGTGCTTTTATCGCCGCTGCCGCTGCCATGCTGTCGCAACGCGGGCAGGTGTGGCTGGTGGCAAATCGCCATCTCCCTTACGAGGCCGAGGCTGCGGCGCATTTCCTTGAAGTCGAAGAGATCGCCGGAGATCGCAGCTTTAAGGTTTTGCTGGCGGCAAAGCCCCGTCGCACCCGGCGCTAATTCGCGTTAACCTGCCCCGGAAATCGAGAATCAGGAAAGCCATCGCATGTCATTCTCTATCGCCGGTAAAACGGCCATCGTGACCGGGGCCGCTAACGGCGTCGGTCTGGCGATTGCCCGGCATTTTGCAGATCACGGCGCGAATGTTGTCTTTGCTGATATGGACGAGGCGAGCCTGAAAAAGGAAATCGGCGAAGAGGCAGAGCGAGACAACGCAAACGTGCGCCTTTTTGCAGGCGATCTGCGGGAAAAGCTGACGGTGGCAAACCTGCTGTCCGCGACGATCGACGCTTTTGATCGGGTCGACGTTTTGGTGAACGCCAGCCGTCAGGTGGTGGCGTCCGATCCGCTGAACGCCGATGACGATGCGGTCGAAATGCTGTTGCAGCAGAACCTGATCACCAGCCTGCGCATGACGCAGATCATCGCCAAGCGCATGATAAAACAGGCCGAGGATGACGGACGCGACGATCAACCTGCCGGGTCGATCATCAATCTTAGCTCTATCGCGGCGCGGCGCTCTCACCCGCGCCTGCTGGCCTATTCGGTCAGTTCCGCCGCTCTGGATCAGATGACGCGGTCCATGGCCATCGCACTTGCGCCCGAACGCATCCGTGTGAACGCTGTCGCCTTTGGCAGCGTGATGAGTGCCAGCCTCAAGGTCTCGCTAAAAGAGAACGAAGGCTGCCGCGAGGATATCATCTCTCACACCCCTCTGAAACGCATTGCGAGTGCCGATGAGGTGGCCGAGGCTGCGCAGTTTCTGGCCTCTGATGGCTCTGGCTTTATGACCGGGCAAATCCTGACTGTGGACGGTGGGCGTTCTCTGCTTGATACCGTGGGAACCCCGGCGCATTAATACCCGCGTGACTATATGAATATTCCGACGGAGACCGCCATGAGCGACGCATTCGAAGACCAAAAATCCAGAGCCGCTGGCTGGTTCCGTACCTTGCGCGACGATATCGTCGCCGCCTTTGAAAACCTCGAAGAGACCCAGACCACTGGCCCCTTTGCCGATGCGCCTGTTGGCCGCTTTGAGGTGACAGAAACCAAACGCACAAGCGATGACGGATCGGATGCGGGCGGTGGTTTGATGAGTGTGATGCGTGGCGGGCGGTGTTTCGAAAAGGTCGGTGTGAATATCTCGACCGTTTATGGCGAACTTGGCGCGCCTGCGCAAAAACAAATGGCGGCGCGCGGTGTACCCGGTATGGCTGACGATCCGCGCTTTTGGGCGGCTGGCATCAGCCTTGTGGCGCATATGCAAAACCCTCACGCCCCGGCTGTGCATATGAACACGCGCATGTTCTGGACCCCGAACGCGTGGTGGTTTGGCGGTGGGTCCGATCTGAATCCCTGCATCGAATATCCAGAGGATACGGCGGCGTTTCATGGCGTGCTAAAGGATCACTGCGACAAGCATGATCCCGAGTATTACGACAAGTTCAAGGCCTGGGCCGACGAGTATTTCTTTGTGCCCCATCGTGGCCGCGCGCGTGGCGTCGGCGGGATCTTTTACGACGATCTGAACACCGGCGACTGGGAGGCGGATTTCGCCTTTACCCAAGACGTTGGCCGCGCCTTTCTGCCTGCGTTCCTGGGCGCGACGGAAAAGCGGCGCAATACGGACTGGACCGACGACGACCGCGAGGTGCAACTGGTCCATCGCGGTCTCTATGCCGAATATAATCTGGTCTATGACCGGGGCACCAAATTCGGCCTGACCACGGGCCATGACGCCAATGCGGTTCTGATGAGCCTGCCGCCCGTTGCGAAATGGACGTGAGAGTGTGAACAGCCCCTTTGGAGGGTAAATTCGCTACGGTATTTGCCTCTTTCGTTCGCCCTGAACAACTCCCA
>ERZ887830.820-NODE-820-length-18836-cov-34.705820_pt1 | contig 18836 bp, 21 predicted proteins | sample MGYA00521101_ERZ887830 | MGnify/ENA primary metagenome ERZ887830 (study PRJEB32303, sample SAMEA104408592) | aquatic metagenome | biome: Marine water; feature: Pelagic; material: water | place: Baltic Sea | collected 2014-06-05T16:38:00 | depth 1,762 m ... | reverse complement strand
CTATTGATTACAAATCAATAAGCTTCTTAAATTTTCGATCAATAACGTTAATATTACTAACTTCTGGTGTTCCGTAAATTTAAGTAAAATAAATTCACCACACTTAAACAAATAAATTTTAAATCGTACAAAACGGAATTCAGGGTAACTTTGAGTAACAGTGAAATCTTGTAGATTATTTGCTTTGTTCGCTTTTTATTCTCTCGACCTTTGAATCGTATTTTGCTAAATTATTTATAAGAAAGTTTCATAGGATCTTTAAAATCTATGCGAGGTCATTCGTAGACACTCCCACAAATAAAAACGAGCACTAAACGGTTAGAGACGAATTCCAGGTTTGGAATTTTTGTTGCTAATTTATTTTAACGTTTGGTTTGCTTGTTCGTTTAGCAAGTTCCAAGCAACGCTTCGGCGTATTTGTATAGGAGTAAATATATGGCAATAGCCAACACTAAATTAGCAAAAGACCTTGTCCCACAATGTATTTTGCTTCTTAAAAAACAACTAAATAAAATAGATAAACCAAGAAATCGTTCATGCTTTGCCAAAGGTGGCAGCGTTGGTTCGTTGATGGATAACGGTAGGATCGATCAACCGATGAAACCTTTAACAATGCAGCCCATGCAGGTGATGCAACAGATGCGAACCAAGTTTTCAGAAGGGGGTGTCGTTGATGATGAGTCTCAAATTCTTTATTTAATCTCAGTTTTGGAAGGTGGCCATTTGAATCCTATGGAGCAAGAGCTGTTATTAGAGCTGTATGACGATCTGAAGAAATTGGGAGGTAATCAATAATGAGCAGTGAGAAAAAGGTTACTTCGTTAAAAAAAATACTAGCTAATCGTAACAATGCTAAAAAAAGTACAGGTCCTAGAACTGAAAAAGGTAAAGTTTGGTCGAGGCGCAATTCTGTGAAACATGGTTTGCTTGCAGAAAATATTGTTACCATTGGAGAAAATAAACAAGCCTTTGAAGAGTTTAACCAGCAAATGATTAAGGAGCTGAAACCCATCGACCTATTTAGTATGCAAATGGTTAATAAGATTATTCAGACAGCTTGGAATTTGAAACGTTGTGATCAAATTCAAAGTGGGATGCATGCTTATGAAATCCAAAGTTATGAGGCAGATGAATATAAAAGTAATTTGAAAGCTGTTCATCACCCTGACTTTGCAAAAGAAGATGAGAAAGGTGTTCGTTATCAAAACTTGTTACTAGGACTCTCTTTTCTCAGGGACTGTAATAGTGGTAATGCGTTGATCAAACTGGGAAGTTACGAAAGTAAACTGCTCCATCGTTTCTTTAAATTAAGAGAAGAATTGAAATCTTATAAGGAGGAGCAGTATGGATAAAAACAAGATTAGTCCTGTCAAAAAAGGTAAGCGTAGTTGGTTTGGCAAAGATCGTAAAACTTCCTTTAGATCTGCCATTCCTAATAATCGTTACTTTAATGGAAAGATTAAAGAGTCTCAGGAAACTTTTATTCATCAGAATAAAGAATATTTAGAACAGCATAATCCTGAACTTCTTTATAGCTTGAAGAACCAGCCGCCACCTAAAAAATATCAACCTACCACTGCAACAACTTCTGCAGTGGTAACAGAATCTAAAAAAGAAAAAGGGTCGGGAGATGAGTTGCGGCAGCATTTAGAGAATCGAGACAGGCAAAGAAAAGAAGAGCTGGCGAAACAAAATAAAGTAAGCGTTACAAAGCCTTTTACATTTTCCAATGTAGGTAAAAAAGATCCCTGTAGAGGTATGGGATGGGTAAATCCTTTTGAGCCGATTAATAAGAATAGGTTAGGCCATTCTCAAACCTGGAGAGACAATAAGTCCAAGAAAAAGTACTATTAAGTCCGTCTTATTGATCTGTGTTAGATATTTTATATAAATTACCAATCTATTTATGAAACATAATGTAATAATTTTCTTTACTCTTTTTTTTTCATTATTTTTTTCATACTCTACCACCATGGCAAATGAAGAAGCGAGCTATGAGGTTGTTCATAAACATAAGGATTATGAAATAAGATTATACCAAGATCGTTTAATCATTCAGACCGTTATGGATGAAGAGAGTGGAGCTTTTCAAAAGCTTTTTAAATATATTGGTGGAGCCAATAAAGTTTCTGAAAAAATAAAAATGACTGTTCCTGTAACACAAACCAACGATAACAATAAAAATGTTATGCAATTTTATCTTCCTTCCAGATTTACCAAAAAAACAGTTCCCGACCCAACCAATCCAGAGGTGACGATCCAAACAATCGAAAAAGGTTATTTTGCAGTGATCCAATATTCTGGATGGTCTTCTAAAAAAAATTTTATAAAATATAGTGATATTCTTCGTCAAAAACTAATCGAAGATAAAGTTTTAATCCAAGGATTTGCTATCAAAGCAACTTATAATGCTCCTTTTACACCACCACCTTTTCGTCGTAATGAGGCTATGTTTAGAATTGATTGGAACAAATAAACACAGACTCATAAAATAACTAGCTTTCTTAATTCCATTATTTATTTTTACTGAGTGTACGCTATCTAGCCGATCACGCTGTCTTCTGTTACAATTGTTACATGCAAAATTCATTTGATGAAAAAATATTAGAAGAGGCTCATTCTTGGATGGAAGAAGGCCAATCGGTTGTTCTGGCTACTGTGATTCAGACTTGGGGGTCCTCTCCTAGACCCATAGGAAGTAGAATGATTGTAAGTGAACAAGGAAATTTTTCTGGTTCCGTTTCAGGTGGTTGCGTAGAATCTGCGGTAGCGCAAGAATGTATGTCTTTATTAAAAGATAAAAATTCTCACAAGACGTTAGATTTTAAAGTTTCCAATGAAAATGCTTGGGAAGTAGGACTGGCTTGTGGTGGAGAAATAGCAATCTTTCTAGAAAAAATTAATTAATGCAAAAAAATATTTTACAAGAAGCTATAAAATTAAAAAAAGAAAAAAAAGAATTTTCCATTATTACAGACTTAAGTAATGCCAAAAACTATATTTATCACCCAGATACCAAATTACATAAAGATTTAGAACACTTTTCCAAAGTAATAGATTTGGCTGTTACCAAAAAAACCAATGGCATAATAGAAGACACTCAACTGTTCGTAGAAAATTATCACAGACCCATCCAAGTCATTATAGTAGGGGCAGTTCACATTGCTCAATACCTTTGCGATTTTGCAAAGCATTTAAATTTAGAAACGATTATTGTAGACCCTCGAGGGTACTTTGCTTCTGATAAACGTTTTCCAAATATAAAAGTTATTAACGAATGGCCTGAAGAAGCTTTTAAACAAATACATCTCACATCCAAATCTGCGCTTGTAGCTTTAACCCACGATCCAAAAATTGACGATCCTGCAATCAAAAGAGCGTTACAGGAAAAATGTTTTTACATAGGAGCTTTGGGAAGTAAAAAAACTCATCAAAATCGGTGCGAACGTTTACAAGCTGCAGGATTTACCCAGGAGCAAATTAATTCGATTCATGGACCTATAGGCATTAAGCTTGGTGGTAGGTCTGCCTCTGAAATTGCATTGTCAGTGGTAGCACAGTTAGTTTCAGAAATTTATAAAAATTAATGATTGCAGCAATCATATTGACTGCAGGATTGTCCTCTCGCACTAAAGGATCCAATAAGCTTTTGTTAAATTATAAAGGAAAAAAAATAATCAAGCATTCAGTGAAAAGTATTCTAGATAGCAAGATAAATCATACGGTTGTAGTTTTGGGAAAAAATAAAACAAAAATTAAAAAAGAAATTCCTAAAAGGAAAAATATTAGCTTCGTTTATAATGCCAAATACAAACAAGGAATGGCATCATCTATCCTAGCAGGCATGAAAAGCTTACCTAAACAAACTAAATCTTTTTTTATCAGTTTGGCAGATATGCCAGAAATTAAAAGCACTCATTATAATAAAATGATCTCAATGAGTAACAAAAACTCAAAACTTCCGATTGTTCCTTTTTACCAGTCACAACAAGCCAACCCCGTATTATTTCCCATAGATTTTAAAAACAAACTTGCAACTCTTAAAGGAGATAGGGGAGCAAAAAAAATATTAGCAAAATCAAAAATTAAAAAAATAATATTTACCAGCAATGCTTTTATCAAAGACCTGGATACTTTAGAGGATTTTAAAAAAAAATTATAAAATAGATTATCAAAGTTTATAAAAATTTTGACATGATCTTGGGTATTTGTTCCTTAAACTTAAAAAAACCTTTCGTTGAAAATTGCCAGCAATATTTATCATAATCTCTGGCTAGATAATAAATATTACACTCTTTCTTAATCTCTTTTATAAAATCATTTTCATATCCAACAGCAAGATAAGGAAAAATGATATTTTTAATATTTTTCTCTTTTATGAAGGTTTGCAAATCATCTTTGTTTTGAATAATCGTTTGGGAGTTAAACTGTTCTTTTAGAGTGGTTGTTAAATACTGATTAGATCTAATCTTAAAGTCCAACACTTTTGGTGAATAGTTTTCTTTCTTTAATAGGGAGGTGAAGTCTATAACCGCGTAATGATTAAAATTCATTTCTTTTTCTACAAGATGAAGAGAGCAGTCTAGATTGTGAAAAACAAATAATGAATGTTCGCTATTGATCTCATCAAATAAGATGGGCTGAATGTCGTAGCTTCTATCTTCATGCTTAGCTTGTGCTTGTTCATTTAAATTTAAATGCTCATACTTTTTAGCGGAGAATTTATTAATATTCCATTCGGAAGCTAGATAATGCTTCCCCTTGGTATGAAGACCTGCCACCCATCTCCAGCCTAGAGTGTTTGATGCTGGATCTCCATCCAACAAATGTTTAAGAAAAAAATCTGCTCCAAGCTGCCAAGGTAATCCTAGTGTAAAAATCCAAATACTAGCAAACCACATACGTGCATGGTTATGCAAATAGCCAAATTCTTTTAATTCTAAAACCCAATCGTTAAAGCATGGTATTTTAGTGTTTCCTTCAATGGCCTCTTTATAATTAGAGCTATTCAATTCATTTTGTAAATTGTTTAAGTCCTGGTTGTAATCATCCCAGACCTGAGGTCTCATTTCTAGCCAGCCTTTCCAGTAAGTTCTCCAAAAAACTTCTTGGACAAATTTTTCAATTTTTTTAAAGGGAAGTTTGTTGTAAGCAGACCGGATAGTTTCCTGCTCATCTATAATGCGGTGACTAATATATTGTGATAATAAGCTGGTATTGTTTCTGTTTTCTGGGCCAGGATCAAAATTTCGATCCGCTGCATATTTTCCTAAGTTGTTATTAGAAAAATCTTCTAGCCTGTTTAATGCTTCATCTCTAATGTTCATTGCTTAATATGTTGTGACAAGTTCGATGAAGAATAGAATGCAAATACACAAGATGATCAAAATCTATATTATATCCTCCTCCCAAAACCCCGCACAAAGGAATTTGGTTTTTATAAAAATTACTAATGACCATTTTTTCTCTTTTTTTAATTCCTTCTGTCGAAATATTTAATTTACCTAGCTTATCATCTTTATGGATATCTACCCCTGCTACATAAAACACAAAATCAAAATTCATTTTATTAACCAACTCTAAACTTTTGGATACCATATTTAAATATTCTTCATCCGTAATATCATCTTCTAATTCTATATCTTTATTGCTTTGCTGCCTTACCAGAGGATAGTTTTTTTTGGAATGAGCACTGAAAGTATACACCTGATCATTATTTTCAAAAATTTTCGCAGTGCCATCACCTTGATGCACATCTAGATCATAAATAAGAATTTTTTTAACTGAATGTTTGTTTAACAAATTGTAAGCAGCCACAGCCACATCATTAAAGACACAATAGCCATTACCTGAATCGGAAAATGCATGATGAGATCCTCCCGCAGTATTGCAAGCTAACTTATAGCTCAAAGCTAATTCCGCAGATAAAACAGTTCCTCCAGTTGCCATATAAGATCTTCTTTTGACACTCGGGACCATTGGAAAGCCAAGTTTTCTTTCTTCTTCTTTGGACAAAGAGAGGTTATCAATTTTTTGAATGTATTCTGGATGGTGTGCTTGAGTTAGGTCGAGATATTGAGCTGGTTCTGGAATATGCAAATTTTCTTTATTTAAAATATTATCTTTTTGCAAAAGATCAAATAATGCACCAAACTTTTTTATGGGAAAGCGATGATCATCACCAATTTGGGCTACATAATCAGGATGATTAACTATTGGAAGCATTTAATGTTTTTAATAAACAAAACTATTAATTAACTCTTTCAAAAATATTAAATAATAGTTCCGAAACGTGCTTGGCATCTCTTTTAGAAAAATCAAATATTTGTTGCCTACAGCTAGTTCCATTGGCAATGACCACATCCTCAGGACTGTCATTAATAGTTGGTATTAAAGAAAGATTAGCCATTTTTTTTGAAATTTCATAATTTTTAGAGCTATATCCAAATGAGCCTGCCATACCACAACAGCTACTATCAATGGGCTTATGCTTGATCTCTAACGTTTTTAATAATTCCAACAAACCTTTAAAACGATCTTGGGATTTTTGATGACAATGACCATGAACTAAAACATTCTTATTATAAGCATGTGCATTTACTTTATTTCCTTCTTTAATTTGTTCTAAAATAAATTCTTCAATCAAATAAAATTTATTCTTTAATTTATCTCTATTTTCAATTCCTTTAAGCGCTTTAAATTCATCATTAAAAGTAAGAAGACATGAGGGTTCAATTCCAACCACAGGCATTTCTGCATATCCATTATTATAGAGATAATTAGTAACTCTATTCATTTCAAATTTTGCTTTATCCATTTGACCATATGAGATGTATGTTCTTCCACAACAAAGGGGTCTGGATAAATTGTTATCATCAAAGCTTGGAATGATTGCTTGAAAGCCAAATTTGTTTAACACTTTGATAGCGTACATAATATTCTTAACTTCAAAATTAATATTAAATGTGTCCGCAAGTAAAATGACCTTCTTTTCAAATGTTGGCTGAGTTTTGTAAATTTCTTTTAAAGGAGTAATATTTTGCACTTCTGGCATTTCTCTTTTGGTAGAAAAGCCAAATGCTTCAATAACTTTATCTAAGAGAGGAATGTTTTTTACTTTGTTAAATATAGGAGCGGTTATTTTAATTAACCAGATAAGCCTTGGCATATCAGATATAATTCTATCTTTGATACCCATGGTAAATTTTTTATAGTAATGAGATAAAAATTCACTTTTCATCTTTGCCATATCTACACTCATCGGACATTCACGCTGACAAGCTTTGCAACTGACACAAAGCTCCATAGTCTCAAACATTTCTTTTGATGCAAACGATCCTTTTGGTAATTGATTAGAAAGGGCTAATCGTAAAGTGTTCGCTCTTCCTCTAACTAAATCTTTTTCTTCCATCGTTACACGGTAGGAAGGGCACATCACTCCTGAATCTAGTTTTCTACAAGCTCCATTATTATTACACATCTCCACGGCATCTGAGAGCTGACCCCAAGCAGACCAATCATAATGAGTAGAAATATTTTCAGCCTTATAACCAGGCTTGTAACGCATTAATGTTCGGTCATCTGATTTGAATGCCCGTACAATTTTTCCTGGATTTAAAAGGCCTTTTGGATCAAAGGTGTCTTTAATTTCTTCAAAAGCACCAACGATTTTTTTACCAAACATCATCTCATGAAACTCAGATCTTACAATCCCATCTCCATGCTCACCTGAGTGAGAGCCTTTATATTCTTTCACCATGGCAAAAGCTTCCTTGGCAATAGCTTTCATATTTTTGATATCTTGTTCAGATTTTGCATTCAAAATAGGTCTTACATGAAGGGTTCCCACCGATGCATGGGCATAAAATAATCCTTCGGTATTATATTTTCTAAACACATCTCTCAATCGTTCCGTATAGTCTGCTAAATTTTCTAATGTGACTGCACAATCTTCAATGAAGGCTACTCCTTTTTTGTCACCTTTCATCGACATTAAAATATTTAGACCAGCTTTTCTTATTTCAAATACTGCCTTTTGATCATTTAGATTTTCATAAGCAGTAAAATCATTGTTTTGATTATCTAATTTTATTAATGACTCTAAATCTTTTAATTTTTTTCTCGCAACATCCAAATCATCATCAATAAACTCAACCATTAAAACGGCCTCAGGGTTTCCTTTGATATATTTTTTAATCTCTCCTGCATAAAGAGGAATGTCTTTTGCTAAGCTGATTAAGTTATGATCTAATAGTTCAACGGTGGTGGGTTTTAATTTTACGATTTCTTGAGTTAAGTTCATCGCTTCTCTGAAATTAGCAAAGTAACAAACTCCCAACACTTTTCTGGTAGGGATCTCCCATAATTTTAATTTAATTTTATTAAATAAAGATAAGGTTCCTTCCGATCCAACTAGTATGTTGGATGTATTAAAACCATTAGGATTAATAAGATCAATATTATATCCGCCAACTCTTCTCTGAGTTACGGGAAAGTGCAAATCAATTTCTTCCTTAGTGTTATTTTTAACATCTAAAAATTTTTTAATAATTTCGTATTTTCTATTTCTTTCATTAGTGACTTCTAAATAATTTTTATCAATGTCATCGAAGGTGTGTACAGTTCCGTCATCCAAGATTGCCTCAACAGCTAAAACATTATTTACCATGTTGCCGTAATAAAGAGATCTTGATCCACAACTATTATTGGCAGTCATTCCACCAATGGTAGCTCTACTACTAGTCGAAACATCGACAGGATACCAAAGGCCATAAGGTTTTAAATAAGCATTCAATTGATCCAGAACAATTCCTGGTTCTACCCAAACTGTTTTTTCTTCCTTGTTAAAATCTAAAATTTTGTTTTGATGTCTGGAGTAATCTAGGACAATGGATTCACCCACCGTTTGACCTGATTGAGAGCTTCCACCACCTCTTGCAAGTAAGGATATTCCTTGTTTTTGTGAATATTCCATAATTTTGAGAACATCGTTCTTGTCTTTGGGCAATACGGCACCTAAAGGCTTGATTTGATAAAGAGAAGCATCGGTGCTGTACCGTCCTCTAGAAAAGTCATCAAATAACACTTTGCCTTTAACCTGACCTTGAATTTCTTTTGCAATTTTTTCTATTTGATTCTGATTCATAGTAAATATCTTAGACTAGTAGCACTATTTTTTACTTTGATAAATTAAAGTCCCGAACTTTTTCATCGCACTTGGAGATAAGGTTAGTCCTAATCCAGGCTCTTTATTCAAGGTTAGCCATCCATTCTTAATTTCAGGTGGATTAGAAAACAACTCTGCTTGAAGAGGATCTCTTTCAGGATCTGGAAAAGATTCTACAATTCTTCCAGCAGGAGAGGAGGCTACTAATTGCGCATGAATATAACAGTCATGATGAGGAGCTACATCTACATGGTTTAATTCACAAAGCGCTGTTAATTTTTTTCCATGAGTAAAACCACCAAACATGGTCACATCAAATTGTAAGATTTGGATAGCACCCTCTTCAATAAAAGAACGGCAACCATAACTAGTGATTTCACTTTCTCCTCCTGAGATAGGTATAGATGTTTGTTTAGCTAGTAGGGTAGTTTGCCTTCTGTCATCTGCCCATCTTAGAGGCTCCTCTAACCAGGTAGGGTTTAATGGCTCTAACAATTTACAAGCTTGAATAGCTGTTTTTAAATCCCATGCACGGTTAACATCAATCATAAGATCTTTATCTGGGCCAATTACATCTCTAATAATTTGCATTCTCTTTATATCTTCTTCCAAAGACAATCCTCCGACCTTACCCTTAAATCCTTGATGGCCCTCCGCAACCAATTTTTGAATTTCATCTTTAAGCTGAACATTATCTTTTCCATCCTGATAGTAGGCACAAGTAACATAACAAGGCACTTTATCTCTAAAGCCACCAAAAATTTGATACAGGGGAAGACCTGCTTTCTTTCCAATAATATCCCAGCACGCAATATCCACTGCAGAAGAAATCCTAATTAAAGATTCTCTACTCCATTTTTTTTCGTTGGAAATTCTCGTGTCAGTTAAATTAAAAAGTTTATTATAAATTTCCTCAGGCTGATAAGGATTCATTCCCATAATGTGATCAGCAAGACCATTAGTAAATGGTTTTAATATAGGAGTGATATCTGTATAGCTGGTTGCCATACCAAATCCTTCAACTCCATCTTTTGTTTTTATCTTAATTAAAAGCTCATTGGCATTAGGAACAATAAAGTGACTGACCCAAAAAGGTTTTTTTTGCTCAGGGCCTTGCAGGCTATAAATTTCAATATGATCAATTAAATCCATAGATTGTTTGTTATATTTCGATTTGATTAAATATTCAAAACATCATATATACCCGTATGGCAAAATCAAATTCCTTCAAAGCAGGAAGACATTTTTTACAAATTCCAGGACCTACTAATTTACCTGATCGTGTGTTACGAGCGATGGACAGGGCAATTATTGATCATAGAGGACCTGAATTTTCCGAAATAGCAAAAAGAGTTTTAGATAGAGTTAAACAAATTTTCAAAACAAAAAACCCCGTCATTATGTATCCAGGGTCTGGAACGGGTGCTTGGGAAGCAGCAATTGTAAATACATTAAATCCTGGTGATAAAGTGTTAATGTTTGAAACAGGACAATTTTCATCTTTATGGTGGGAGATAGCAGAAAAATTTAAATTAGAAATAGATTTTGTTCCAGGTGACTGGAGAACAGGGGTTGACCCCAAAGTGGTTGCTCAAAAACTAGGAGACGATAAAGATCATAAAATTAAAGCAGTATTTGTAGTGCACAATGAGACATCCACCGGTGTAGCAAGTAAAATTGGTGAAATTAGAAAAGCTATGGATAGTGTTAATCATCCAGCTCTATATATGGTGGATACTATTTCTTCTCTTGCCTCTATTGATTACAAGCATGATGAATGGAAAGTCGATGTAACAGTAGGTGGATCCCAAAAAGGTTTGTTATTACCACCCGGACTTTCTTTTAATGCATTAAGTCCAAAAGCTCTTGAGGCGCATAAGCAAGCAACTATGCCAAAACATTATTGGGATTGGTTACCGATGATTGAGAATAATAAGAATGGTTTTTTTCCTTTTACTCCTGCAACTAATTTGGTTTACGGATTAGATGAAGCAATTAACATGCTGCTCGAAGAGGGTTTGGAGAATGTTTTTGCAAGACATACAAGACACGCTGAAGCTACTAGAATTGCTGTGAGAGCGTGGGGTTTAGAAATCTTATGTAAGAATGAAGACGAATATTCTAACTCGTTAACAGCTGTACTTTTACCAGATGGACATGATGCAGATAACTTTAGAAAAATTGTTCTAGAAGAATTTGATATGTCTCTTGGAATGGGATTGAATAAAGTTAAAGGAAAAGTTTTCAGAATTGGTCACTTAGGTGACTTTAACGACCTAATGTTAGCAGGAACTCTTTCTGGTGTAGAGATGGGTTTAAAGAAAGCTGGAATTCCATATAAAGCAGGTGGAATCATGGCTGCATTAGATTTTTTAGCTAAATAAAATAGATTTACTCACATTTTCCCTAAAAAACAAAAGTTTAAAGACTCGCTTCTTTTCAAATTTTTTATTAAGTTGTTTTCTTTAATAACTAATAGGGGAGAATATAATGAAAAATTTAAGCAAACTAATCGCTTTAATTACATCAGTTATTTTTATTTCTTCAGCTGCACATTCAGTAGAGTTAAAGTTTGGTCACGTAGGAAAACCAGGTTCTTTATTTGCTGCATCAGTTGAGAATTTTGCAAAAATAGCTAACAAGAAATTAGGTAGCAAAGGCAAAGTAACTGTCTTTGGATCTTCACAACTGGGAAAAGATAAACAAGGTATGCAAAAACTTAAACTGGGAACAGTTGACATGTGGTTGCCTTCTTCTGTGATGGCTTCTATCCATGATGAGTTTGGTGTATTCGATATGCCTTTCATCATTAAAGATAGAAAGCATATGGCAAAAGTAGAGAAAAATGTTTTGCCTGGTATCTTTAAAAACCTAGAAGCAAAGACTGGTTATAAAATTATCGGTGTTTGGGAAAATGGTTTTAGACACATTACGAACAATGTAAGAGCAATCAACGTTCCTGCAGATCTTAAAGGAATTAAATTGAGAACTCCTAAGTCTAAGTGGAGAGTAAAAATGTTCCAATCGTACGGAGCAAACCCTACTCCAATGTCTTTTTCTGAAGTGTTTACAGCATTACAAACTGGAACTATGGATGGACAAGAAAATCCTTACGCACAAATTACTAGTGCTAAATTTCAGGAAGTTCAAAAATATCTTTCAATCACAGGTCACGTATACACACCAGCGTACGTAGCAGTTCACAAAGACAGCTACAACAAGCTACCTGGAGATGTAAGAAAGATTTTGGAATCTGCTGCCAAAGAAAACCAAGCGTTCGTTTATAAAACGGCTGCTTCATATGAAAAGTCTATGTTAGGCGATATCAAAAAAGCTGGCGTAAAAGTAAACACTGCAAACAAAGATGCATTTATTAAAGGTAGTAAAGGTATCTATGAAGAGTTTACAAAAGACGTTCCTTCTGGTGGAGCTTTAATTAAAGCAGTTTCATCTTTAGCAAAATAAATTAATTATAAATCTTGGCCCTTAAGAAATTAAGGGCCAATTTTTTCAAATTTAAAACTTTTAAAAAATACAAAACTGCTCTACAAATCTTAAAAAAATTTATTTAAAAAAAATGCTCTCTTCTAATTTTAAAAATTCATATGATACATTTCTTCAATATGTAATGTTTTTCATGATGATAGCCATGGCTGTTACAGTCGTTGTTGGGGTCATTTTTCGCTGGTCTGGCCACGCTTTAGTTTGGTATGATGAAGTGGCATCGGTACAACTTGCATGGCTTACCTATTATGGATCTGCCTATGCGGCTTTAAAAGGCGCTCATATTGGAGTTCCTAATATAATTAAATCATTTCCTTTGGGACTTAGAAAAATTTTATGGGTTGTTTCCAAAATTATTATTTACGGATTTTTCATTTTATTGGCTTATTACGGCTTTAAAGTCTTAACGCTCATTCGAGGAGAAACATTAGTAACTTTAGAGTGGGTTCCGCAAATACTGGTGCAATCGGTAATACCAATCGGTTCTTTGCTTTTTATGCTCTCCGAAACTTTGAGATTAAGAGAAGATTACGAAGATGTAATGTCTGGCAAAAAAAGAGACCCCGAAGCAATTATAGTAGAGGAGCAAAACTAATATGGTTGTTTTGTTTATGTTTGCAGTGCTCTTAATGCTATTAGCAATTAACGTTCCTATTGCGATAGCTCTTGCGGTTACCACGATCATTGCCATGGTCTCGGCCAATGGTACTAGTTTTTTAATTGATGCAGCCATTGTTATGTTTGATGGGTCTATGAATTTCCCATTAATTGCTATTCCTTTATTTATTTTGGCAGGCGCAATTATGAATACCTCAGGAATTTCTAGACGTTTAATTAATTTTGCTTCTGCTTTAGTTGGGTTTGTCAGAGGTGGATTGAGCATGGTTAATATTGCAACCTCAATGTTTTTTGCTGAAATTTCTGGCTCTGCAGTTGCTGATGTAGCTGCACTTGGATCTATTTTAATTCCTGCTATGAAGAAAAAGGGTTACACAGGAGCATTTGCGGCTGCTGTTACATCCTCATCCGCTTCCTTAGCGGTTATTATACCGCCTTCGATTCCAATGATTTTATATGCTGTGATGGCACAAACATCTGTAGTTCAATTATTTGTCGCTGGTATAATTCCAGGTATCATTGGTGGTTTTGGATTAATGTTTGTTTCTTATATTTATGCAATAAGAAAAAAACTTCCAATTGAGGAGACTTTTAATTTATCAAATTTAAAGAGAACTGGAAAAGAAGCATCTTTGGCATTTGTCCTTCCTCTAATTATATTGGGAGGTATTTTTGGAGGGTTTGTGACTGCAACAGAAGGGGCCGGCTTAGCGGTTGTTGCTGCTTGTATCATTGGAGCCGTTTATAGAGAGCTCAATTTCAAGCAATTTTTTGATGCAACAATTGAGGGAGCCTCATCAACAGCAATTGTGATGTTATTAGTTGCGGCATCTGTTTTAATCGGAGAGTTTTTAACTATTGAACAAGTACCTCAAACAGTAGCAACTTCCATTACAGGATTTACAGACAACAAATTTGTTATTTTGGCAATTTTAAATGTTTTCTTATTAATTATTGGACTTTTTCTTCACTCAGCAGCAGCTATTATTGTAGTTGTTCCCATTGTTATGCCTTTAGTCGCATCAGCTGGAATTGATCCAGTTCATTTTGGAATTATTGTAACATTAAACTTAGCCATAGGTCAGCAAACCCCACCTGTAGCCAGCGTATTGGTTACCGCCTGTTCAGTAGCAAAAGCAGACATTTGGGAAGTTTCTAAAATTAACATTATGTTTGTTGCTGTATTATTTGCTGTATTGCTTTTAGTGACCTACGTTCCATTTGTCCCGATGGGATTAGTAGAACATTTTTATAGGTAGTCATGACTGACTTAGTTCAGACGAAACAAATAAACGAATACATTCTTGAAGTTGCATTAAATAGACCTGAAAAGCTAAACGCATTAACCAAGCCTATGTGGAAAAAGCTCGGTTCTATCTTTAGAGATTTGGCAAAGAAAAAAAATAAAGATATTCGATGCGTGGTGATTAGAGGAAAGGGTGGAAAGTCTTTTTCTCCAGGAAATGATATTGGCGAGTTTGCCAAGACCAGATCAAACAGCAAACTTGCAAAAGAGTATGGAAAACATCTACATGGCACTTTAGCTGCTATCCAGGACTGTCCTATTCCCACCGTTGCTTTGATTGAAGGAATTTGTGTGGGTGGAGGTTTTGAAATCGCAGCTTGTTGTGATTTGAGAATTTGTGGAACCTCTTCTCGTTTTGGAGTTCCTATTAAACGATTAGGACTGACGATGGCTCCAAGAGAAATTCAAGCACTTCTTCAATTAGTAGGAAGATCCGTTACCATGGAGATATTGTTAGAAGGTAAAATCTTTAATTCCAATGAGGCGTATGAAAAAGGAATGGTCAATAGAGTAGTGCCAGATCAAGATGTAGAAAAAGAAGCTTACGCAACAGCAGAAAGAATTTGTGATGGTGCACCTATGGTTGCTAGATGGCACAAGGCTTTCGCTGAGGAATTGTTATACAAAGGAAAAATATCTAATAAGTTAAATGATCTTGGTTATAAATGTTATGACACCAAAGACTTTCAAATTGGTTACAAGTCCTTCTTAACCAAAACTAAACCCAAATTTAAAAATAAATAAAATGCCAGGCCCAATACATGGAGTGAAAGTATTGGAGCTTGCACAAATTATGGCAGGTCCAACTTGCGGATTGATGCTAGCTGATCTTGGTGCCGAGGTTATTAAAATAGAAAAAATTCCAGGAGGAGATGATACGAGAAGATTTTTACCTCCGGATGTAAATGGAGAAGCCGCAGCGTTTATGATGATGAATCGTAACAAAAGAGGTATGGCTTTAGATTTAAAAACAAAAGAAGGGGTTGAAGTTTTTAAACGACTGGTCAAACAAGCAGATGTAGTCGTTGAAAATTTTAGAAAAGGAACGTTAGAAAAATTGGGAGTGGGGTACGAGGAATTAAAAAAAATAAATCCAAAAATTATACTTTGTGAAATATCAGGCTATGGAAGAACAGGACCTTACGCAGATAAAGGTGGCTTTGATTTAATTGCTCAAGGTATGAGTGGTTTAATGAGTATTACTGGGGAGAGCAAAGGAAAGCCTCCTATGAAAGTGGGTGCTCCGGTTACAGATATCACAGCAGGAATTTTAGCAGCTACAGGAGTGTTAGCAGCACTGGTTTCAAGAGCGACTACAGGAGTAGGACAACGAGTAGATACCTCTTTATATGAAGCGGGAATTGTTCATACCTATTGGCAATCTGCTATTGCTTCGGCCACAGGAGTAGCGCCAGGACCATTAGGATCTGCACATCCTTTGACTGCACCGTACCAAGCTTTTCAAACTAAAGATAAATGGATTACGGTAGGAGCGTCCAATCAAAACACATGGTTAAAACTGATTGATGCATTAGGAGTAAAAGAACTTCAAGAAAATGAAAAATTTAATAGCAATGCCAACAGAATGAAAAATCTTACAGAGCTAACAGAATTATTAAAAAAAGAACTGGTAAAAAAAACAGCTGAAGAATGGTTAAAGTTATTTGATGAAAAAGGTTTGCCTTGTGGACCGATTAATACTGTCACAGAAATGTTTGAAGACCCTCAAACGATAGAAAGAAAGATGATTGTGGATGTTAAAAATACAAAAGCAGGATCCTTTAAGGCAATTGGAATGCCTATTAAATTTTCAGAGACGAAAGTAGAAGATACTAAAGAGTCTCCAACGTTTGGTCAGCACACCAAACAAATATTGCTAGACCACGGTTTTAAAAGTGAAGAGATAGATTCTTTGATGAAACAAGGGGTTGTTAGTTAATATCTTTTATCCGATTTTCCTTTAGACAGTTTTACAGGATATTTTTTAATATTTTTGATCATTTTTTTATGAAAACTTTTTTCAATATCAATGTTCATTTTTTGAGAAATTCTAATTAAATAGAAAAAGATATCAGCAATCTCATCTGCTACTTTTTCCTTATCTACTTTTTTCAAATCACTTTCTTTTAACCACTGAAAAATTTCGACTAACTCAGAAGCTTCAACCGATAAAGCCATAGATAAGTTTTTGGGAGAGTGAAATTGTTCCCAATCTCTAGCTTTCACGAAGCTTTTAATCTTTTGATTAATTTTCTTTAAATCCATAATAAAATAGTTATTTATTTTAACTTAGATGTTTAAAATACATAAAAAATTCGAGAAGACCACTCATTACATTACTGATCTAAAATTGTGCCAAGTAAGACTTCAAGACAATAGAAAGTTCCCCTGGATTATGCTGATACCCAAAAGAAAAGGGGTAGGGCAGATTTTAGATTTAAATAGAAAAGATCAAATTCAATTGATGGATGAAATTCAATATTGTAGCAAGATTATGAAAAAGAATTTCAAATGTGCCAATCTAAATGTAGAAAAAGTTGGTAACATCGTACCTCAATTGCACATTCACATTGTGCCAAGACATAAAAAAGATCCTACCTGGCCTTTGTCGATTTGGGTTATTAAAGGGAAACCTTATACCAAAGTAGCTCTAGCTAGCATGCTAGATAAGTTAAAAAAAATTATTTAAATGCTTAGTTATAGGCACGGCTTTCATGCTGGAAACTTTGCAGATGTGTTTAAGCATTTTCTTCTGACCTATCTTTTAAAACAACTAAAACAGAATAAGCCTTTTTCTTTTATTGACCCTTTTGCAGCAGCAGGAAAATATGACCTAAAAGATCCATTTATGGAAAAAAATAAAGAATATTTAAATGGAATTTCTAAAGTGCTGTCTTCTAAAATTAACGACCCCTTCATTCAGGATTATTTAGACCTCGTGAGTCAAACGAACCCAAATAAGCATGGAAATAAGCTATCCATTTATCCAGGATCGTGTTTTTTGTCCCTTTTGGCCTTGGATAGTGAAGATAAAATTTATCTATCAGAACTGCACAACAATGAATTTGAGATTTTAAAGAACAATTTTGGTCAAGATCAAAGAGTAACCATTGAAAAGAAAGATGCTTACGCATCATTAGATCAAATGATTACTTCTTATCAAGGAACTAGATTAGTTCTAATTGATCCTTCTTATGAAGTTAAAAATGAATATGAAAAAGTAGCCAAATTAATTAGACATAATTCTAAACAGTTTCCGAATGTCTGTTATATGGTTTGGTATCCAGTCTTAGAATCGGAGAAGACAGATCGTTTTGTTAATCAACTTTTGGATGCAAAGATTAATAACACCACTCATATTCATATTGAATTGAATAATTCTTTCTTACGTATGCAGGGCACAGGTTTTTTTATTATTAATGCTCCAATCAACATGAAAAGAGACGTTTCAAATGGACTTGATATTTTGTTAGAAATTCTTAAAGATCCCATTCAAGCAGCCAAAATAAATTATAATGTTTTTTAAACGATTGTTTTCTAGTAGTAATTTAGAACTTCAAGTAAATGATGGTGGCAGAGCTGCGGCAGGATACAAAGGAAAAGCAGGAGACTGCGTGGTTAGATCCATTGCCATTGCAACTGGTATTGCTTACTCCGAAGTCTATGAAGATCTGTATAAAGAAAATGAAGAGTTTCGAAACACCTCTAGAACTAAACTTGCCAAAAGTCTAAAACAAAAAAATGATAGCCCTAGATCGGGAACGCATAGAGTAGTATTAAAAAAATATTTACAAAAATTGGGTTGGAACTGGACTCCCACCATGTTTATTGGCCAAGGTTGCAAAGTTCATCTTAAAAAAGAAGAACTGCCCATGGGAACTTTGATTGTTTCATGCTCCAAGCACATTACAGTTGTTAAAGATGGAGTACTCCATGATACTTACGATTGCTCGAGGAATGGAACTCGTTGTGTTTATGGATATTGGACCCAAGGACAGATTTCATAGGATAATACTTAAAAAAATCAATATCTATACAGTTTTTGAATATCTTGAAATTTTTATTTTTTTTTTATATAAAAAAAATATGAGTAAAATCTTAAAATTTCTAGCATTCTTTTTTCTGCTTTCTAATTATTCTTTAGCCGACGTTACGAGCAAAGCTTTATCGAAGGTTTCAGAAAAAATTTCAGAAAAAGTTTTAAGCGTTATTCCTGGGGAAGGAGTGACTGAATTTGATATT
>ERZ887830.808-NODE-808-length-19015-cov-7.296203_pt1 | contig 19015 bp, 20 predicted proteins | sample MGYA00521101_ERZ887830 | MGnify/ENA primary metagenome ERZ887830 (study PRJEB32303, sample SAMEA104408592) | aquatic metagenome | biome: Marine water; feature: Pelagic; material: water | place: Baltic Sea | collected 2014-06-05T16:38:00 | depth 1,762 m ... | reverse complement strand
CCGCAAAATTGCACGGCCGCTGAACATCAGGCCATCCAGAGACTGGGGAACCTAAAAATGTTCGCTAAAGGTTCTTACTTAGAGTAATCTTACGCACAAACCTTCCGATGGGGCCCACTAATGGCCGGTTTTCCTGCTGCGTAGCAGCATCGGAATTTTCGCTCACGCCGCATTATTCGCGCTGCGAGCGCTCGCAGCACAAAATACGAATTCACAGAATGCGCTCAGAGCCGCCATTGGGCTTAAAGTTTTTTAGCGCTAAATTTCGCCCCTATCCCCAACTTGCCCCCTGTATGAACCACCGCTGTCGATCTGGAGGCGCAAAACACAAAAGTTTCCACCCTTGAAAACCTCGTTTTTGGCGATCACTGTCTGTATTCAATGGTCCCAATCCCGTTTTCTGCCACGCGCGGCATCGAGGATTGGTGGTATTTTGCGACGATCCCCACAACGTGTTTACCGGCCAGGAAAATCGGCCAAACTTTTAGCGCGCGCCACCACGTTGACCACCATGTTAACGGGCGCAACACGGCAGATCAGGGGTCTGTGTGAATTCAGACGTGCGGGCTGTCTCTGGGTGCGGGCGTGGAAATCACCGTTCGGGCTGACCTCGATCAGCGCCAAAGGTCGCTTTTTCTGAAAGGGTCGGGATATCGCTGCACAGTTTGGATTCTCTGCGCAGCTGAAATCTCTTTGAAGGACCCCTAAATGTCCGAGCATGATATCTATTCCGGAATGGCTGCCCTGTCGATTTGCGAGGCTTTGTTGCTGGCCCTGAACGATGCGAAAGTCCTGCCCAATAGCGAGATCATGGGCATTCTCGAAGATGCCGCATCCTCGCACGAACAGGCAAGCGGCTCTGGTGTGGACCTTGATGTGCACAGGGCCGTGGCGCTGATCCTCAATCGCATCATTGCCCGCGGACCCCCGGCGCGGCGTTTCTGACGCTTTTTCCCGGAACCCCGCGCGCGTTTTAGGACACGCTTTAGTCGACCAGCACCTTTTTGACATTCGCGGCCTGTAGCGCGGTCGCGGCGATATCCGTCGCAGTCAGTCCGGCGTCGGCATACATCGCATCGGGCGCGGCCTGATCGATAAAGCGGTCCGGCAGCGTCATGGTGCGCACGGCCAGAGTGCCGTCCAGCCAGCCCTCATTCGCCAGATGATGCAAGACCATCGCGCCAAAGCCGCCCTGCGCGCCTTGTTCGACGGTGATCAGCACCTTGTGCTTGCGCGCAAGACGGTCGATCAACGCCTTGTCCAGCGGCTTGGCAAAGCGCGCGTCGGCCAAAGTCACCGACAGCCCCTGCGCCTCGATCATGGCGACCGCGCGTTTGCTTTCGCCCAGATGCGCGCCGAACGACAGGATCGCCACATCAGCGCCCTCTTGCAGAACAATGCCCTTGCCGATCTCAAACGGCACGCCACGTTCCGGCAGCGGCACACCTTCGCCCTCGCCGCGCGGATAACGGAACGCGATCGGCCCATCGTCATAGGCGGCGGCGGTGGCGACCATATGCACCAGTTCGGCTTCGTCAGAGGCGGCCATCACGACCATATTGGGCAGCGCGCTAAGGTATCCGATATCGAACGCGCCCGCGTGGGTCGGACCATCGGCCCCCACCAGACCCGCACGATCCACGGCAAAGCGGACGGGCAGGTTCTGCAGGGCGACGTCATGGACGATCTGGTCATAGCCGCGTTGCAGGAAGGACGAATAAATCGCGCAAAACGGCTTTAGCCCGCCTGCGGCCATACCAGCGGCAAAGGTCACGCCGTGTTGTTCCGCGATGCCAACGTCATACATCCGCTTGGGGTGATGTTTGGCAAAGATATCAAGCCCGGTGCCGCCGGGCATGGCGGCTGTGATCGCCACGATCTTTGAATCGCGGCTGGCCTCATCCACCAGCGCATTGCCAAAGACCGACGTATAGCTGGGCGCATTGGGGCGGCTTTTGGATTGCGCGCCGGTGGCAGGGTCGAACTTGCCAACGCCATGATAACAATCTGGCGAGTCTTCTGCCGGGGCATAGCCCTTGCCCTTGACGGTACAGCAATGGATCAACACAGGCCCGGTGGCACGCGCCCGCGCGGCGCGCAGAACGCCGAGCAGTTGCGGCATGTCGTGGCCGTTGATCGGCCCGATGTATTGAAAGCCGAGGTTTTCGAACAGGGTGCCCTCGCCGGTGACGGCACCCGTCACCATTTGGCGCGCACGCCGCGCATGATCGCGCAGCGGGCCGGGCAAGGCGGCCTCGAACCCTTCGGCCATCTCGCGCAAGCCCCCAAGGGGCGAGGCATAGAGGCCGGACAGATATTTGCTCATGGCACCGACGGGGGGCGCGATGCTCATCTCGTTGTCATTCAGGATCACGAACATCCGCTTGCCCAGATGGCCTGCATTGTTCATCGCCTCATAGGCCATCCCGGCGCTGATCGACCCATCGCCGATCACGGCAATCGCGTCACCCGTGGGTTCGCCCATATCGCGGGCAATGGTGAACCCGAGCGCGGCGGAAATAGAGGTAGAGGAATGCGCAGCACCGAAGGGATCAAACTCGCTTTCGCTGCGTTTGGTGAACCCGGACAGGCCGTTTTCCTGACGCAACGTGTGCATCCGGTCGCGACGCCCGGTCAGAACCTTGTGCGGATAGCATTGGTGACCCACATCCCAGACCAACTTGTCGCGCGGCGTGTCAAACACCGCATGAAGCGCGACCGTCAATTCGACCACACCCAGAGACGAACCCAGATGCCCGCCGGTGGTGGCGACGCTTTCAATCACTTCGCCGCGCACTTCATTCGCGAGATGCGACAGTTCGGCATCGGTGAGGGATTTCATGTCAGAGGGGACGGACACTCTGTCCAGAATGGGGGTGGCGCGGGTCATCAGAACGCTCCTTGTCTCGACTGGGGAATTCTCGACGGTTTGGCTATTAGCCCTGTTGGCCGGGAACAGAGGGCGCCATACGTAGAAACGGTGCACCCTCTGTCTCCCGTAGCCAACAGGAGGTGTCAGGGGGTCGAGGCCCCTGACGGTACCAGGTAACTCTAGGGACAGAATTACCCGATGTCGTGTGAGGCGGGCGCGACGTGATGCGCCCGCTTCGGATCTTAGACTATGTGCGGCGCGTCTTCGCTTGGCAGCACATAAGAGAACGGTGTCGGATCTGCGGCCTCTTTGGATTCGTCAGGCAAGAGGCCTCCGATTCCGATTACGGCCGCAAAGAAGAACCCGACTGCCAGACAAAAGATCGTGGCATAACCTGCGCCTTTCAGCATCAGCGTCAGGACATCTGCACGCAGACGGAAAGAGCGATCGCTGGAGGTTCTCAGATAGTCTTGGTTGTCACTCATGATCGTAGCTCCTTAATCAAGTGGCGCAAAGCCGTGTACCTGTGCCCAGACAAACCAGTTGTCTACAACAGTGCCGGTCAGCAAGATCCCGATACCGCCCGTGAGGGTTGTCAGAACCGCAAACCACCAAGCCCAGCGGTGAATACCTTCCATGGTGGCGTTAAAGCCCATGGTCCAGCGCCAGAACAAAGCCGCACGTTCAGAGGCAGTGCCACGGTCGACGATCTGTTCGATCTCACGCTCGCCGCCATAGCGGCTGACCGCGAGGATGGTCGCACCGTGCATCGCAAACAGCAGGGCAGATCCGTAGAGGAAGACAATGCTAAGCGCGTGGAACGGGTTGTAGAACAGGTTGCCGTAGGTCAGCGAGAACAGGTTCGTCCAGTCGAGGTGCGGGAAGATCCCGTAGGGCACCGCATGGGACCATGATCCCATCAGGATCGGCCGGAACAGACCCAACACAAGGAACAACCAGATCGCAGAGGCAAAGGCCCAGCTGACGTGTTTGCCCATGCCCAGCTCTTCGGCCCGCAGGTAGGTGCGGATCCACCAGCTGATCACAGAGACCAGCAGGAAGAACGAGGCGATGATCCACCATCCGCCCTCATCAAGCGGTGCAAAGCCCAGACCGTATTCTTCTGCCGGGGGTTCCAGCGCAAGCCAGAACAGATCGCGAAAGAACAACGCCGGAGAGTAGTCGACCTGCGCCCAAAAGCTCATACCGACGATAAAGAACCATGCAAAACCGGCAGCCAGCGACGCGACACCGAAGGGGCCGAGGTAGATCGGGCCAAGTTGTGCGTTGCCAAAGAGACCTGCCAGAGAGTTAAAGCTGGTACCCTTGGTGCGTTCCCTTGAGAGTGTCCCTTGCGGGTCCACCCCCATTTCAGGCGGTCCTTGGACCTGAACCTGGGTGAAAATATTCTGATATTCAGCCATGTCTCATATCCTCCTTACAGGTCCGCCCACCAGGGCAATTCAGCGTACCAATCCCACCAGGCGCTCCACTGGTCGAACCAGATTGTGCCAGAGATGACGATACAGATCGCGCTCCACAATCCAGCGTTCAAAGCCAGCAGCAGACCAAGACGGTGAATGCCGAGAGGCCCGATCGAATAGCCGATCAGATCGCGGAAATAGGTGTCTTCGTGGTCAGGTGTGCCGATGGTCTTGCCCTTGCCGGGGTTGACAGCGGACAGAACCAGAGACCCATGCAGAGCCAGCGCCAGACAGGTGGTGAAAAAGAACGTGATCGCTACCATATGCGCAGGGTTGTAGTGAAAGTTACCGTAGGCGTAGCCGACGTTGTTCACCCAATCGAGGTGGCTGAAAATCCCGTAGGGAAAGCCGTGCCCCCAGGCGCCCATCAACATCGGTCGAATGATGACCAGTGTCACATAGGCAAGGATCGCAACGCTAAAGGCAAAGGGCACGTGATAGCCCATCCCAAGCTTGCGGCAGATTTCCACCTCTCGCAGAGCCCATGACACAAAGGCCATGGTAGCGCAGAAGGTGATGACCTGCCATAATCCGCCCTCGGCCAGAGGCGCAAAGCCAAGGCCGACCTCCAGGGCTGGCGGATTGATCGAAATCAACCAGGGGTTCCATGTATCGCCTAGCGATGCCCCGTAAAAAATCAGTATTGTTCCGAGTGCGGCAAAGAAAAATGTCGTGACGCCGAAAAAGCCGACATAGAAAGGCCCCACCCAGAAGTCGAACAGGTCTCCGCACACCAGGGTCCCACCGCGGACCCGGTATTTTCTTTCGAAGCTGAGCTGTGCCATCTTCTCTCTCCTCTTGCGCCCCTACCCAACGGAGGGGCAGCGTTGCGCAGTCAAGTTAACGGGTTGCCGTGGGCGGCGGGCAAATGCAGCGCCGCCCACAGCGCTGTCGTGCAACTGAGCTTATTCGCTGGCTTCAGCAGCGCCAAAAGCGCGGTTGAGCCAGTTGGTCTCTGGATTGCTGAGCAGGACGAGGTGAATCATCGCCGCCAGCAAAAAGAGGAACACGCCCTGCGCCACGAAAACGCGACGGGGGTCAAAGATAAGCCAGATTTTGTAAAACTGTGCCATGTTGTGAGATCCTCTCGATTACCAGGCGAACCAAGGCAGTTTGAAATAGGTCAGCAAGTGAGCAACCAGCGCTACGACCGTAAAGATCATAAAGCCGCTCATATAGACCGAGTGCAGTTCCTGCGCTTGCTCGTCTGTCAAACCTGTGAAGGACAGGTCGGAATTATCAGCCATTGTTTTTTCTCCTAGAAAAAGTTTGTGCCGACGCCGCGCACCCCCCGCGGCCGGGTTACGTCAGGGGCTCGTCCCCTGACCTAATCCACCATCCCGGGGGGGAATGGCGAATTCTCTGTGGCCCTGGTCCCTCAAGGCAAAACTTTTTGTCCAAGCATTGGCGCTGGTGTCTGGCTAGGACACGCCGCTTGGTCTTCTGGATTCAAAGGGCAACCGCCCTTTACGCAGAGAAGATCCGCGGTGTGATGATCTGCGCCTGACTCCACGCGGCCTTGATCGGCCCGCGCTTTGGCAAAGACATTTGCCGTGCTGCACTCAGGCCCCAGGTCAGGAACGCAAGCGGCAACGTGGCCACAAAGATCACCGCGAAATAGACATAGTACTCACGCATGGATGCGTGATGTGTACTGCGCTTGCGCGGCATGCTAGTGTTGTTGGTAAAGTCAGTCATTTTTTCCTCCCGAGGCGGGTTGCAGACTTTCGACAGTTTCCAGAACCACCCGTTCCGCGCCCAGATCCAGCGCGCGCTTTTCAGCCTCGTCGCGCAGGGTCTTGGCCGCAGAAATGCGGGTCAGGATCGGATGGGTTGCCACGATCTCGTCCAACCGCGCCTGCGCATCGACATCCCAGGGGAAATCGCGCCGCAGCGGGGTCAGCGTCGAGGTGGTTTGATCCATTTCACTGGCCAGAGGCAGGATATGGAACAGGGCATCAAACAGGCCATTACAGACCTCTTGCAAAAGATAGGTCGCGCCCGCGTACCCCATAAAGGGCGTCCCCGTCGCGCGCCGGATCGCGGCCCCCGGAAAGCTGGCCGGGATAAAGGTCGGCGCCGGGCCAAAGCCCGATTTCATCTCTGCAAGATACATCTTTTCATTGATCGACCCCATCACGACCAAAGGCCGCTTGGTGTGGATCATCGAGCGCACTTCGTCATTGTTCGTCTTCTTGCCGCGTGTGCGGGACACCGCAAAGGCGCAGGGCAGACCAAGGTCATTTTCAAGGAAATTGCTGATCCCGCGGGCATAGGTCTCTGTCGCGACGATCCCAAAGGACGCCGTTGCAAAGAAATCCTGCGTCACAGAGCGCCACAGATCCCAAACCGGCTTGATCGTGGAATGCTTTTCCTGCTCGATGAACGGCTCCGGGTCCAGACCCAGAAGATCGCCCAAGGTGCGCAGGAATTTCGTGGTGCTCTCGATCCCGACCGGCGCTTGCAGATAGGGCTTGCCCAATACCTCGCACAGACCCCGGCCAAATTCGCGGTACATGCAGATGTTGACGTCCGCATTCACCAGATTGCGCATCTCGCCCACATGCGCGCCAAGCGGCATCACCATGTTGACCTCTGCGCCAATGCCCTGCACCAGCCGCTGTATCTCGGCCAGATCGGACGGCATGTTGAACGTGCCATACATTGGCCCAAGGATGTTCACGCGCGGGGTCGCCCCCTCTTCACGCTTTTTCTCAGGCGGCATACGCCCCTTGGTCATCCCGAATTCGGTAAAGATCCATGTCATCGCCCGGTCGGCGGATTCCCATTGATCCTCGTCAATCGTGCGCGGCAAAAACCGTTGGATGTTGGTCCCTTGCGGCGTTACACCGCCGCCGATCATCTCGGCAATCGACCCTGTGACAACAACCGCAGGCAGCGCCGGATCAAGAACCTCCCACGCGCGCTTCATGGCTTCTTCGGTGCCAGAGCCCATCTCGCCCTCGCCCAACCCCGTCACCACAATCGGCAACTCATGGGGCGGCAACGCATCAGTGTAATGCAGCACAGAGGTTACAGGCAGGTTTTCGCACCCAACAGGCCCGTCAATCACGCATTGCAAACCCTTGACGGCGCAAAACGCATAGATCGCCCCCCAATAGCCGCCCGCGCGGTCATGATCCTGAACTAGCATGACGCGCCTCCGTCAGAACAATCCGAAACCACTTTCACCTTCATCTGGCCAAAAATACCTCGGGGGGTGTGGGGGGCTGGCCCCCCACCCTCGCCTGTCGCACCCGACAGGCCAAAATCAAACAAAACCCTCATATCATCTGCTCCGCTTTTGCGGCGCGGGCCTGCTTCTCCAGCTTCTTTTGGTTCAGCGCACGGAACTCTGGCTTGACGTTGGGCGAGCCCTGCCAAACACCGGCGGTATCGCCATGTCCGACGCCCTCGAAAAAGGCCTTCATATGCGCCATGCGATCCTTGTTCCCCATGGCGGCATTCACCACCGTGGCCAGCGACCCGGCCCCCGCGACACCCATCAGGGGACGCGCGGAAATCAAGTTGGTGAAATAAAGGCTTGGGATGCCCAGCTCTTTGGACTTCTGCACAATCGGCGTGGTGCCGATGGACAGATCCGGCTGGATCGCCTCGACAGCGGCCATATCATCCTCTAGCGAGGCGCGGTATTTGACCTTGACGCCTTTGTCTTCCAGCCAGGCCGCATCATGGGCGGACCATGGCGTCTTGGGGCAGGCGGTTCCGACATAGGGCACATTCGCGCCGCTTTCGATCAGCAAACGCGCAACCAGCAGTTCAGAGCCCTCATAACCCGACAGCGTGATCGTCCCGTTGATCGGCGTCGCGGCAAGCGCGCCTTTGATGGCGGGTAAAAAGGCGTTCTGCGCGGCGGCAATTTTGTCGGCCGCAATCCCGAAGGTATCGCCAATATTGGCCAGCCAGTCGCGGGTGCCGTCATGGCCGACCGGGGCAGAGCCCACAACGGGACGACCAGCGGCCTGAAATTCGCGCACGGCGGCGGTGTAAAATGGGTGGATCGCAGCGACAGCGCCACAATCAAGCGCGGCGTAAAGTTCGCGCCATTCGCGGCAGGGCACGACAGGACCAGCGGCCAGACCCAAGGGGGCCAGCATCGCGCCGATCATCATCGGGTCTGCGGGAAACATCTCGCCCAGCAGGCTGACCGTGGGACGATCAGACTTGCCAGAGGCCGGCATCGGCACAGGCCCGGCACTGATCTCTTTGCGGGCGTAATTCAACATAGCCCCGGCCAGAACGTCCTTGGCCTCGGCGTGGGTCGGAATACCAAAGCCGGGCACGTCAATACCGACGATACGCACACCGTTGATCTGTTCAGGCAACAGCCGCAGCGGCACACCGGAAGCGGTGGGCACACAGAGGTTGGTCACGATGATACAGTCATACCGTTCCGGGTCGGCCATATCGTGAACCGCCTCGCGGATGTCCTCGAACAGCTTGCCCGTGACCAGCGTTTCAGAATTGAACGGCACATAACCGACAGACCGGCGCGCGCCGTAAAAGTGGCTGACAAAGGTCAGACCATAGACGCAGCAGGCAGAGCCGGACAGGATCGTCGCGGTGCGTTTCATCCTCAGACCGACGCGCAGTGACCCAAAGGCGGGGCACATGCTTTGCGGTTTGTCGTGGGGGCCTTGTGGGTAATCCTTGGCGAATTGATCCAGCATCTCGGAATTGCCGGCCTTACGCGCCGCCTCTGCCATGGTGCCGCCAGAGTGACATCCATCCGCACCCGATGTCGGCACAACAGACACACCACCATCGGCGGTCCGCGTGACCTCCAATGTTTCGGACTCGACCGTCATGGTGTCGCGGTTATTGATTTGATGATCATCCTTCACACTGACGACTCCGGCGAATGCTTGATATCATGTGACTTTGCGCCTGATCGTTGAATGTCGCGCAGCAGGCGGACAATCTGATCCGGGTGGGCGCTTGCGATCAGCGCTTTGGTTTGCTGGTCGATCAGGCGCTCAGACGGTGTCATAGATCACCTCTAGGCTGACCTTGGGCTTGGAATACTTGCCGCGCATGTCCGCGTCGCTGGCAGGTTGCAGTACATAGTCGCCCCCGGTTTCAGAGGCATCAAACAGACCCAGCAGACCATCCTGATCCAGAGGCGCCGGACGCACAGGCGGGGCGGCGGCGACCTCCATCCCGAGGTCTGCGAACAGCTGACCCCATTGGGATTCCATCGTGCCAACGATCTGGTAGTTCGCAGATTTCTTGCGCAGGTCATCGTCTTGCGGGATCGCGGCGAGAACCGGGATCTTGACGGCCTCTGCAAAGGCCTGCGCCTCGCCAGATCCGTCGTCCTTGTTGATCACCAGACCCGCGACACCGACGTTGCCGCCCAGCTTGCGGAAATATTCCACGGCAGAACAGACGTTGTTGGCCACATAAAGCGACTGCAAATCGTTCGAGGCGACCAGAATGACCTTTTGCGCCATGTCGCGGGCAATCGGCAGGCCGAAGCCGCCACAGACCACGTCACCAAGGAAATCGAGCAGGACATAGTCAAAGTCCCAATCGTGAAAGCCCAGCTTTTCCAGCAGTTCAAACCCGTGGATGATCCCGCGACCGCCGCAGCCGCGACCAACCTCTGGCCCGCCCAGTTCCATCGCGAACACACCGCCGCGCTTGAAACAGACGTCGCCGATCTTGACCTCTTCGCCCGCCAGTTTCTTGCGGCTGGAGGTTTCGATGATCGTCGGGCAGGCCTTGCCGCCGAACAGCAGGCTTGTGGTATCGGATTTCGGGTCGCACCCGATCAGCAACACGCGCTTGCCCTGCTCTGCCATCATGTGGCTGAGGTTGGCGAGAGTAAAGGATTTGCCGATACCGCCCTTGCCGTAGATCGCGATGATCTGCGTCTTGGACTTGGGCTCTTCGCTGATCACATCGGCCAGATCCTCGTTGGCCTCCTCGCGCAGGCGCTTGTCGAAATCGCTGATGGTGCCGCCGTCTTTCAGGTTCGGGATATCAAGTGTCATGCGAGGCCTTTCCAGTCGAGAATCATTTTCAGGCAGTTCGGATCCGAAAATGCAGTGGCGTATGCGTCAGACGCATCGGCCGCTTGTGAAGTATGTGTGATGAGCCCGCCAAGGCTAAGCGCGCCGCTTTCGATCAGCCCGCGCGTGGCGGCCAGATCATCGCGGGTCCATTCTGCGGCAATGCGCAGACGGGCCTCTTTCATAAAGGCGGGCGGGAAGGCAAAGCTGATCGGCTTGGTATAGAACCCGGCCAGAACGATTTCGCCACCTTTGACGATCCGCCCCATCAGCTGGCCCAGAACCTCGTTGCTGCCAGAGGCATCATAGATCGAGGTGTAATCTTTGCGGGGATCGTCATCGGGGTGCAGCACGGGATAGCCCATGGCCCCGGCGTGACGGTCGGGATTGGTTTCCCAAACGGTGGGCGCAGGGGCACCCGCCGCAACGGTCAGCCGCGCCAGCAAACGCCCCAGAACACCATGTCCAACGATCAGATCAGGCACCGCTTTGCCCGGACCCGCCAGCGCATGACGCGCGGTGGCGGCCAGCGCCAGCAGCGCGCCTTCGGCCTTTAGCCCGGCGTCGATCCGGGTGACACGGTCGGCATCGCTGACCAGCAGACGCGACGCGCCGCCGAACAGCCCGAACGCGCCCTCATAACAATTCGCACCGGGGACAAAAACGCGGTCGCCGGGCTTGAACCCGGTGGCGCGACCCGCCTCGACCACTTCGCCAGCGGCCTCGTAACCGGGCACCAGAGGATAGCCCATTCCGGGGAATGGAGGCATCTCGCCCGTCCAGAACAGTTTTTCCGTGCCGGTCGAAATCCCGGAATTAGTGACCTCAACAACAAGGTCATTCTCTGTTGGGGGGGTTACCTCCAACACGTCAAGGCCGAGTGATTTTGGCCCCTTCAGAATAACGGCGGTTGTGTGCACGTTCGACTCCCTTGGTCTTTGACGGCGCGCCCCTGACGATGCGAAAGATTCGCGACCGGATGAGGTGTCTTGTTACATGTAATTCTAAACAGACAAACGGTAGTGTCAATCAAAATTGACACTTTTTACGCGGAAGGTTTTGAAGCGATGACACAAGAGGTCACAAACGGACGGTTCGCCGACAGGCTTTGCACAGCGTCAAACCCGGCCGCCTCGCAAAGCCTTGATATCTCAGCGGCAGAGCGTGCCCGCCCGGTGCGCATGGCCAGTGTATAAAGCGCGAAATACACATCCCCCGCGCGGGACGGATGCACCCCGCCCGTCATCGGTTCAGAGATTATCAACCGCCCGCCCGCAGGCAGCGCCGCAAAGCATCGCGCCAGCAAATCGGTGACCGTTTCGTCGCTGTGATCGTACAGAACACGCACCAGACTGATCGCATCGGCCCCGACCGGCAAAGCGCCCTCGCGGAACGATCCACCCACAATCCTTGCCCGCTGCATCATGCCTGCGGCCTCGAATCGCTGCCGCGCTGTGGGGGCGACCTGTGGCAGATCGAACAGCGTCAGGGTCATCTGCGGATACTTGTGCCCCACGGCCTTAAGAAACGCGCCCGACCCGCCGCCGATATCCATCAGATGCGTAATCCCGCGAAAGTTAACGGTGGACAGCGTGTCGTCAGAGACCAGGATCTGGCTTTTCGCCATCAGGTCAGAATAGGTCGCGGCCACCGCCGGATCCATGTTTCCGCCAAAGACATAGGGCCAGAATTCTGCCAGCTCGGTTTTCACCTCGCCTCGGAAAAAGGCAACAGGATCAGACAGATCGCGGTACAGAACATCATGGTGCCGGATCATTTGCCCAAGCCCCGGAACCCCGACAAGCGCGGCCCCCGTCCGGCTGAGCGTGAATTTTCCCGCACGCCGTTTCTTCAGCAGACCCAAGGCCAAAGCCGCGCGCAACAGGATGTCCATCCGATCCAGCGGAACATCGACCCGACGCGCCAGATCAGCGCTGGTCAACGGGCCTTGCATCAGAATGTCGAGAATATCCAACTGCACCAGAGCCGACAGAACCTGACTGTGGCAGAACCCGGCCAGCAAATCGAACATCGCCTCGCCCTCGCGCCGGACGATACGCCGGGTCAAAGGGAACCGCGCGGCCCATTTCTGGAACCCGCGCGAAGAGATCAGTCTGGGCAACCACGGCCCGTTGGAAACAGAGGCAACACGATCAGGGGCAAGCGAATCAGTCATCTACTTGCCAGTGATCCGGTCATGATGAGAGTTGGCCTTGGAAGAGGGGATCAGCGCCTTGGCCTGCGCAGTGACCATACGGGCCAGATTCGCCTCGCCTTCGCATTTCGGGATAGAGGCAATCGCGCCGCCCAGAATGTTGCGCATCCGGTCAATCGCGCCCTCGACGCCCAGTTCCGTCACCGCATTGGGGCGTCCGTGCAGATCATCCTGACCCACAGGTTTGCCCAATGTCTTTTCATCGTACAAAGCATCGCGCAGATCATCGGCCACCTGAAACGCCTCGCCAATCCGTGCGCCCAGTTCTTCCCATGGCTCGCCGTCCTGACCGCCCGAAATCGCGCCCATCTGGGTCGCCGCAATGAACAAAGCGCCAGTTTTGGCGGTGTGGTAGGCGGACAGATCAACCTCTGTCTCGCTCTCCCATCCCTGCCCGGCACAAATGCCGTTCGGCATCCCCGACCGCTTTGCCAGCACCGTCATCAACTGGATCGCGCGCATCGGATCGGTATGGGCCGCCTTTGCAATGACATCGAACGCCATGATGATCAGGCTGTCCCCGACCAGCACGGCCAGAGCCTCGCCATAGGCGCGATGCACCGACGGTTTACCGCGTCGCGTGTCCGCGTCGTCAAAGCAGGGCAGATCGTCATGCACCAGCGAGGCGCAATGCATCAGTTCCAACGCCGTCGCGGCGGCATCTGCAAGTTCGGGGTTCCGGTCGCCACAGGCCACGGCCACGCTCATCAGGATCGTCGGGCGAATACGCGCGCCACCGGGGGTCACCGCGTAATGCAGGGCCTCGGCAAGCTTTGCCGGGCTCGGCTGGGTCTGCCCGCTGCGGATCGCCTTGAGAAGGGCGGTATCGATGCGTTTATCAAAAGACATGGGGCGGTTCCTCGGGATAGCGTGGCGGGATAGCGTGGCGTGCATTGGGCGCACTGGCGGATGATCGTCGGTTGATTCGTGATGTAATCTATTGCTGACACAGCATGTGTAAACTAAACTGGACATAACCAGTCTTCTTGTCAATCACCTCCGGAGTGGAAATATCCCCGAAACACCTCGACATATCGCCATTGTCGGCGCGGGAATCGGTGGTCTGGCCGCCGCCCTGCGGCTGGCCCATGCCGGTGCGCGGGTCACGGTGCTAGAGCGTTTTGCGACGCCGGGTGGCAAGATGCGGACAATGGACACTGTCGCGGGCCCGGTGGATGCCGGCCCGACCGTGCTGACGATGAAGCCGGTGTTCGAACGTCTCTTTGCGGATGTCGGAACCACGCTGGACCAGCATGTAATCTTTGAACAAGAACCCGTATTGGCCCGCCATTTTTGGCCCGATGGCACCTCTTTGGATCTGATGTCCGACCACGCGGCCAGCATGGAACAGATCGGCCACGTCTTTGGCGCGCGCTCTGCCACCGAGTTCGACACGTTCTGTCAGCGCGCCGCGCGCCTGTTCGAGGCGTTCGAGGGGCCGATGATGCAATCTGCCGCCCCGACGCTGGGCGGGCTGACAGGCGTCGTTCTGCGCGATCCGTCTTTGATCCGCGCGATGACTCCGCATAAAAATCTGGCACAAATGCTGCGCGGGCAGTTTACAGAGCCGAAACTGCCCCAGCTTTTTGCGCGCTACGCCACCTATGTGGGCGGTCTGCCGGGGCAATCCCCCGCCCTGCTCAGCCTCATATGGGAGGCAGAGCGGCGCGGCGTGTGGCATGTCAAAGGCGGGATGCACCAGCTGGCCCGCGCGATTGCCGATCTGGCGGCACAGCGCGGGGCGGTGTTTCACTATGACACCCCCGTCAATCGCATCGAAATGCAGGACGGGCGCGCCTTTGCCGTGGAAACCGACGCCGGGCGCATGCCGGTGGATGCAGTGTTGTTCAACGGCGATCCGCGCGCGCTGGAAACCGGGCTTTTGGGCAGTGCCGTGCAAGGCGCGGTGCCCAAGACCGCCACCCAGCCGCGCAGCCTGTCGGCCAATGTCTATGCCTTTGCCGCCACGCCCACCGAGGGCTTTCCGCTGGCGGCGCATAACGTATTTTTCGCCAATGACCCGATCCGCGAATATCTGCCCCTTGGCAAGGGACAGCCACAGAATGACCCGACGCTGTATATCTGCGCCCAGGACAGATTTGCAGGCAGTCTGCCCGAAGGACCGGAACGGTTCGAGATCATCCTCAACGCCCCGCCAACCCAACAGACGACCCAGACCCCACAGGAGACCGGCCTATGTCAGACATTGATTTTCAACCGGCTGGCCCAGTTCGGCCTGCGATTCAGTCCCGCGCCGGACGTCACCCATCTGACAACGCCGGTGCAGTTCAACGCGCTGTTTCCGGCCTCGATGGGGTCCCTTTACGGGCGGTCCCCTCGGGGGATGATGGCCGCGTTTCAGCGCCCGACGGTGCGCAGCAGGATCAAGGGCCTTTATCTGGTGGGGGGCGGGGTGCATCCGGGCGCGGGGGTGCCGATGGCCACGCTTTGCGCCGCGCATGTGGCCGGGGCGATGATCTTGGACCTATGTTTAACCTCGACGTCCCCGCCACAGGATACGCATGGTGGTATGTCGACGGCGTAAGCGACTGCGGCACAAAGGCAGTGTCGGTGATCGGGTTCATCGGGTCGGTGTTTTCGCCGTGGTATCACTGGTCAGGCCGGGGAAATCCGGCGAACAACTGCTGCATCAACGTGGCGACCTATGGCAAGGGCGGGCGGTTCACCATGACCGACCGGGGGGTCAGCGCTCTGCGTGCCACGCCCAATGCCTTGCAGGTCGGCCCGTCGGTGATGCGCTGGACCGGCAATCAGTTGGTCATCGAGATTGACGAGGTGTCCTCGCTGCCGCTGGTGTCGCGCGTGCGCGGCACGATAACCCTTACACCCAACGCCGTCACCAATGTCGAGCTGCCCCTGACCGCCGATGGCGCGCATGTCTGGCGGCCCTTTGCGCCCAGTTCGCGGATCAAGGTGGATCTGGAGGCCACGGGCTGGCAATTCGACGGGCACGGCTATTTTGACGCCAACTTCGGCACGCGGCCTCTGGAACAGGATTTCAGCTATTGGACATGGGGGCGCTACCCGACGCAGGCCGGGGCGACCTGTTTTTATGACGCGAACCGGCGCGATGGCACCGCGTTGGACGCCGCGATTGCCTTTGACCACGAGGGCCGCGCGCAACTGGTTGACGCCCCCGCCCGCACGCCCTTCAAGCGCACGCTATGGGCCCTGCGCCGCGAAACCCGCGCCGATCCCGGCACCATGCCACGGCAGGTCAAGGCCATGCTGGACGCACCGTTCTATTCGCGTTCCGTTGTGGAAACGACCGTCAACGGCGAGACGGTGCAGGGCGTACACGAGGCGCTGGATCTGGATCGCTACAAACAGCCCCTGCTGAAACCGATGCTGGCCGTGCGCGTGCCCAGACGGGCGAAATGGACCTTTTGAGGTCTAGATCTCTTCCATGCGCACGGGCGGGACGTCAGGATTAAGACGCCAGATGCCGATGTTCAGAGCGGCGGCGACCGTGACCCAGACCAGATAGGGCACAAAGGCCATGCCTGCCCAAAAATCCAGCGCGAAGTTACTGACAGTCGCACCCAGAACGGCCAGCCAGAGCGGTGCCATGGCATAGAGCGATTCCTTGATCCGCCTCAGTCCAAAGAACAGCGGCGACCACAGGGTCGAAAACGCCGCCTGACAGGCCCAAAAGGCCATCGCATAGGCATTGTCGTCCAGCACAGCCACGCGGGCCCCTGCAAAAGAGATCAAAAGGTAAATACTGGTCCACGCCACGGGAAACACCCAATTTGGCGGGGTAAACCACGGTTTGTTCAGCTTTTGATACCAAGCGCCGGGCGTAAACACGGCACCGGTGGCAGCAGCCCCGACGCAGGCCACAAGAAAAATAGCGAAAAGTGAATAAACCATGCGCCGCTATACACGCAACAGCTACTCTGCGGCAATCCCACTCATCGAAACTTCACCAGATTCCCGCGCGCGCAACTCTGACATAATGCGCATCAGTTCATTGAGGCGAGTCTGCGTCACCGCCAAGTGATGGGCCGCCGCGTCAACAAGATAGGCCACCTCGGGCAACGGTTTGGCGTATAGGACCGGGGATCGCGGCAGGGCCAGCGTCGCCGTGGCACGCAGGCCGGACTTGGCGATCAGCGCCAACTTTTGACTGTGCGTGGTGCGGGCGCGGTGGGTGATGCTGTCATGGGCATTGCGCCGCACGGCCCGACCGATCCCGGCATAGATATAGCGCGCGGCAAAGATGCCAGAGCGCGCGCTTTTGGGCAGGGCACCGACCCCAGCCTCGGACCGGATATATAGCCGCGTGGCCTCTGCCAGCAGGCGGCGCACCATACGCCGGATCTCTGGCGTGGCTTGCGGGTTAGACAGGAAATCATCGACCGACACGCCCGCCTCTGCCAGCCAGTCCAGCGGCAGATAGATACGACCCGCGCGGGCGTCCTCGCCCACATCGCGCGCGATATTCGTCAACTGCATCGCCACGCCCAGATCACAGGCGCGTGCTAGCGCATGAGGATCACGCACGCGCATCAACACGCACATCATCGCGCCAACCGCACTGGCCACGCGGGCGGAATAATCGCGCACGCCGGACAGGGTATCATAGCGCGTTTCGATAGCGTCCCACGCCAGCCCCTCTAACAAGGCCTCGGGCAGCGCGCGCGGCATATCGAATTCCTCGACAATCGCGGCAAAGGCACGGTCTTCGGGCGCATTCCGGGGGCGTCCGGCATAGGCAAGGTCAAGGCGTTCCTGCAGGTCGATCACCGCGCGACCCTTGGCGTTGCCCTCGTCCACCTCGTCATCGGCCAGACGGCAAAAGGCGTATAACGCCAGCGCCGGGTCACGCACCGCAGCGGGCAGCAGCTTTGACGCGGCATGAAACGACAGCGACCCGGTGCGGATCATATTGCGGCAATGGTCAAGGTCGTCGGGGCGAATCATGCTGGATCTGTTCATTCTGCGGCCAACCTTGTTTCCACGCTTTGCGCGGGCATATCGGGAACCAGTTTCGCCAGCACCTCGGCAGAGGACACCACGCCGGGCATACCTGCGCCAGGATGGGTGCCCGCGCCAACCAGATAGAGACCGCGCGCCTCTTCGCTGACGTTATGGGGGCGGAAATACGCGCTTTGCAGGATGCGCGGTTCCAGCGAGAACCCAGAGCCATGCGGCGACAGATAGCGGTCGCGAAAGGTTTCGGGGGTAAAGACCAGTTCGGTTGTGATCTTGTCACGAAAGCCGGGCATGATCCCGTCCAGCACCTTAGCGACTTTCTCGCGGTACTTCGGTTCTTCGTCCGTCCAGTTCACCGCATCTTTCCAACCCAGATGCGGCACAGGGGACAGCACATAGAATGTGTCATCGCCTTCGGGTGCGGCGGTCGGATCGGTGACAGAGGGGCGGTGGATATAGAGGCTCATATCATCGCACAGCTTGCCGCGCATAAAGATGTCGTTCAGCAACCCGGCAAAGCGTGGCCCGTTCTGGATCGTGTGGTGCCCCAGATCCGGCCATTCGCCGCGGGTGCCCTTGGTGCCGAAATACCAGACATACAGGCCCATCGACCACCGCTTGCGCTTGAGCTTTGGCACGGTCCAGCGGCGTTTGGTGTGGTTGCGCAGCAGGCGGTCATAGGTGTGGCCCGCATCCGCATTGCTGACGATCAGGGGCGCGTCCAGCGTCTCGCCATTTGTCAGGCGCACGGATTTGGCGGCACCGTTTTCAATGACGATCTCGTCCGCCTCGACGCCGTGACGAATAACACCATCCTGCGCGCGCACCACATTGGCCATGGCATCGGCAATCGCCTGCACCCCGCCCATGGCGTAATGCACACCGAATTCTTTTTCCAGATGCGCCACAAGCGCATACAGAGAGGTCACATGGGTCGGATCACCACCAATGAACAGCGGATGAAACGACAACGCCATGCGCAGTTTTTCGTCCTTTACCCGTGTGGCGGTATGGGCGTAAATCGAGCGATCCGCACGCAGCCACGCAAAGGTGGGCAGGACCTTGATCGTCTCCCACAGCTTGTGCATCGGCTTGGCCACCATGCCCTCGAATCCAACCACATAGCGGGCGTGACTGTCGCGCAGAAAGCGTTTGTAGCCTTTCACATCGCGCGGGCTGATCTTGGCGACCTCTTTGAACATCCGTTCGTCATCGCCACAGGCGTTGAAGGTGGTGCCATCGGGCCAGCGGATTTCATAGAACGGATCCAGCGGGCGCAGATCGACGTCCTTGCGAAAGTCGCGGCCACAGTCGGCCCACAGCTGTTCCAGCAAATGGGGCACCGTGACAATCGTTGGACCCAGATCGAAACGATGGCCACCTTGGGTGATCGACGAGCCGCGCCCGCCGGTGCGATCCAGCCGGTCCAGCACGGTGACGGCATATCCAG
>ERZ887830.804-NODE-804-length-19066-cov-5.483615_pt1 | contig 19066 bp, 19 predicted proteins | sample MGYA00521101_ERZ887830 | MGnify/ENA primary metagenome ERZ887830 (study PRJEB32303, sample SAMEA104408592) | aquatic metagenome | biome: Marine water; feature: Pelagic; material: water | place: Baltic Sea | collected 2014-06-05T16:38:00 | depth 1,762 m ... | reverse complement strand
ATGTGTTCACATGGGTCAATTCTCAGTGACAATTTATGGGGCTACCGGGTCAGTTCTCAGTGACATTCAACATCAACGCCATCGCGGGCCGCTTTGGCACACCTGCGGGCCACTCTGGTGGCCGAGAGTGGGCGGATGACACCCGCTTTCGCCCGTCCGTCCCTCGCCAAACCCCGGCTCACGGTCGATGCCCTGTCCCGGGTCTACCTCAACCGCCGCTCCGACGAGTTGCGCCACGGCGGCTTCAAGAGCGTCCGTTATTCGGTCGGGCTGTTCGCGTCCAAGTTCGGGGATCGGCCGGTCACGTCTCTGTCGCGGGAGGACGGTCGGTTGTTTCTGTCGCTGATCTCGAAGCTGTCGCCGCTGATCGGGAAGTCAGACGACACGCGGCGCTTGGGGCTGGACCGACTGGTGACGTGGTCAGAAAGAAGTGCGCGGCGGATCGAGGTGCGGACCCAGAAGCGGATCTGGTCGCAGGTCAATCACTTCGTCGACTGGTCGGTCTACGAGGGTCATCTGGAGCAAAACCCCTTCAAGACCGTCCGCTTCGAGCAGAAGGTCCGCCCGTCGCCTTACGCGGTGCCGACCGACGAGGAGGTTCTCAAGCTGCTGGCGGCGCAGGATCCGCTGCTGCATCGGTTGCTTCTGGTCTGTCTTCTGACCGGCATGCGCTCCGGGTAGGCGGCGGGGTTGGTGCGCGACGATCTGGTGTCCAAGGGCAACCTCGGGACCTTTGTACACGTCCGACCGAACGCCCTGCGGGAGTTGAAGACCGACGCGTCGGAACGGCTGGTGCCGCTGCATTCGGTGCTGGAGGCGATCCTGCCGTCTCTGCCGTCGTCCGGGCCGCTTTTCCCCGATCTCTCGGTCAATCAGGTCACCAAGCGGTTCGCCGTCTTGCGCGAACGCCTGAAGATCGCGCGTCCGGGGTTGGTGTTCCACTCGACCCGCAAGTGGTTCATCACCCGGTGCGAGCGGACCGGCGTGCCGGAGCACTTCACCGCCTCGCTGGTCGGGCACAAGTCGGCGCGATCCGAGAACGGGATCACCTACGGCATCTATTCCGCCGGGATATCCGACGAGCAGAAGCGGGGCATCGTGGACCAGATCCGTCTGCCGGAGGCCATCAGGTGACGCCGCCGGACATCGAGGCCTTCGAGGAACGGGCCGCCATCGCCGAGTACAACGGCGGTTTGTCGAGGGCGGCGGCGGAAGACCTCGCGGCGCGGGCGCAGGGCTTCGAGGACGCGCGGGAGTACTGGAAATGGTTGGCCGATTACGTCGTCGAGCGTAGGCTTCCGGAAAAATGAAACTGACCTCGGCGGCATCAGGTCGCCAGGGTTCGAAACGCATTTGAAAGAGGAAGAAAGTGAGTGGGTAAGAACTTTATCCCGAATATCCTATTTCCACCAAAACCGCGCGCCTTGCCTCAGGCACTTAAAAGCATGTCGAAGTCGATCACCTCGTCCTCAATCCCCAGCCGTGTCCTTATTTCGTCGGACAGTAGACGGCGCGAAGAGATACGAGGGCGATCCATTTCTGGAATGATGCGCTCGGCCCCGTAGAGATCAAGATATTCCTGGTAGTTGTCGAACGCCATCCGGCCGGAAATCTCAATGTACGTCTCAGAAGGCGCAGCATTTGCATGGACGACGACATGCGCCTCGGTCTCGATGTGGTAATAGGTCACGCGCTCCGGCAATTCGGACATCGGCACCCAATCAATCGAGCCGCCATTCACCAAAGCTGAGGCGTTGATGACCAGCCCGTCCACGATCATGCCGTGGTCTGCGGTCACCGTCAGGTCGCTGTGCGGTACTCCGTCGCCAAGGGCATCGGCGCGGATGCGGACTGGCTCCTGTCGCGGGCTGGCGCGCCGCGTCTCGACCGTCTGACGGCCCATCCACAGTACCGAAACCGCGCGGCCATCTGCGGTCAGGACCATATCGCCGATGGTCAGATCCTCGACCACCGTCTCGCCCTTGGGCGTCGCAATCAGGGTGCCGGGGCCAAAGCACTGCAACTCGTAGGCCCCTGCATCGGCAAAATTCGTCCCGTCATTGCCGACACCGGCGACGTCGAAACGCGCCTCGCCCCGCGCGTCGGGCAGGGCCGAGACCCCGATATCCAGCGCCGGGTTGCTTGGGTCATCCTTCAGCGCGACCGTCTGCACCGGCCCGCCATTGTCCGCCAGCAGCCCGCCGCCGGTTGTGGCATCCAGCGCGGCAAAGACATCCGCCGCCGTGCCGGACGTGATGGAGTTGACGATAGAGGTCGGCACCGGCCCGATTATGGTCAACGCGGTGCCGGAACTGTTCAGGAAAATCGAGTTGGTCACAGTCAGGGACTGCCCGCCGAATTCGTATGTATCCCCGGTGATCGTCGAGTTGGTAATGACCGAGTGTCCCTCGTCGTAGACGGCAGACCCATCACGCCCCTGATTGCCGGTCATCGTGGTGTTGATCAACGTCATGTTCGCGTCATCGGCGTTATAAATACCACCCCCTTGGCCGGGGGTGAACTGCAGAGATATTCCGCCGTTACCGCTGATCGTTGAATTCGTCAGCGACAAATCACCATGGTTCTTGATGCCGCTGCCGTTTCCGTCAAACCCCTCGTTCGCTGAAATTGTAGCGCCTGTGACGATCATGGTGCCATTGACGTCATTGAAGGCGCCGCCGCCGCCCCTGAGATTGAGTTCCGGGTGATCGTCGGTAAAAAACTGCTGGTTTCCTGAAATCGTGGTGTTCGTGATGGTCAGCATTCCATCGTTGTAAATGCCGCCGGCCCTGTCATTGGCGGTGTTGGTCGCGACAGTCGAGTCGTTCAAAAAGGCGGTGCCAACATTTGCCAAGCCCCCACCACCGGTATTCGTTTCATTGTCCGAGAGCGCGCTGTCGGTGATTGTTGCGGTCCCGGCATTGTAGATCGCGCCGCCTTCGTCCGCTGCATTGCCGGTCAAGGCAGAATGATCCACGCTCAGGACGCCGCCCGCCGCCACGTGGACGGCTCCTCCGTTGGCCAGACCTGCCTGGCCTCCCGTTATGTTCAGGGAATCGATATTCAACGTGCCGCTGCCAGTGACCGAAAACACCCGCGACGCGTCATTGCCGTCGACGGTCACGTCGGACCCGTTGTCGGGGCTGGTGACATTTCCGTCGATGGTGATGTCCGTGCCTATCGTGATCTCACCCTGCGCTAGTACCACCGTGCCGGTTACCGAAAACACGATTGTATCGCCAGCGGTCGCCTGCGCCACGGCCTCGCGCAGGGTCAGGTCACCGTCTGCGTTGGTGACATCGTGCAAGACATTTACGGTATGGGTTGTTGGCATATGGTGTGTCCTTTGGTTGAGGCCATTCTAAAGGATAGCCCAGACCGCATCGCAGGTGCCGCGCCCCCTTGCCAGCATTCCCCTGTATCAGCCTATGATTAACCCGATACTCCCCAAGTGGGATGACGTTTGACACCAAGATCGCCTGATTTCGCTTACGGATCAAACGTTTTGGGTTCAGGTTAGCGCTTGCATGGGGTGGAACGCTCGAATGCGGGCACCGATCTTGGTAACTTTGAGTTGTAGACTGTTAAGCGACCAGTGGGCCATTTCCTCCGGCAGTTCGATACAGCGCAGGAAGGTGGCCAGATTGTAGGCCAGCGCGTGCAGTTGCAGCCGCACGGCGTTTGCTGCGATCTTCATGCAGGACAGCCGTGTCCCCTTCAGCGCGTATTTGACCTTGATTTGCTGCTCGGCGGTGCCCTGGCCCTTTTAGAAGGCCATCACCCGTTCGTTGGGGTGGCTGCCGGAATGTGACGCGGCGGAGTGAACGGGGCGGCGGTCCGGGATCGTCGCTCCGGCCGCCCCTGAACTCTGTTTTTGCCCCGAAGACCGCCCCGAACTGGCGAAAAAGCCGGGGTTTTCAATGGTTTTCTTGCGGATCGAAGGTCTCCTACCACCCCAGCCAGACACTTCCTTTGACAATTCCGATACCACCTTGGCTCGAGATAGTGTTTACTTTTCCGTGGGTTACGCTGTGAGGCTTGCTTTGCAGACCGGAACACTGCTCTGAACTGGGCGTAGTTTTGCCATCAGTCTGAGGTGGCCCTTTCCACGATACGAGGTTGGAGGGGGTCTTAAAGAGTCGCAATCAATGCGCGTTGCTCGGCCCAGCTCGATGGGATGAAGTGGCGCAAGCACCAGTCGGATGTAAATCCGAGCGGTTGATTTCCATCCGTGACGTCCCGGATGATGTCAGGCGCGAGGAATGCGAGGTCAATCATCTGTTGGATCCGGCGCTTCGACGTCTGATCTTCGGCTGCGATTTGAGAAAAAGTTTTGCCTGATTTGATCTGCTCGAACCAGTGATGCACTTTGGCAATGTTGCTGATCAATGTCTCATCACGTGCTCTTTGGTTATCTGCAGATATCAGATTTGTTTCCACACCGCGTTTACGGATTTGAAACGGAGATTTGATGCTCATGGCACTCTGCGTCAGCGTCTCTGGATCGCTATCCATGATTATTGCAATTTGCTTGGGATCAATGCAAACACCTATCCCGCCTGCTTTCAGATCGATGCGTTCAACGATTTCAAGCCACGATCGTGTATCTTTGTTGACACCGATCACCTGAACGTTGCCTCTCGCATCTGCGATCTCTGCGGCTGTTGCATTCGGCGCGAACTGTTCCCTCGTCTTGATAAAGGTCGTAGAGCTGGCGGACGATCTCTGCTTCAGCCGCGTTGATCTTTCAATGTCCGACCATCGGCATCATATCCCAGAGGCGCCAACCCACCCATCCAGAGGCCTCGGCGCTTTGAGGTAGTGATCTTGTCGCGGACGCGCGCGGCCGTCACTTCTCGCTCAAACGGGGCAAAGGACAAAAGCATGTTCAGGGTCAAGCGACCGATGCGGGTCGCCGTGTTGAACGATTGGGTGGATATGGTGAGGCCGAGTATCACGGACCTCGGGTGCCCAAGGAGAGCGACCGCCGCAATCACACCATGTCATTCGCTGCGGGTGCAACGAGAGGTGGTTCGGTTTGTTTGAACAGGTTTCCGGCGTTTTCTATGTGGATATCCGCCTTGGTAACGCCGCTACCGCTTCGGGCATAGGCCTGGTTAAAGTAGGCCTGATCAGGGGTTCTGCCGTCAAGCGTTGAATGCGGGCGATGCGTGTTGTAGAAGGTGCAGACACCAATGGCCATCGTGATAAATGCCAACCAAGTGAAACGCATCTTTGCCAGCCATGTTCAGACCTGTGTTATCCGACCCGCCACAGCGTCGATTTGCAAGACTTCACCGTTTTGAACCGCCGTCCAGAACCCATCTTCGGGTGCGACAAGGATTGGCACCTCTGCCAAAAACGCCCCCTGTGTCACCGACGGGTCTGGCATGTCCCGCAGCACCAGCGCGGCGGGATGTGTGCCATGCACCTTGAGTTGATAGAGAAAGCGCCACGCCCCGGCCGAGCCGCGGGTCTCTGGCAAGACCAGCACCCGGCCCGAGACCGTTTGACCACATAAATCACTGGACTGCCCGACGACGCGGCCGGACCGGATGTCGAGATCTCCAAGAAAGGACAGCGCTGTGCCCGACACCAAGGCTTTACCTTGCGCGATGCCCTTTACCACGCTGCGGGCGGTCCAGACAGACTTAGTCATTGTAGCGCCGCCTTGGCATAAATCGGCCAGAGATCGCGGATTCGACCGCCAATTCGCTAGAGGTGAACAGCGTTGGACACTGGATCATGTCGCGTGCGTAATGCGCCTGCTTGGCTGAATCCACAAGGATGGTGCGGATCTTGGGCGGCGTCACGCCCAGTGCCGGATCTGGCGACACGGTGCAGGCGAAATGACACGAGATCGGGCAGGTGTCGGACACGACCTTGGCACCAGCGGCAAGCAAGGGCGCCAGCAACCCTGCATCGCGCGCCATCTGGCGGACCACACGGTTGGTGGTGATCCAGACCTCAACCCCGTCTGCAATCTTACGCCCGCTCAAAAGCGCGGCGTAATGCTTCATCTCTTCAAACGAGGCATGCGGGCACCCTAGGTGCACAAGGTCGAACCCGGTCTCGTCGCCGTTGCTGAACCCGTCAAAGATCCCCTGAACGGCCTCCTCTTCAATCACCACTTCTGGCAGTCCGGACACGTCCATATCGGCACCAAACGGCGGCGTGACCCCCGGAAGGATGAACATCGCCACCCCGCCCGAGGTCGCCATGCCGACGCCCAACGCATCCAGATCATCCAGACCGGGACGCGACGCCAGCCCGGTGATCAGCGGCACTCCGTTTCCCACAGCGCTGCCAATGGCATAGCCAAGCGCCGTAAAATCGGCGGTGCCACGCGGGCGGGCCGTCACACGGACCCTGTGGGTCGGTTGGCGGCTTGCATCCAGATGCATACCAAAGCGCGGATAGCGCCCTGTCATTCCAGCATAGACCGCAAAGAACCCGTCCCGGTTCGAGCGCGCCCCAAGGACGGAATTCGCGAACACCGTCACGCCGCTTTCGATCGAGGCGATGTGCATGTTCCATGTGGGCCAATGCCCCGCCCAATAGGGCGTGCAGGTAAAAGAAGTGGCGCTGCCCATCGCGCGATGGGCGGCCTCGGCGCGTTTCTGCAACCGCCCCAGACTGTCGGGGGCCCCTGTGCTTTGCCAGTCGCCCATGTCAGCGTTGGCGATGTTGGTCGAGACGGGCACGACCATTTTAGCCCCGTGCCCCGCGATGGTCTCGATCAACTCGACATCGCCTTTGTATAGCGCCATGCCCGCGTGAACATGGGCATAGCCGATCTCGACCATGTCGGGCGCGTCATAGGCCTCGCCCAGTTGGACCAGCGCCTCCATCGCCTGACGCGCGCCATCTCCGTGATCGCCGCCCAGGCAGGCCTTGTCATAGTCAGACAGATGCATCGTTCAACTCCCGATCCGCAAGGTGGCGGCCTCGCGGCGCAGTGCGGCCAGAATGCTGAGCGCGACCACCATGCTGGTGCGGTTGTTCTGCGGCGAGGGATAGTTCTGCGATATCATCTCTAGCGAGACAGAGCTGGCATCGACGCATAACTTGTGGCGTGCCCCCGGAAGCCCGCCGTCGGCAAAGATGCGCACCTGCGTCCGGTCCAGCCCGATCCCGGCCAGTGCGAGCGTGACAGCCACATTGAAATGGCGCGGAAAATGCCCAGCCGCTTCGCGCGCGCTGCCCTCGAAGACTTTGACGGGTTCGGTCTCTGCGGTTTGCAGGTCGATCCCGTGTTCGGCGATGTAGGGCTCTTTGGCGAAAGAGGATGGCTTGATATGCGACGTCAGCACGACAGAGCGGATCTCGTCCTCTGACGCGGCGCGGATGATGTCGAGCCCCGGCAGCGTTCCACCCGCAATTTGCAGAATGGCGCGGCTGTCCTTTGCGATATCGATCAGGTCCAGATTGACCGCAAGCGCCCCTACGCTGACCGCGACCACGTGACCGCCCGCAATCAGCGTGGGGGCCACAACATCGCGAAAGCCGTCATAGGTGGCACATTCCACGAGGATCGCGTCAAAGGACGGCGCCTCATTCGCCGCGATGATCGGAACATCAAGGCCGAACCCGGCAGCGGCGCGCGCCGCCTTGTTGTGATCGCGCGCGGCGATGGCCACGATCTCGATCTCGCCCTCGATCTCGCCCTCGATCTCGCCCTCGCCGTCCGCAGAGTCCTGTGCCATCAGCTTTTGGGCAATCTGCTGGCCCACATTGCCGAACCCACCAAGTACGATCCGCGTCGGCCCGGCCTCCTTGCGATTTCCCATCATGAACATCCTGATTGCTTAATGTATTTTGTCATGTATACATTGCTTTATGCAAGAAGAAATGCATGTTAAGGACCCTCTCATGAGCGACAGAGCCCCGATTACCCAAGCCCTCGCAGCCTTTATTGCAGCGTATGGCCCGGACCGCCTTCCAGAGCCTGTGATGTCCTATATGCGCACTTTGGTGCAGGACGGGATCGGCGTGCTCTACGCCGCGACCCACGCCAGCGTGACTGCGCAGACGGGGATCTGCGATTTCGTTGAAGAGATCGCCGGCCCGGGCAAGGCGACGCTGATCGGACGGGGTCGCACGGTCGATCCGGTCAGCGCGGCGCTTGCCAACGGAACGTTGGGATATGCGGCGGATTATGAACCGCACCACCCCGAAGCGATCCTGCACCCCATAGCAGTGATGATCCCCACCGCACTGGCGCTGTGCGAAACCCAAGGGCGCAGCGGCGGCGATGCGCTGGCCGCCATCGCTCTGGGCTGTGAGATCACCTATCGCATATCCATGGCGATGAACCCGCGCGCGCTTTATGCTCGGGGGTTCCATCCGTCTGCCATCGCCGGCAGTTTTGGCGCGACGGCGGCCTCGGCCTATCTGCTGGGTCTTGATACCGAACAGACGGTGCGCGCGCTGGGTCTGGCCGGGCTTCAGACCTCGGGCTTGCTGGCCTGGCAAGACGACCCGCGCGAGGATGCGCGCCCCTTTCAGATGGGTCTGGCCGCGCGCAATGGCGTAATGGCCGCGATGCTGGCCAAGCGCGGCTTTGGCGGGCCGGACCGGATCTTTGATGGCGGGCATGTGGTTCTGGATGCCTATACCGCCGTGGCAGATCCGGCCCCGCTGACCGATCAGCTTGGCACGGTCTGGGACGGCGTGATGGAACTTGCGATCAAACCCTATGCTTCTGTGTCCTTCCTGCATCCGGCGCTTGATGCGCTGGTGGGGCTGCTGGACGAACACGCGCTGACGTCACAGCAGATCGACAAGATCGCCCTGCGCTTTGCCGAGGCCGGGGCGCATTGCGTCGATGACAACCCTCTCAAGGGACACTCGGCGCAATACATCCTGCCAGTGCGCGCCGCGATGGGGCGGCTGTCCTATCTCGATCTGTTCATCGACCGACGCGAGACAGAGCCCGAGGTCGCGCGGCTTGCAGCAAGCGCCGAGGTGATCCGCGACACCGGGGCCTTCAATGACGCGTTTCCGGAGTTCTACATGGGCGAGGTGATCCTGACCCTGACCGACGGGCGCAGATTGTCGGCCACATCCAAGGTCGCCAGAGGCTATCCCGAACAGCCCCTGTCACAGGACGAGTTGGACCGTAAATTCGCCGAAGTTACCGGCACCGTCTGTTCGCGCGACCGGCAAAACGCCTTGTACAAAGCGGCGCGTGATCTGCACGTGGCGCCCGATGTTCTGGCCCTGACCCGCCTTTTGGCGCTTGCGCCGGACGCCTGAGGTGACGCAAAAGAACGGCAAAACTTACAAGTAAATATGTAATCTGAAAGACGGGGGTCGAGACCATGTCGAAAGCGAAGAGAGAGCAAAAGGAAGGCGCCCCCATGTCGTCCTCGCAGCGCGCCTATGCGATGCTGCGCGAACAGCTTCTTCGCTCAAAATTCATGCCCAACCAGAAGATCAACGAGGTCGTGCTGGCCAATGACATGGAGATCAGCCGCACACCGCTGCGCGAGGCGCTGAACCGGCTGGTCGCCGAAGGCCTTCTGGTGGATCGGGGCCGTGGTTTTTCTGTGCCGGGGCTGGAGCCGGATATGGTCTTTGACCTGTTCGAAGCGCGGCTTGAAATCGAATGCGCAACCGTTCGGCTGGCCTGCGAGCGCGCATCCGATGAAGACCTGCAAGCGTTGTCGGAGTTCCTCGAGGAAAGCATGGCCGAATCGCCCGATGCGTCGGTCGACAGGCTGATCGAATTGGACATCCGATTTCACGACACGATTGCCGAATTGTCAGGCAACACGGTGCTGCGTCAGACCCTGTCCAATCTCAACGACCGCATTTTCCTGATCCGATGGATCGCGATGGACGGGCGGCGGGAACGCACCCAGTTGCAGCACCGCCAAATCCTTGATTGCCTTTGTGCCCGCGATGTGCCGTCCGCCATGGCGGCCATGCGCGAACATATCCTGTTTCGCAACGAAGACATTCTGTCTGCGATCAAGGCCGCCTACGGCCACGTCTACACGCTATCAGCCGGTTGATAGCGGCTCTGGAAACCTGGCCGCGCTCTGCGTGCGTGTGTGTGTCTACGTCCGACCCCCAAGCGCATCGCTGAGCGCGCTTAAAAGGAGTGCCCTACATGGACCGCCATATCATCATCGGATCGGGTTCCGGCATCGGTGCGGCGTTGGCGCGCAAGATGGCGAAACCCGGAACGGCATTGCTGCTGCATACGGGCCAGAATAGCGCGCGTCTGGACCGCGTGGCCCAGTCTTGCCGGGACGCCGGGGCCACGACCGACACCTGCCTTGGCCTGACCGAAGAGGGCGCGCTGTTTGACAGCGTCGGCGCGTGGCTTGACGCTTTGCCCGCTGGCGGGCTGACCGGTTTCACCTTTGCCGCAGGCTACGCCAAACTGGGCACGCTCGACAACACCGATCCACAGGATCTTCGCAAGGCGCTGGACGCGATGCCCATGGCCTTTCTTCGCCTTGCGTCGATGGCCTCGGCCAAGCTTGCCGACACGCGCGGGCGTATCCTGTGCATCAGTGCGTTCGGCGCGCACCGTGCAAAGACCCACAGCTACGCCCCCACCGCCCCCGCCAAAGCCGCGCTGGAGGCGCAGGTGCGAGTCTACGCCGTCAACCTTGCCTCGCGTGGGATCACGGTCAACGCGCTGGTACCTGGCTTTATTTCTAAGGAGGCGGGCACGCCATCGTCGCTGACGCCCGAGCAATGGAAAGAGGTCTCGGCCACCATCCCCATGGCCCGGATCGGGCGCGCCGAAGAGGTCGCCGCTGCGGGTGCGTTTCTGCTGTCCGAAGAGGCGGGCTATGTCACCGGGCAAAGCCTGCATGTGAACGGTGGGCTGACGCTATGACCCCTCCTGCGAGGGATTGCTGAATGCACACGCTTCTGTATACATATAAAAACACATAATCACCGACCCGGCTTTTCTAGATCGCCCGGAATTGCCGAAAGGAGAACGACCCTTGGACAATACACTCAATGGCGCAGAAGCAATGGTGCGCATGCTCGAAGCGCATGATGTGCGGCATATCTTTGGCCTGTGCGGCGATACAACGTTGCCCTTTTACGACGCGATGCACCTGCTGGACCACAAGATAGAACACGTGTTGACCCGCGACGAGCGCAGCGCAGGCTATATGGCAGACGGCTATTCACGCGTAACAGGCCGGCCGGGTGTCTGCGAGGGCCCCTCTGGCGGGGGGGCGACCTATATTCTGCCCGGTCTGATCGAAGCCTCTGAAAGCTCTTATGCGATGCTTGCGATCACTACAGATATTTCGGTCTCGACCTATGGGAAATATCCGCTGACAGAGGTAGACCAAGAGGCGCTGATGCGTCCGGTGACCAAGTGGAACACGGTGATCAAGCAATCCGCCCATGTCCCGCGCATGGTGCGTGCTGCGTTCCGGGCGATGACCACAGGCCGCCCCGGATCTGCGCATTTGGGCCTGCCTTATGACATCCAATATGATTCTGTTGATCCAACCGATATCTGGGCTGACCCGAAACTGACCACCTATCCCGCCTACGCAACCGGCCCTGATACAGGGTCTGTCGAAGCGGCGGTGGATGCGATCCTTTCGTCGAAGAAACCCTTGATCGTCTGCGGCGGCGGCGTGGTCGTGGCAGGGGCCATGGACGCGCTGGACCGCATCGCCACACGGCTTGATATCGCGGTGGCCAGTTCGATCTCTGGTCAGGGCTCGCTGGCCGACACGCATCCCAATGCGCTTGGCGTCGTGGGGTCAAACGGCGGCACCGATCAAACATGGGAGATGATGGAATCGGCCGATCTGATCATCTTTATGGGCTGCCGCGCCGGTTCGACCACAACCGCCCGCTGGGAAGCGCCCAAAGTCGGCACCCGCATCGTGCATTTCGACGTTGACCCGATGGTCATCGGTGCCAACCTGCCAACCGAGGTCGGCGTGGTCGGCGATCTGCGCCTGTCGCTGGATATGGTCAACGCAGAGCTGGATCGGCGCAAACAGGGCCTGTCGACATTTGGCGGGGCCGCCGCTGTGGCCGATATCAAGCGGCGCAAGTTCGAGATCTTTGACCGCATCGCCGCACAGGACAACCGCCCCATTCGTCCAGAGCGGGTGATTTCCGATCTGATGAAAGTGTTGCCACCCGATGCGACCGTTGTGTCGGATCCCGGTACGTCCTGCCCCTATTATTCGGCCTATTACCAGCAATCTCTGGCTGGCCGGCGGTTCATCACCAACCGGGCGCATGGCGCGCTTGGCTATTCTCTGGCCGCCTCGCTGGGCGCGTGGTACGGGCGGCCCGACAGCAAGGTCGTCGCGCTGATGGGGGACGGATCCTTTGGGTTCACCGTCGGAGAGTTGGAAACCGTGTGCCGCGCCCGCGCGCCGATCACCTTTGTGGTCTTTTCCAACGCCAGCTTTGGCTGGATCAAGGCAAGTCAAAAGGATGACAAGGGCGCGCGCTATTACAATGTCGATTTCAACCGCGTCGATCAGGCGGCGGTTGCGGCGGCCTATGGCGTCAAATCATGGCGCGTCGAAGATCCTGCGGACCTGGAGCGCGTGCTGCGCGAGGCCATCGCCCATGACGGCCCGACGCTGGTGGATATGGTGACCCAACCGCTAGAAGAGTCAAACGCGCCGGTCCGTCGCTGGATGGGCTGAGATTGTCTTGCGGATCGCGCGCAGTTCTTTGCGCGCGGCCCGATCCGCGTGCCATTTTCCGTAAACCAGCAGTGCGCCAAAATCGCCTGTCCGCTGTCACTCACCCAGCCCTTAGCTGTGCTTGGGTGCCTTGATCCGCAGGAAGTAGATGAAGAGCAGCGTCATCGCGTAAAGTCCAAGGCTGATCGGGCTGGAAAAGAATGTCATCACATCGCCATTCGATGTGATCAGCGCGCGCCTCAGATACAGCTCTAGGTAGGGGCCAAGGATGATCCCCATAAGCACCGGCACAAGAGGATAGGACATCAGTTTCAACAGCCAGGCAAATACCCCGATCGCCAGCGCCATCCACATCTGAAACACCGAATAGGTCGAGGCATAGGTGCCGACCATGGCAATCATCGCGATGAACGCATAAAGGACGCCACGGTTCATCCGCGCCAGCCAGATATAATAAGGTCCAAAGACCAGAACCGACAGAAACACAAACACCGCAGCAACCATGAGCGCGGCAAACATCGGCGCAATTGTCACCATTTCGTTGGTCAGCAGGCCCGGCCCCGGCACCAATCCGTGGATCAGCAGCACGCCAAAGATGATCGCCGTCACCGAGTCCCCCGGGATCCCGAGGCTCAGCAGCGGCACCACCGCCCCGCCACACATAGCGTTGTTGGCGGATTCCGCCGCTGCCAGCCCTTCGTGCGAGCCATTGCCATATTCCTCTGGCTTTTTCGAGACGCGTTTGGCCTCGGCATAAGCCACAAAAGACGCCATCGACGCGCCGCCGCCGGGCAACATCCCGATCAGCACGCCGATGACCGAACTTTTGGCATAGGTCCAGAATCCGATCTCGCGGATGTCCTTCCATTCGGGCCAGAAATCCCTGTGTCTGACCTTGAAGGCAGGCTGATCCAGCGCGTTACGAACCCGCGCGCCGCCCTGCAACAGCAATTCACAGATCGCAAACAGGCCGATCACCGCAGGCAACAGCCCGATGCCCTCGATCAGGTTGGCGCTGCCAAACTCGAACCGGCCCTGCGCCACCATATTGTCAAAGCCCACGGTAGAAATCATCAGGCCCAGCGTCACCGCCACGAGGCTTTTCCAGATCGAGCCTTTGGCCACGATCACCACCGTCACGACCGCCATGAAGACCAGAGCGAACTTGTCAGGTGTGCGGAACAGCAGGGCAAATTCGCTCATCGGGATGGCAATAAACATCAGCACCGCCGCGCCGATCACCCCGCCAATGGACGAGGCCAGCGCATCAAGGCTTAGCGCCTTTGCGCCGTGGCCCCGCTTCATCATGACGTGGCCTTCCATCGTCGTGATCGCGCCCGAGGCCGCGCCGGGGATGTTGACCGTGATCCCGGTCACACTGCCCGCATAGATGCCCGACATAAAGATCGCCATGACCATCACGAGCGCGTTGGTCAGCTCCATCGCGAAGGTAAAGGGCAGCAACAGCGCGATTGCCAGCGTGGCCGTCAGGCCCGGGATCGCCCCAAAAATCAGCCCCATCAAAAAGCCGCCGACCAGATAGAGAAAGGTCTCGGGATTGGCGAGGGCTGCAAATCCACCCAGAATATCCGCAAACATCAGAACACTCCTTCCGGCAGGAACAGCTCGAACAGCACCACGAAAAACAGCCAGCCAGAGCCGGTTATTCCGCCTGCAATCAGCGCAGATGTCAGAAGGGATCGCACGGGGCCCAGCCGTTCCTGCTCGAACAGCCACGCGACAGCAAATGTGTATAGCGCCGTCGCCACCCAGTAGCCAAGCGGCTCAAACGCCCAGACGAACACTGCGGTCAGAGCGATCAGGCCAAGGCTTCGCAGGCCGAACGTCGCGTCTTCATTTTCTTCGGGGTCCGCGGTGCCGCGCAACTCTTGCACCAAGACGCCAAGGGCCCCCACGGCCAACGCCACCACGAGGATCAACGGCATGAAGGCCGGGCCCGGCTCTCCTCTGGCGAAGGGGACGGGTAACGCCAGCGCCTGCAAGAAATATCCCACGTCAAGCGCGAGGATGAGAAGGGCAAACATGGCTTGGCGGTTCATCGTCATTGCGCGCGCGTTTCCCTCGGTATCGTTTTTAACACATGACCCGGCTGCACAACACAGCCGGGTCGGGTCGTTCATTCTGGTCACACCGCAGCGTAAGGATCAGTCGCCAAGAACGCCTTCTTCGGTCAGGCGGGCAAGCAGTTCAAGCGCGCGCGTCTGCGTCTTGGCCAGAAACGCCTCGGAAGTCGGACCGTCCATCCAATAGGCGTTCATGCCTGTATCCGCCGCGATCTTTTGAAAATCCGGATTGTCATACGCCGCCTTGAAGGCCGTGATCAGAGTTTCCTTGACCTCATCCGGTGTCGCGGCTGGCACGGCCAGCACCCGCATTCCGCCCCAGACCACGTCATAGCCCAGCTCGGTAAAGGTCGGCACGTCCGGCAGGCTTGGGTCGCGTTCCGTGCCCATGACGGCCAAAATGTTCACCTGCCCCGCCTGATGCGCCGAAGAGACGGTCGCATAGCTCAGGCTGCCCGCATCGTTTTCACCCGACAGCAGCGCCTCGCGCTGTTCCGCTGATCCGTTGGGAAATGGGATATGGTTCAACTCGACACCCAACTGGTCGGCCATGTCCAGCGCGTGCAAATGCCAGATGCCGCCAATGCCGGAATCCGAGACAGTAACCTCATTCGGCGCAGCCTTGGCTGCGGCGATGAAATCGTCCAGCGTTGTCCAGCCGGTGTCGGCATTGACCGCCAGAACCGTCGGATAAAGCGTGATATTCGCCAGATAGCTAAGCTGATCCGTGTCGTAGCCGGGCACCAGATTCTTGTACGGCACGGTGATCATGCTGTCCCATGTCAGCGAGCCGATGGTATAGCCGTCGGGCCGCGATTTCATCAGGCGCAGCGTTCCCACGCCGGACTGGGCACCGGTCACGTTTTGGGTGCGGATGCCGACGCCAAGGGGCTCTTCGACATATTGCAGGAAGGTCCGCATCACCGTGTCTGTGCCGCCGCCTGCGCTCCACGGCATGATATGTGTGATGTCCTTGGTGGGAAAGCTCTGTGCGGCGGCCCCAAGCGTTCCCGCCGCCAAAATCGCAGCGCCGGTCAGGGCCGTACGGATAGTCTTGCCGAATTTCATGGTCTTGAACCTCTCTCTGTCTGGTCACCCGGATCTCATCGCGTCACAGAGGCGAGCCCGCAGTGTCATTATTTTTGGCTCTGCAAATGCAGATCTAACTTGTATACAACATGCTATACAGAAAAGAGTGCATTGCAACATCTTTTCCGACATCCCAATATGCAACGTCGGTAATGACAGGAAACTGCCCATGAAATCAGCCAATTGTCCCACACTCAACGAAGTGTCTCTGGACCACACGGGTCACTTTGTGCCCGACGTTGAGGCCGCGCGCGCGGCACTTGTTGATCTGGGTTTCACAGTGACCCCATTCTCGGCTCAGGTGCAACCAGATCCGGAAACCGGGCAAGAGCTGCTTACCGGGACGGGCAATATCTGTGTCATGCTGCCGCAAGGCTATATCGAGGTTCTCGCGCATACCGCTGACACGCCCATTGGGCTGGAATTCAAGGCAGCCCTGAACCTCCGCGCAGGTCTGCATCTAAGCGCCTTTGGCGTGGCCGATGCCGCATCCCGTCATGCAGAACTGGTGCGCGACGGGTTGGACATGCGCCCGCTTGTGCATTTCTCGCGCGAGGTCGAGACGGATGACGGCCACGAGACCGCTGCCTTTACCGTGGCCCGGCTGGCTGCGGGCAAGATGCCCGAAGGCCGGGTCCAGATCCTGACCCATCACACCGTTTCAACAATGTGGCAGCCCCGCTGGACGCATCACGCCAACAGAGCGCAGGCCTTGCAGGGGCTGATCGTGTCCTCGCCCGATCCTGCTGGGGCGGCGGCGCGCTTTGGCCGGTTTCTTGGTCGTCAACCAGAGCCGTTCAGAGAGAGTGGGCCGCTCAAAGAGGGTTTGCGCATCTCTCTTGACCATGGGGCTGTCGACTTCCTGCCAGAACCTGTCGCCACAGACCTTGTCGGTGTGGCGGTCGATCCCGGACAATCCTGTTTTGTCGGGTTACGTATCGCCGTGTCGGATATGTCCGCGCTGTCTGCCTTGGGCGGCAGGCCCGAAGCACGACAAATCGGATCCTCGATTGCATTGCCGTTTGCACCTGCGCTCGGGACGGGTCTGTGGATCTTTGAAACCGCCCAAGGGGGCAGCGCGGGCTGAATTCAATCAGTGAAACCTCTTGGCGCTGAACGGAGAGACATCAATCGCGGGTGTCTCACCGGTGACAAGCTGCGCTGTCAACTGACCGGTGCGCGCCGATCCGACTAGCCCGACATGGCCGTGACCAAAGGCGTGAACGACGCCAGACAGCCCAGAGGCCAGCCCGATCACCGGCACGCCGTCTGGGGTACTTGGGCGACAGCCCATCCAGACCCGGCCCTCGCTGGTATCGAGATCGGGGAACGCCTCGGCCAGATGTTTGCGCACGATATTGGCCCGACGCCAATCGGCGGGGGAATCGACGCTGGCAATCTCGACCTGCCCGGAACAGCGCACGCCGGTTTCAAGCCGGCTGACCACCACCTTGCGGTCACTGATCATTACCGACGATTTCGGCCCCGGCAGATTGGCGCCGCCTTCGACAGCGAAATGATAGCCCCGCTCTGTTTCAAGTGGCACCCGGTCACCGGCCTTGGCCGCCAGTTTCGCCGAGTAGGCCCCCGCCGAGATCACCACAGCATCACAGGCGATGTCACCCTGCGTGGTCTGCACAGTGGTCACTTTGCCCCCCGTCTGAGCAAAGCCGATAGCCTTAGCGGCCAGATGCCGCGCGCCCAGCGATTTGGCATAAGCGACGATCCCCGCGCAATAGGCCCCCGGGTTGAGACACTGGCCCGCCTCAGGGACAAACACGCCAAACCGGTAATCAGAGGATAGGCTCGACTGACGACGCGCGACCTCTTCGGCCTCGATTTCTTCGCACAGGATGCCCAGATCGCGCCGGATCGCCCAGCCCAGGGCGTCGGCCTCGTAGGCGGCACGGTCGCGGTAGACATGCATCAGACCACACGTCGCGTCGATCAGATGGGACAGGCCAGTGCGCGCGGCGATGGCGGCATGCATCGCTGGGGCATCGGCCAGCAATGCGCGCAGGTGCCCGGCAGTGGTGCGCAGCTTGGCCTCGGTCGAACCCGAGGCCAGATAACGCAAAAGCCACGGCGCGGCCTTTGGCAGATATGATGGTCGCAAGGTCAGCGGGCCAAGCGGGTCCATCAGCCATTTCGGCACTTGTTTCCACACCCCGGGCGAGGCAGGCGGTATCACCGAATGCGACGAAAGCCACGACGCATTGCCATAGCTCGCGGCCTGTTCTCCACCCGGAGGTCCGGGATCGACGAGAACCACGCTCAGCCTGCGCTCCAGCAGTTGAAGCGCCGTATGCGCCCCTACGACCCCCGCGCCGATCACTACCGCATCTGCTTTCATCGTTGTCCCCAGGTTTCTGGCTATTTGAATATGAGGCACCACAGCCTGTGCAGCCAGATTCGTATACATATCTGTAGGCCGAAAACAATGTCTTCATGACACCAGCGGCAGGACGGACACGATCGCGATCAAGTCTGAAACGCCCCGGTTTTATCGGAGACTGTTTAGTTCTTCTCAAGCGACTTTATCGAGCGCGTTCATGTTTGCATAGTATGCCTCCTCTGCCTCAGTTGGCGTGATGTATCCGATTGGTTCGAGCAGGCGGCGATTGTTGAACCAGTCGACCCATTTGAGGGTTTGCCATTTGACTCCATCCGCCGACTTCCATGGCCCCAACCTGTGGATGACGTCTGCTTTGAACAGGCCAATCATCGTCTCGGCCAGCGCGTTGTTATAGCTGTCACCCACCGTTCCCACATTGGGTTCCAGGCCCGCATCCGCCAGCCGTTCGGTGTATTTTATCGAGAGATATTGACTGCCCCGATCGCTGTGATGGATCAGATTATCCGCAGGTCGCCGTTCATAGAGCGCCTGTTCCAACGCATCTAAAACAAGCTGCGTTTGCTGCGATCTGGAGGCCCGCCAACCCACGATCGTGTTGGCAAACCTATCAATGACGAAGGCAACATAAACAAAGCCCTGCCAGGTCGAGATATAGGTGAAGTCGCTCGACCATTGTTCTTGAACCAATGGCGAACAAGGTCTCGCCCCAGAGTTGGTTGGGCATAATAGCACGGAACTGTCTGTTCACGCGATCCATTGGGCAGGGCAAAGCTTTATCCGTGTCATTCTCCACGGCCAGATGCGCATAAAACGTTGAGGGGGGTGAGTTCAGACGTGAGGTGCAACATCGCCAGCGGATTTGATATCCGCTTGTT
>ERZ887830.794-NODE-794-length-19218-cov-60.350571_pt1 | contig 19218 bp, 17 predicted proteins | sample MGYA00521101_ERZ887830 | MGnify/ENA primary metagenome ERZ887830 (study PRJEB32303, sample SAMEA104408592) | aquatic metagenome | biome: Marine water; feature: Pelagic; material: water | place: Baltic Sea | collected 2014-06-05T16:38:00 | depth 1,762 m ... | reverse complement strand
TAGACCTATGAGCAAGCGCGTACTTTTAATGATTTTAGATGGTTGGGGCATCTCTCCAGACCCAAAGGTTTCGGCAGTAGCCCAAGCCAATACCCCTTTTATAGACAGCCTTTCCCAAAATGCCGTCCATAATGTGCTCCACACAGATGGCATGCACGTTGGCCTTCCCGAAGGACAAATGGGCAATAGCGAAGTAGGACACGTAAACCTTGGTGCTGGTCGGGTGGTCTATCAAGATTTGGCTAAAATCAATATGGCGGTGGAGCAAAATACCCTAAAAGACGAGGCCGTACTCAAAGACGCCTTTGCCTATGCCAAAACAAACAACAAGGCGGTACATTTCTTAGGACTGGTTTCTGATGGTGGAGTACATGCACACATCAATCACCTTGAAGGACTGTTGAAAGCCGCACAAGCAGCCGGCGTACCCAAAAGCTATGTGCATGCCTTTACGGATGGTCGTGATGTAGACCCAAAATCTGGTGCTGGGTTTTTAGCACGCGTGCAGGAAATCTGTGCCTCCACCAATGCCCACCTGGCTAGTGTGATAGGACGTTATTTTGCCATGGACAGAGATCAACGTTGGGAACGGGTTAAAAAAGCATATGACCTATTGGTAAACGGTACCGGCACACAAACCGATAACCTTGCGCAAACCATGCAGGCCAACTACGCCGCTGGCACCACAGACGAGTTCATTGAGCCCATAGTACTTCCTGAAAATGGAGACCTAGCGGCTGGGCGTATTAAGGCAGATGACGTGGTCATTTTCTTTAATTTTAGAACCGACCGCGGGCGACAACTCACACAAGCCTTAAACCAAGTGGCGTTTCCAGAACAAAACATGGAACCGCTATCGCTATACTATGTTACCCTCACCAATTATGACGAATCGTTTAAGGGTGTCAAAGTAGTGTATGACAAGGAAAACATTCAAGAAACGCTGGGTGAAGTATTGGCCGCTGCTGGCAAAAAACAAATTCGCATTGCAGAAACAGAAAAGTATCCGCACGTTACCTTTTTCTTTAATGGTGGTCGCGAAGAACCTTTTGAAGGAGAAGAACGCATGCTATGCCCTTCGCCAAAAGTAGCTACCTATGACCTCCAACCCGAAATGAGTGCTTTTGATATTCGTGATGCCATTGTACCAAAACTAAAAGCACAAGCTGCAGATTTTGTGTGCTTAAACTTTGCCAACCCCGATATGGTAGGACATACTGGAGATATGGCTGCCGCCATTAAGGCTTGTGAGACCGTTGATGGATGCGCCGCTGATGTGGTCGCTGCTGCCAAAGAAGGCGGTTATTCCGTTATCATTATCGCAGACCACGGAAATTGTGATACCATGATTAATCCCGATGGCAGTCCCAATACCGCACACACCACCAATCTTGTCCCTGTTTATCTAATTGACAAAGACGTAAAAAGTATTAACAAAGGAGCGCTTTCCAATATTGCACCCACCGTTTTAGACCTTATGGGGATAGCACAACCAGAAACCATGACGGCAAAATCATTACTTTAGTACCATGAAACGCTTGTTATTTCTAGGCCTATTCTTGTTTATGTGTTCTACATATGCCCAGGACATCATTGGTCCAATTACGCTAGAAGACTTAAAAAAAGAGCCTTTTGCCGAATGGTTTAATACGGAATACGAAAACTATGCCCCTTTTGGCAAAACCATAGCACAGCTCGATGTCGTGCAAGAAGATGTAGCTGTTACCATTTTTATGGGCACTTGGTGTACTGATAGCCAGATGCATGTCCCTGCCTTTTTTCGCATTTTAGACGAATTCGCATTTTCGGGTGAAGTGCAAATTATCGGCGTTGACAGAGACAAAAAAACGCCTACTGGCAGCGCAACAGAGAATGGCATCACCAACGTACCTACCTTTATCTTTTACAAAGACGGCAAAGAAGTCAATCGCATTGTGGAGTCGCCCGTTGAATTTTTGGAAGACGACATACTAGCTATTTTAAGCGGGGCTGATTACAAACACACTTACGAAAATTGATGTCGCTTCAAAAAACAGCCGAAGAAATTGAGCTCATTCGCAGCAGTGCCTTGTTGGTATCCAAAACCTTGGGTATGTTCGCAGCCGAGATTAAGCCTGGTGTTACCACACTTGAACTCGACAAAAAAGCAGAAACATTTATTCGTGACCACAACGCCATTCCCGGATTTCTAGGGCTATACGATTTTCCAAACACCCTTTGCATGAGTCCCAACGCGCAGGTGGTCCACGGCATACCAAACAAGACTCCACTACAAGAGGGCGATATCATCTCCATAGACTGTGGTGTACTGCAAAACGGATACTACGGCGACCACGCCTATACCTTTGCGGTTGGTGAAATAGACCCCGAAACCGAAAAACTCCTTGAGAGAACAAAAGCATCGCTATACAAAGGCATTGAAGCTTTTTGCATAGGCAATAGGGTTGGTGATGTGGGCTATGCCATTCAGCAGTACGTTGAGCAGTTTGGATATGGCGTCGTACGGGAATTGGTCGGACATGGATTGGGAACCACCATGCACGAAAAACCCGAAATGCCCAATTACGGAAAACGCGGCAAGGGAAAAAGTTTTTTAGAGGGTATGGTAGTTGCCATAGAACCCATGATAAACCAAGGCACCCACCGCATCAAGCAACTGCGAGATGGCTGGACCATACTCACTGCAGACGGCGCGCCTAGCGCACACTTTGAACACAACGTTGCCATTGTCAACGGAAAACCCGAATTGCTTTCTACGTTCAAATATGTAAACGAAGCGTTGGGCATCATAACATATGAAGAAGCACCTTTTAGAGCAGTTCCTTTGGAGATATGAAAAGGCTAGCCCGATGGATACTTGGCATATTCCCAAGAACTTGGTTGCAACGCCTTGCAAACGTCCTTTTGCCTTTTTTAGATTTTTATTTCCGTGGCAATCGTTTTACAGACCCCATTAATGGCAAGTCCTATCGCAGCTTTCTTCCCTATGGCTATGTGAAAATAAGACCTAATGCACTCAGTCCCGGCACGCTTTCACTGGAACGTCACAGGCTTATTTGGCTCTATTTACAACGCGAAACAGACTTTTTTAAAACGTCTGCAAAAGTATTGCACATGGCACCCGAAAAGGCTTTTATGACACGCCTTAGCAAATTGAAACACCTCGCCTATACCACTTGTGATTTGGAATCGCCGCTTGCTGAGGTCAAAGCTAATATTTGCGATTTGCCTTTTGCCGATGCTTCTTTTGATTGGATACTGTGCAATCACGTATTGGAGCATATTCCCAATGATACCAAGGCCATGCAAGAACTCTATCGTGTACTCAAACCTGGAGGCAAAGCCTTATTGCAAGTGCCTTTAGAAAGCAATCGTGCAGAAACCTTTGAAGACAACAGCATCATTGACAAAGCAGAACGCACCAAGGTTTTTGGGCAGTACGATCACGTGCGTGTTTACGGAAAAGATTATTTTGACAAGTTGCGCCAAACGGGATTTGAGGTAAGCGAAATACAGTTTGGAAAAGCACTTACTGAAGCGGAAAGGCTGCGCTATGCAGTAACAAAAGAGGAATATATTCCCCTTTGCTTACGCCCTATTCAAGATCGTAAGTAAAACCAGGCGTAGCAACTACTTGAACGCTGTCGTTTACCGCCAACACCCACATGGCTTCAATAGCTGACAGATTTGAAATGAGTGTTTTCCCTTGTTCGTATGGCATGGCCATTAGTGCTGTTGCATAGGCATCGGCCAGCATGGTGGAAGGCGCCAAAACCGAAGTGCTTAGTACATTACTTTGGACGGTTTCCCCTGTTTTTGGGTTTACGGTATGAACATATCGTTTCCCCGATGCATTAGTTCTAAATTTTCGATAATTACCCGATGATGCCATGCCTTGGTTTTGCAATGGAAGCGTTGCGATAAAGGTACGGTTGGCATCTTGTTTGGGATGGTCAATAGCTACACGCCACGGCTTTTCTTTTTCTGGATGTAGACCCGAAGCAAACAACTCACCCCCTACTTCCACAAGAAATTGCGTATACCCCAACGACTGAAGCATACTTGCCAGTGCGTCAACGGCATAGCCTTTGGCAATGGCATTGAAGTCGAGATAGGTATTTTTATGTACTTTCTTAATGGTTCCGTCGGGCAACAGCGAGACCTTATCAAAACCAGTAATATTGAGCAGGCTGTCTATTGCTGCTTGGTCTATTTGTTCCAAAGACTTAGCTGGACCAAAGCCATAGGCATTGACCAATGCGCCTACCGTTGGGTCAAAATAGCCATCGGTTTGTTGCCAAATATTTTTGGCTGTTTGGAAGACCTTTTTAAAGTCTGCATCTGTGGTTACTGGCTCATCTCGGTTTACTTTTGAAATAATGGCATTTGGCCAGTAGGTTGACATGGACTGATTCATGCGTAAAAAAACAGCATTTATGGAATCGGAAACCATTTCGTTTGGCGCCGTATCAAAGTAGCGCACATTATAAGAAGTACCAAGGGCATCCCCTTGGAAGCGCTGCATCTTGTCTTGCGTTTGGCAAGATGCGATGGCAAGTAAAAGCAGCAGGAAACTATATTTCTTTAATCCCATTAAAATTGATGGCATAGGGTTCGTTTTTAGAGAGTGGCTTGTCATAGTCCGAAGCGTTCGCAAAGCCAACCCCAGCATAATAGGTTTTAGCTTTAAACTTTATTGCATGTTCCTTGACTTGGTTCATAAGTTCGCTGTCAAATTCATTTGGATTTTGTGGGTAACGCACATGACGTACTACTACAAAATGCAAGGTTTTGTCTTTAGTGCACACAAACTGAGGGTCTTTTTTGGGTGCGCTGTTCACAGCCAAAAATTCATAGCCATCCGCTTCTAGGGACTGGCCTACTGTAGTCATAGCCAGTTGGTGCAATTCGTCTTCTGATAATTGGCTCATAGCGCAAATGTAAAATAAAAAAGAGGCCTAAGCCTCTTTTATGTTATCCACCGAAATCGTCGAAACGAACATTCTCGTCTGGGACACCAAAATCTTCAGCCATTTTTTCAACTGCTTGATTCATGAGTGGGGGTCCACAGAAGTAGACTTCAATATCTTCGGGTGATTCGTGGTGGTCTAAATAGTTATCGATCACAACTTGGTGAACAAACCCAACAAAGCCATCACCTTCTCCATCAAGGCCATCTTTTACTTTCCAGTTGTCTTCCTCAGAAGGCTCAGACAAAGCAACGTAGAACTTAAAGTTAGGGAAGTCGCGTTCAAGTGCACGGAAGTGTTCTATGTAGAACAACTCACGCTTAGAACGACCACCATACCAAAACGTAACCTTACGGCCTGTTTTGAGGGTACGGAATAGGTGATACAAGTGCGAACGCATTGGCGCCATTCCAGCACCACCACCAACATAAAGCATTTCGGCTTCAGAGTGATTGATAAAGAACTCACCATAAGGACCTGAAATCGTTACAGGGTCGCCTTTTTTAAGCGAAAATATATAGGATGAAGCAACACCTGGATTTACATCTGCCCAGCCGTTTTTAGCACGGTCAAAGGGTGGAGTAGCAATACGCACATTCAGCATGATTTCTTTTCCTTCTGCTGGGAAAGAAGCCATGGAATAGGCACGTTCGACCAACTCTGGGTTTTTCATCTTTAGGTCCCACAACTTAAATTTATCCCACTCCAATTTAAATTTGTTTACATCTTCTGGATGCTCTTCTGGATGCGCTGAAATATCAATGTCTTTGAAGTCCACTTCAATAGGAGGAACCTCTATTTGGATATAACCACCTGCCTCATAATGCATGTCCTCAGGGATTTCAACAACAAACTCCTTTATAAACGATGCTACGTTCCAGTTACGAACAACTTTAGCTGCAAATTTCTTAATACCAAATACTTCTTCTGGTACTTCAATAACCATGTCTTCTTTTACCTTGACTTGGCATCCCAAGCGCCAACCTTCAGCAATCTCTTTTCTCGAAAAGTGTGGTTTTTCCGTTGGAAGAATTTCACCTCCACCGTCTTTAACGATACACTTACACTGGATACAGGTACCTCCTCCACCGCAGGCTGATGGCAAGAATATTTTGTTATCACCAAGGGTAGATAACAGTGTGCTTCCAGATGAAACTTCAACGTCTGTTTCGCCATTGATAAATAGCTTTACGGGACCAGAGGGCATCAAACGTGCTTTAACTCCTAGAAGCATTCCCACCAAAACAAAGGTGATGGCTAAGAAAACAACAATGCTTGCAATAATGACAGTAATATCCATATGCTTATAATTTAATTCCCATAAAACTCATAAATCCAATGGCCATAAGACCCGTAATAATAAATGTAATCCCCAGTCCGCGCAATGGTGCGGGAACGTTAGAATACGCAATTTTTTCACGAATAGCGGCAATGGCTAAAATGGCTAACAACCATCCAATTCCTGAACCAAATCCATATATAGCTGACTCACCTATTGAGACAAAACTCTTTTGCTGCATAAACAGTGATCCCCCTAAAATGGCACAGTTTACCGCGATAAGCGGCAAGAAAATACCCAAGGCGCCGTAAAGTGCAGGTGCAAACTTTTCCACGATCATTTCAACCAACTGAACCATGGATGCGATAACGGCAATAAACATAATGAAGCTCAAGAAGCTTAAATCCAGTGCTGCATAATCTTCACCCAACCATGACATGGCGCCTGGCTTTAAGAGGTAGTTGTCTAATAAGTAGTTGATTGGTACAGTAATCGACAATACAAAAATAACAGCTAGACCAAGTCCAACTGCCGTTTTTACAGTTTTAGATACGGCCAAATAAGAACACATTCCTAGGAAATAGGCGAATATCATGTTCTCTATAAAAATACTTTTAACAAACAGGTTTACGAAATCCATGGCCTAGTTTTTTTCAATGAGTTTACGGTTACGTGCGCGTTGCACCCAGATGATAATACCCAATGTAATCAAGGCCATTGGCGACAACAACATCAAGCCGTTGTTTTCGTAGCCCATTTCATAAATGGAATCGGGAATTACTTGATAGCCATACAATTTTCCAGAACCAAAAAGCTCTCTGAAGAAGGCAACGAGAATAAGCATAAATCCATATCCAGCAGCATTACCAACGCCGTCTAAAAAGGATTTCCAAACACCATTACCCAATGCAAAAGCTTCCAAGCGTCCCATTACAATACAGTTGGTAATGATTAGTCCAATAAAAATGGAAAGCTGTTTACTTACGTCATAGGCATAGGCACGTAATACTTGATCAACTAAGATTACCATGGAGGCAACTACCACAAGCTGTACAATAATTCGGATTCGGTTAGGAATGGCATTTCTCAAAAGAGAAACAATAACATTACTGGCTGCCATTACAGCAATTACGGACAATGTCATCACAACGGCAGGCTTTAGCTGCACGGTAATGGCCAAGGCAGAACAAATACCCAATACTTGAACCGTAATGGGGTTGTTATCGTCTAGCGGATCTTTTAACAGGCCCCGGTTTTTCTTTGAAAAAAGAGGCTCACGCTCTTTGGCAACAAAGAAAATTGCGGGTTTTTTGTTTGATTTTGGTTTGGACATAGTTAGTTGTTATACGCAAGGTCTGCGGGTGTTGCTTTAAGGTATGACAGATAGTGTTGTAAACGCTCGATAATCATATCGGAAACACCATCGCCCGTAATAGTTGCGCCAGATATGGCATCAACCTCATGGTCGTCTTTGTCTATGTCGTTAGGGTCGTTATTGGTTTTAGAAACACGAATCCCAACCAAATCTCCAGACATGTCAAATATTTTTTCCCCGACAAAGCGATCCATAAACCACTGTTGTGTGATTTCTGCACCAAGCCCTGCTGTTTCTCCTTGATGGTCAAACACAGCTCCCTTAATGGTGTTGCGATCTTCGTCAAGGGCAATGTAGCCCCAGATAGCATTCCAAAGTCCAGCACCATATAATGGAATTATGTAGTAAGTAGCCTCATCAACCGATGCAACATAGATCGGAAAGCGTTGCGTTTCAGCATCTTTCTTAACCTCCCTTGCAAGTTCGATATCAGAGAAAGCATCTACCGTTTCATCAACTGAACCGTCGTTGCGAAGCGCAAGCTGCTCTACAATATAGTCGTTAAACAATTTTTCGGCACCCTCTCTATCAGTTTCAATACCAATGGTAGAGAGAATATTTTGCATTTTTTCTTTGCGGACATTCTCCGCCTGAAGGTCTTTCAATGAACTGGCGGTAAAAGCCAAAACAGATGCTACAACCAAAACCATGGCAGCAGCAAAACCAAAAGTATAACCGTTCGAATCTCTGTTCATGTTGTAGGTATTAATGTTGCATTAAGACGCTTTTTGCGTCGTTTAATATTGCCTTCAACTACATAGTGGTCAATAGTTGGAGCAAATACGTTCATTAGTAAAATGGCCAACATTACCCCTTCTGGATAAGCTGGATTAAATACACGGATAAGGATACAGAAAGCACCAACGAGCAGGCCGTATATCCATTTCCCTTTAGTTGTTTGTGCTGCTGAAACTGGGTCAGTAGCCATAAAAACCACACCAAAGGCAAAGCCACCAACAATCAGGTGATTTGTCCAGTCAAAAGACATAAGCGCATTGGCACCCCAAAGATTAAATAAGAAAGCTGTGACAGCTGCTCCAAGTACACCACCAACCATAATACGCCAACTTCCGACTCCTGTAAGTATCAGAATGGCCGCACCTACCAACACCCAAAGTGTAGAGGTCTCGGCTATTGATCCTGGAATAGCACCAGCAAACATTTCAAACATGGAGTAGCTAACATCATTACCAGCGGCAAGACTACCCAAAACCGTTTCGCCAGAAATACCATCAACATTACTTGCTTCCGAAACCCATACTTTATTACCCGACATATAGGTTGGATAAGCAAAGAATGCAAAAGCACGTGCTGTAAGCGCAGGGTTAAGAATATTCATTCCAGTTCCGCCAAAAGCCTCTTTTGCAATAAACACAGCAAAAGCTACTGATAGACCCACCATCCATAGTGGAATGTCTACTGGCATGATCATGGGGACCAAAAGTCCCGTTACCAAATAGCCTTCGTTTACTTCGTGTCCACGGTAGACGGCAAAAGCAAATTCAATGGCCAAACCTACTCCGTAGGATACGGCAACCATAGGCATAATTTTTAGTGCACCATGTAACATGGCATCCCAAAAAGTAAAAGCAAGCCCAGATTGGATAAAGTATTGGTAACCGGTGTTGTACACCCCATAAATAAAGGCAGGCAACAAGGCAATAATAACCGTTACCATGGTACGTTTCAAATCAACACCATCACGAATATGCGCACCCTTTTGGGTGGTGTGGTTTGGAACAAATAAAAAGGTGTCAAATGCATTAACTGCAGGGGCAAAACGCTCCCACTTTTGGCCTTTGCCAAAAGGTTTTTTAATTGCATCTATGCGTTCGCGTATAAAATTCATATATCTAGTTTAACCTACTTCTTTTATCATTAAATCAAGTGCCTCACGAATAATCGATTGGGCTTCAATTTTAGAGGTACTGGCGTAATCCACCAGTGCAAAATCTTCTGGCGCTACTTCATAAATACCAAGACCCTCCATTTTTTCTATGTTCTGTACCATACACTCTTTGAGGAGTTGCATGGGAAATATGTCCATGGGCAACACTTGCTCCATTTCGCCAGTAACAACCAGCGCGCGTTCTTCGCCATTCATATTGGTATCCAATGCGTATGTACGCTTGGGTAATAACCAAGAAAGGGAAGTGCGAGACATGCTAAATATCTTACTGCCTGCAAAAGGCAACCAACCGAACATACGGAAGCGGTTTCCTTCAGCCAATACTGTAAGTGTGTTGTTGTAAAATCCAAGGTTACCATCAGCATGCGTTGCTGCACCAGAGAGTGAATCCCCGTTTATAACTCGAATCTGACCATCAGCGTTGATGCCAGCTTTTTTAAGTAGCGGTGCAACTGCTGCGCCAATACGAGATTTAAAATATGTTGGAGACTTCACCACTGGACCTACTACGGCAACCATTTGTGAAGCATCAAAAATACCTGTTGAAAAGAAAGCGCCAATACGTGCCACGTCAGCTGGCCCAACAACCCAAACGGTTTCGCCTGCATTCACGGGGTCAATATGATGAACTTGAACACCTACATTGCCAGCAGGGTGTTGCCCCTTAATGCGGTGTAATTCTGCATTAGAGACCTCAGTCAGAAAAGAAGCTGAAGAAGCATCAACAGAAAGATGAACTTTAGGCGCTAGCTTAGCAAGAGCGTTTATGCCATTTTGGAAATCCTCCTTTTGAGAACTGAGTAAAAAAGGCACGTCAGCAGCCAAAGGTGCTGTATTGAATCCGGAGATAAAAATAGCTTTTGGCGTGCTACTGGGATCTGCGATTACGTCATATGGGCGTTGTTTTATAAAAGGCCAACAACCCGATTCAAGTAAGTGTTTTCTAACATCCGCTGCGCATAATTCATCAAGGTTCGCTAGCTTGTGAACGACAGCTTTATGTTCACCGTCAGAGGTAATGGATAAGGCCATGATACGCCTTTTAGCGCCACGCTCAATTTTGGTAAGCGTTCCACTAACTGGAGAAACAAATTTTATTTCAGGATTGGCTTTTGAATAAAAAATCGGCTGTCCTTGTAACACGGTTTCGCCCTCTTTCAAGAGCATTTTTGGCACAACACCATGGAAGTCGCTTGGATAGATGACATAGTTGTCAGCAGAATCAGCAGATGAAATGTTAAGATCGGCTATTCCACTCATGGGAATTGTCAAGCCTTTACGCAGGGTTATGTCAGCGGACATATAGTGGTTGTTTTTGCATTGCAAATGTAATATAAGGTGCTTAAAAAACGAAGCGTTACACCCTATAATTACATAAATTTATTAACCGTAAAATAGTTTGTTTAACTTTGGCCTATCAGCAACAAAAACAGTCAACTAGGTTCTTATCTATAAATAAGCCTAAAAGCCCCGTAAGCACAAAAAAAATGATTAAACAAAAGCTTCTTTTTCTACTAGGTTGTCAACTCATTTTTGGGCAACAGTTGAGCGTATTTTCTCCACCCGACCACATCAAATCGGTCCTTTTTTATGTAAATGAACAAAATACGTCGCTACCCATTGTTGGACTGAACGAACAAATCACGTTAAAGTTTGATGATTTAAATGCAGATGACAGCACCTACTACTACACCATTGATCGCTTTGATGCCCATTGGAACGAGACCGATTTGTTCCGAGCAGATTACATGGATGGCTATGATGACATTCGTATACAAAACATATCCTATGCCGTCGGAACCCTGCAGTCATACATTCACTATACCCTGACCCTTCCCAATGCTCAAACACGCTTAAAAATGAGCGGGAATTATATGCTGAATATTTGGGATGATAGCAGAAATTTGGTGCTACAAAAAAGGTTTTTGGTTACCCAACAAGCATCGGCAGTTGGGGTGCGTGTACAACGATCACAACGCATTGAAGACATTCAAACGCATCAAAGCGTACAGTTTGTGGTGAACTTAGATGGTCTAAACGTGCGGCTTCCTGAAAAACAAATAAAGCCGTTTATTGTACAAAACCAACGCTGGCAAACATGGCGTCAAGCAGGGAAATCAACCTACAACCTCAACAATCAACTACAATTTAACTACAAGCCTGAAACAACTTTTGCTGCTGGGAATGAATATTTCTTTTTTGACACACAAGACATTCGCAGTGGAGGCGGTAATGTAGCGCGTGTGTTCCGTGAGGACTTATTCATTTCTGTTTTAAACCCACAATGGGTGCGCTCAGGCAGACCCTACACCTATGCACCTGACATAAACGGCGACTTCCGCATCAACACTTTTCAAGGAAGCAATCCAAATACCGAATCTGATTACAGCCGGGTGGTGTTTTCGCTTTTTGCAGAAGATTTCTTGTTTGACGGAGAACATTTTGTGGTTGGAGATTTTAATCAGCATATAATCAGCGATGAAAATAAACTAGCTTATAATCCCGACTCAGGTCGCTTTGAAGCCGAATTATTGTTAAAGCAAGGTATTTACAACTATAAGTTTGCAAGCGTAGACAGCGACGGAACACTTTACGAAAACCTTATTTCGGGTAATTATTGGCCTACAGAAAACGAGTATTGGGTGTTGATTTACTACAGACCCATAGGCGCACGCTGCGATGAATTAATTGGCATTGGCAACGCAAACGCAAAAGACATTGGCTTATAGAAAATTGTTTATATTTATCCTATGATACAGCAAGTTACACAAGGTATTCGCATTTCAGTAAATGCATTTTTTGAAGGGACCTACTTCAAAAACTACCGCTTGCACTATTCATTTGGCTATCGCATATCTATATCCAACCATGGTAAAGATACGGTTCAGCTCCAATCTAGACACTGGAAAATTTTTGACTCCCTAAAGCCCACAGCTATTGTTGATGGAGAAGGTGTAGTAGGAAAAAAACCAGTTATTAAACCTGGCCAGGTGTACAGTTATCAGTCGGGCTGCTTATTAAGCTCGCCTATTGGCGCCATGCAAGGACACTACGACATGATCAATTTAGCATCAACTAAAAAGTTTCGTGCCTATATTCCTAAGTTTGAGCTAAGCCCCGCGTTTGCGCTCAATTAACTATTAAATAAATTTTTATGAAAAACGGTTTTTTCTCAGCCCCAAGGCCGGTTAATGAGCCTGTTCTCGACTATAAAAAAAATAGTCCTGAACGCAAAGAAGTATTAGAAACATACACAACACTATACAATAGTAATATTGATGTGCCCCTTTACATAGGCAGTAAAAAAATAGTAACCAAGACCCGTGCAAAAATGGCACCGCCACACGACCACAAGCATACACTTGGCAGTTTTAGCATGGCAGAAGCTACACACGTAACCCAAGCCATTGACGCTGCACTAGCAGCCAGTCCAGATTGGGAAAACACCTCTTTTGAGCACCGTGCAGCTGTAATTCTTAAGGCAGCTGACCTCATCGTAGGACCATATCGAGCTAAGATTAATGCCTCGACCATGCTGGCGCAATCCAAAAATATCTTTCAAGCAGAAATTGACGCTGCCTGTGAATTTGCCGATTTTTTAAGGTTTAACGTTGCTTTTGCATCGGACATATATGCACAACAACCCATCCAAGGGGATGGTGTTATCAACCGGCTGGAATACAGACCGCTTGAAGGCTTTGTTTATGCCGTGACGCCATTTAACTTTACCGCCATTGCTGGCAATCTATGTGCAGCTCCTGTCCTTATGGGCAACGTTGTGGTTTGGAAGCCAAGCGATCATCAAATGTTTTCTGCCAAAATCATCATGGATATATTTGAAGAAGCTGGTGTACCCCCAGGTGTCATCAACCTGATTTCTGGAGATCCAGTTATGATTTCAAATATTGTATTGGACCACCCACAGTTTGCAGGACTGCATTTCACTGGATCCACAGAGGTGTTTAAACATTTATGGCAACAGATTGGAAACAAGCTTACGCATTATCGTAATTATCCCAGGATTGTTGGCGAAACAGGAGGTAAGGATTTTATTTTTGCCCACCATACTGCCGACATCCAAACTGTGGTGACTGCAATCACACGTGGTGGATATGAATTTCAAGGACAAAAGTGTTCAGCCGCATCACGTATATACCTCCCGGCCTCCATTGCTGATAAAATAATTGCTGGAGTAGTTGAAAACATCAAAAGCTTTTCAATTGGATCACCTGAAGACATGAACAACTTCATAACAGCTGTCATACACGAAAATTCTTTTGACAAGCTCGTGCGTTATATTGAGCAGGCAAAAACAGACAGGGAAGTCGAAATACTTGCCGGTGGAACCTATGAAAAAAGCAAGGGCTATTTTGTACATCCCACCTTACTCAAAACAACCAACCCACACTACACCACCATGGAAACAGAGCTGTTTGGACCTGTTGTCACGGTATATGTTTATGAAGATAAAGAATGGGAGAATACCTTGGAATTGGTAAACACTACCTCTGACTATGGGCTTACGGGTGCGATTATATCGCAAGACCGCCATTTTATTGAATACGCTTCTGGAAAGTTGCGCCATGCCGCTGGTAATTTCTACATCAACGACAAGCCCAGTGGAGCTGTTGTTGGTCAGCAACCCTTTGGAGGAAGCCGTGCATCTGGAACCAATGACAAGGCTGGTTCAGCGCTAAATCTATTGCGTTGGGTATCGCCAAGGTTGATAAAAGAAACGCTTGTTCCTGCCAAAGATTATCGCTATCCGTGTATGGAATAACGAATTTCTTGAAACGAACTATCCTCGAGGTAGAGCCGTAGAGGTATTTCGCCCGTTTCATTCTGGACTTAAGGCCAAAAGTCGAAATTCTATTATTTAGATTCCCATTTACATGGGAATGACAATTTCAACGGAAACCCCGACGCAGAGCATCGGGGAATTTTATGATTAAAGAGGTAAATGCACTACTTTCTTGGTGTCAAAAAAATCTTCTTTAAAGTGCGCAGCCAAATCATGGATTTTTGCTTTGGGATAAGGACTTAGTTCTTCTTTAAGGTTACCGCCTTTGAGGTAGAGAATTCCGTTTGAAAGTGCGTGTTTGCTTTTAGCTTTGATTTTGTGTTGTACCCAGGGCACAAAACGCTCCATGCGTGTAACAGCCCTACTGACCACAAAATCAAATGTCCCGGTGACATCTTCGGCGCGTTTGTGATAAGCTTTGACATTGTCAAGTGCTAAGGCGTCTGCAACAGCTTGCACTACTTTAATTTTTTTTCCAACAGAATCGACCAGTGTAAATTGTGTCTCTGGAAACATAATAGCAAGTGGAATTCCTGGAAAACCACCTCCCGTACCCACGTCTAACACGTTGGATTGAGGCTTAAATGTTAGCACTGTGGCAATACCCAACGAATGGAGTGCGTGACGGATATAGAAATGCGTCATGTCGGCGCGTGAAATAACATTTATTTGTTGATTCCACGAGTCGTAAAGCGGCTTGAGTTGCGCATACTGATTTAGCTGTTTTTCGCTTAACTCGGGAAAATATGTTTTGATTGTTGTATCCATAATTTTTACAAAAATAAGGAAGCTGTTAATTAAAATGTTGTGCTTGTTGTTTTATAGCGATTATCTTTGGCAAAAATTTTAATATGAGTCAAGCATTATCCGAACGCATTAAGAGTTTACCAGCATCAGCTACTTTGGCTATGGCAGCCAAGGCACGTGAGCTAAAAAACGAAGGTAAAGATATCATTGGATTGAGCTTAGGAGAGCCTGATTTTAATACACCCGATTTTATCAAAGAGGCTGCCATTGAAGCCATCAATGCCGATTATAACAGCTACACGCCTGTTGACGGATATGTAGAACTCAAAGAAGCCATTTGTGAAAAGTTTAAACGTGATAATGGCCTTGACTATGCACCAAACCAAATTGTAGTATCAACAGGGGCAAAGCAATCTATTGCCAATGCCGTTCAAGTGCTCATCAACCCAGGCGATGACGTGCTTTTGGTAGCCCCATATTGGGTAAGCTACTCAGCTATTGTCATTCTTGCTGAAGGAAATCCAATAGAGATTCGTTCTGACATCGAAACCGATTTTAAAATAACTCCCGCCCAATTGGAAGCGGCCATCACGCCCAAAACCAAATTGGTAATGCTTAACTCGCCCAACAACCCCAGTGGATCGATGTACAGCAAGGAAGAGTACGAAGCCCTGGCTAAAGTGTTGGAAAAACACCCCAACATCTACGTGCTTTCAGATGAAATTTACGAACACATCAACTATGATAATGCAACGCCGTTTAGCTTTGCTGCTATTCCAAGCATGTTCGACAGAACCATTACGGTCAACGGCTTAGCAAAAGCTTTTGCCATGACAGGTTGGAGAATAGGCTATTTGGGTGGTCCTGCATGGTTGGCAAAAGCCTGTACTAAAATGCAAGGGCAGGTGACTAGCGGAACAAACTGCATTGCACAACGCGCCGCCATCACGGCTGTCCGTGCTTCTGTGGGTAAGATCAAATACATGGTAGATGAGTTTGATTTTCGACGTAAGCGCATCATAGAACTCGTTGAGGACATTGAAGGGTTTAAAGTAAATGTGCCAAAAGGTGCTTTTTATATTTTCCCTGATGTCTCGTCATTCTTTGGAAAGAAATTAAACGGTACGTTGATTGAAAACGCCTCTGACTTTGCCATGTACCTTTTGGAAGAAGCCCATGTAGCAACCGTAACTGGCGATGCCTTTGGATGTCCAAACAACATTCGCATTTCTTATGCTGCCTCTCTAGAAGAAATTGAAGAGGCCATCAGGCGTATTAAGGTAGCGGTATCCTAATGATTACGCCAGTAGTAGGGCGTAAAGAGTATTAAAACGGTAAACAATTCTAGCCTTCCCAGAAGCATAAGCAAGGAACACCAGTACTTCCCAAAGTCGGGTAGTGAAGAAAATGTACTTGCAGGGCCTACGTCACCCAAACCTGGCCCAACGTTACCCAGCGAACTTGCAGCAGCTCCAATGGCCGTGGTAAAATCCAAACCAAGGGTACTTAGCACACCTGCTCCGATGATAAAAAGAATCATGTAGAGAATAAAGAATGCCAGCACATTGTAAACAATAGACTGTTCAATAGTAACCTTATTCATCCTAACCATCAGGATGGCATTGGGGTGTAGGGCACGTTTGAATTCCAAGAAACCATTTTTAAGGAGTATCAAGTGACGCATGACTTTTACCCCACCAGATGTCGATCCCGTCGATCCACCTAAAAACATCAACCCAAAAAACAACATGGTAACAAAGGGTGTCCACGCAGTGAAATCTGCAGTTACCAGTCCTGTTGTGGTTATTACAGCAACTACTTGAAACAGGGCATGGCGAAAGGATTGCTCCCAAACTGCAAACATACTGGCATCAGCAGTTGCATAGGATCCTTGACGCAGAATAGATGCCATCACAATAAATGCAAAAACTGCAATAAACCCCGTGTACCAGCTAAACTCCGTATCGGCAAAAACACGTTTAAATTTTCCTTTAATAGCGTAGTAAAGCAACACAAAATTACTTCCCGCCAAAATCATAAAAAAAATGGTTATGTATTGAATTTGCGGCATGTGGTTCCAAAATCCAATACTTGTATTTTTGGTAGAAAATCCTCCAGAAGCCATGGTACTCATGGCGTGATTAATGGCATCAAAAAGAGGCATACCAGAAACGAAAAGCAACAAAGCATTTGCAAGGGTCAGACCTACGTAAATAAGCCATAATCGCTTGGCCGTATCGCTAATTCGTGGGTGTAGTTTGTCTCCTCCCAAAACAGGTGCTTCAGCACTAAAAAGCTGCATACCACCAATGCCGAGTAACGGCAGTATGGCAATGGCTAAAACAATGATACCCATACCACCCATCCAATGGGTCAGGGAGCGCCAAAGCATGATGCTTCTTGGCAATGCTTCAATATCATCTAAAATGGTAGCACCAGTCGCTGTGTAGCCAGACATGGTTTCAAAAAAAGCATCTGTAAAGGATGCAATTGTAGCAGTAAACAAATAGGGAAACATGCCAAACACAACCATGGTCAACCATCCAAAAGCAACAATGACATAGCCTTCGCGTTTTTTAATTTCCTTGCGATGATTTAATGTTAGACCAAGCGCCAAACCGCCGACAATAACATTGAGCGCTAAAGCCTTTAGCAATCCAGTTGTGATACCGTCATTTTGCAGATAACTATATAGCGTGGTAATCCCCATAAAAATGGCATTGAACAGCAACAGCAGCCCTAAAATATGCACGATAAGCTTGAGATTGAATCCCTTCATGACCTACAAGAAAAGTTGTTCTACCCGCCTGATGGATTGCGGCAAGCAGCAAACCAAAACAAGATCGCTTTCTTCAATAACAAAGTCGCCAAGTGCAATTACACCTGCGCCATTTCGTATCACACCACCAATAGTAGCTGTTTTTGGGAAGTCTAAATCTTTAATCGCCTTGCCAATTACCTTGGCGGTTGGCTTTACTTTGAACTCCACAATTTCGGCATCCATATTATTGAGCTTAGCCAAATCGACAACTTCTCCCCTTCTAATGTATCGAAAAATAGTATTTGCCGTTAACATTTTTTTATTGACAAGCGTATCCACTCCAATGGATTTGGTCAAATCAAAATAGTCCATGTTTTCAATGAGTGCGATGATTTTAGGCACTTGCTTGGATTTTGCCATCAAACAAGACATAATATTGGTTTCAGCATCGTTGGTTACCCCTAAAAAGGCATCCATTTCGTCTAGATTTTCTTCGAGCAGCAGCTCAACATTACGTCCATCACCATGAATAATAAGGGTGTCGGGCAGGCGCTCTGCCATGTCAATGGCGCGTTCTTTGTCAAGCTCAATGAGCTTAACTTTTATGCCACGCTTGCACAAATCTTCAGCTGTTTTAAGACCTACACGACCTCCGCCCAAAATCATCACATTTTTGATTTTATTTTTGACTTCGCCCGTAAGGCTATATAATTCTGAAACCCCTTGTGGCAGGGTTGTAAAGTATACCTGATCCCCTTTTTCAAAACAGGTATCCCCTCTTGGAATAACGGTGTTATGTGACTCAATACGTTTTATGGCAATCGGCATAAAGTGAACCCCAGGGAATACAGCAGCGGCCTCACGAACCGTTTTTCCAACAAATGGCGCATCGTCTTCTAATGTGGTACCCATCATGGTGAGTGCGCCGTCTTCAAATTCGTGGCTGTTTTCAAAAGCGGATTGGTGGATAAGCAATTGTATTTCTTCAGCCGCTAATTCTTCAGGTGAAACCAATTCGTCTATTCCCAAAGATTTAAAATCAACGTCGTTCTTGTATTTTTCAAAATCAATATCGGTAACACGCGCTATGGTTTGCTTGCAACCCAGCTGTTTGGCCAACAAACAGCACATAAGGTTGGTTGTTTCTGAGGACGTAACGGCAATCATCATGTCTGCTTGGTCTACGCCAGCAAGTTTGAGTGTCGCCAATGCAGAAGGGTCTCCCTTAACTGCACGGAGGTCTAGGTTGTTATCGGCATAGTTTAGCAGTTCCTTATCGGCATCAATAAGGGTAATATCCTGTGCCTCAAACGAAAGTAATTTGGCTAAGTGAAATCCGATATCGCTAGCGCCAGCGATGGCAATATTCATCTTTG